>Ga0208923_1000039_pt1 | contig 35068 bp, 43 predicted proteins | sample ColrivemetaGS575_FD_187620 | JGI IMG/M metagenome (GOLD analysis project Ga0208923, IMG submission 187620) | Estuarine microbial communities from the Columbia River estuary - Freshwater metaG S.575 (SPAdes) (version 2) | ecosystem: Environmental > Aquatic > Marine > Intertidal zone > Estuary ...
GAAGGCCAGGGGGTTCTCACCTCTCCATCTCTGACCTATTTTTCATTCATCAAATAATAACAATTAATATTATCTATCACCATCTCTTTTGCACTATCTATCTTCGTCTGCTATACTTTCTATTAATCACAGCCTCATCGAGTTCTACCAATGGCAAAGAAACCAAAAGACGTTGCCATCTCTCCTGGACAGTCTATCTACTCTCTAGTATCACGGCCTATCTCAACGATTCGTGATTCCGAGATAGTGGATGCTCTCAAGGATTGCAAAGGTCTTATCTACTTAACAGCAATTAAGCTTGGTTGTTCTCATCCTGATCTAGATCAGCGTATTAAGGCTAACGACAACCTCATGTTGATTTGCAAGGGTGAGCGTGGTGGTATTGTTGACAAGGCCGAGGCCAAGTTAGTTGAGGCGATGGAAGGTGGGGCCAAGTGGGCCATTGAGATGATTCTTAAGACGCTTGGTAAGGAGCGTGGGTATGTTGAGCGTCAAGAGGTTCACAACCTCACCAAAGTTCAATTGCACATAGTCGAGGAGATAGTGGATCATGGAAGCTTCGACACCACAGCAACCATCGTTGACAACAAAAACAATCAAGCTCCACAAGGTCCAAAGTGAATTCAGACACTCTACATCTCTTTATCGTGGGTTCGTTGGCGGGCGTGGTAGCGGCAAGTCATATGTTGGCGCATATGATCTTCTATGTCGTGCGATGTCAGAACGAGGCCGAGGCCGTCTCTACATGGTGGTGGCCCCTACTTACATCATTCTGCAAGATGCTTCAATGAGGACCGTGGTTCAGATCGCAGAAGACCTTGGTGTTATCAAAGAAAAATGGAAACAACCACCTCGCCTGATCTTGACAAACGGTTCTGAAATCATCTTCCGCTCTGGTGACGATCCAGAAAAGTTGCGTGGTCCTAACCTCTCTGGAGTGTGGCTCGATGAGGCCTCTCTGGTGGGCGAAGAAACCTACAACGTCTGCATCGCCTGTCTTCGAGAAGCCGGTCAAGCAGGATGGCTCTCTGCCACCTTTACGCCCAAAGGCACCTCCCATTGGACCTACGAAGTATTTGCCCGTAACAGGCCTAATACTGCCCTATTCCGCTCATCAACCAAAGAGAACCCATTCCTCCCTGGAGAGTTCATCCATGCTCTCCAGACGCAATATTCCGACAAGCAAGCAGCACAAGAGATCTCAGGCGAATTCGTTGACCAGGAAGGTTGCGAATGGCCAGCGGCGCACTTCACCGGGCACATCTGGTTCGATGAATGGCCCGACAACCGCCAAATCGCACTCAAGTCGATTGGCCTTGACCCATCCAAGGGAAACGACTCCAAGCACGGTGACTTCTGCGCCATCGTCAAATTGGCACGCACTATCGAAGGCATCATCTACGTCGAAGCCGATCTTCAACGCATCGACTCCGAATCTATCGTTTCAAACATTTGCAACGAACAACAACAATTCAACGCTGATGTGGTCGTAGTAGAAACAAATCAATTTCAACATTTACTTGCCACACAGATCATTGCAACGTCAAGAAAAAAAGGCATTTCAATGCCTGTCATGTCTGTTTACAATAAAGTTTCAAAGGATGTTCGCATTCGTCGTCTTGGCCCGAACCTTTCTAACAAGATCTTCAGGTTTAAGGCCAATCACGAAGGTACTCGACTCCTGGTGAATCAATTGCGTGAATTCCCTATGGCAAAGTACGATGACGGACCGGATGCCTTGGAAATGGCCCTGCGTGGTATGATTTCAATCCACAATGGACGTGTTCAGACTCAAGGCAAAGGTGCGACACCAACAAGAGGAATCCGATCATGAATCCGTTATCAGCACAATGGTGGCGTTCCCTTCTCTCTGGACAGCCTGCCAAGCCACCGGAAGAACCAAAGCGCAAGAAGCGTTCTCTCCGTGAAGCCGCCTACAACATGGACTTCAACCTGGGCGGGTATACGGACCTTCTCAGCAGGTTCACAGACGGTGGTGTTTACGCATATCCAATCGTTAACGTCAAGGATCGTCTGTACGGCTCGAACTACCCCTTCTGGTACTCAGAGCAGCAGTTGAACCTGATCAGGGCACAGGCACGCCTTCTTGTAACAACCAGCCCCAACGCACAAGGTCTTCTCAATGGACTGACAAGCTACGTCATCGGCACCGGGTTCGGTTACAGGGTCATGCCGAGGGATGGGTATGTAATTGAGGACAGTCTCATCCTCAAGGTTCAGAATGTTCTTCGTAAATTCTTTGATGACAACGAATGGGATCTGCTCGAACAGGAGATCTTCTTCCGGTCCAGAGAAGATGGCGAGTGCTTCCTACGCTATTTCCCGCAGCCATCTGGACGGTTGTTGATTCGCACCATCGAGCCTGAACAGATCTACCAACCACCAGGAAGCAACTTTGCCGAGTGGTCTTATGGCATAAAAACAGAATTAGAAGACGTTTTCAGCGTCGAAGCCTACAACGTGGATTACGATGCCCCACTAGGCACGGATTCTGATTCCAACCGGGAAAGCCGAACCGGAGAGATTGTTCCAGCAGCCGACATCGTCCACATCAAGTGCAACGTCAAGAAGTCAATTAAACGTGGTTTATCTGACTTCTCCTACGAAACACTCGATACATTCATCACTGCGGGAAAGCTTCGCAAGAATATGGGCGAAGGTGCTTCGGTTCAATCGGCAATCGCTGCTATTCGACAGCACGATACCGCCACTCAAGAACAGGTCGAGGATTTTGTTACTGAGAATATCGACTATTCAGCCTACACTGGGATTCCACTGCGTGAGACAGGATTCCAACGAATCGAGCCTGGTTCATTTCTGGATATTCCGAAAGGAATGAATTACGTTCAACCACCGGGTTCTGAGAACTATGAATCTCACCTGGCAATCTTCCAGTCGCTAATGCGTTCGGCAGGAAACCGCCACAATGCCCCTGAGTGGCTTTCTTCGAGCGATGTGTCCAATGCCAACTACGCATCAAGTTTGACGGCTGAGAGTCCATTTCTGAAGAACTGTATGCGGTTGCAGGCGATTTACAAGCGCCACTTTGGAAGAATTGTTCGTGAAGCCATCCTGACCGCTGCCGAGGCAGGGATGCTTCCTATGGGCATTGTGGATGCCATCGATGTCATTGTGACACCACCAAACGTGGAAGCCCGTGACAGAATCGCTGAATCCACGGCAAACCGCACCTATTATGAAATGAAGATCAAGAGCAGCCAAACCATTACTCAAGAGCTTGGCCTTGATTCGGAACAAGAACGGCGCAACATGGAGCTTGAAAAAGACCAAGAAGACAAGCTCAACGCATCCGATGTTATGGGTGGTGATATGGCTCAGATCTCTGATCAAGCTCTCAATGGACTTCAAATTGAGAACCTAGTGGGCATTGTTACCCGCGTCGCTGCTGGACAGTTGACCGTGGAAGTGGGCCGTGCGGTGGCTCATGCCGCCTTCCCATTGATGAATGTGGCGCAGATTGCTGACATCTTCCCCGATAGCCTTTACCGCAGCGCAAAGGCCGCACCAGCAATGACTGGCGAACCCAAGGCTGTCACAGACCTGCCATCTGTTGGACAGTCCAAGGCGGAAACAACGCTCCCAGAAGAGCCACCAGAACCAGAAGATCCAGAAGGCGTTGCAGAATCAATTACCGAAGGCGAAGGTAAATACTCGCACATAAGCTTCAAACCGCCATCAGGAGCGGTTAAAGCCGCCAAGAAGGGCTTGGAATTGCGAAGGGAACATGGGCGTGGTGGAACGTCTGTGGGCATTGCCAGGGCGAGAGATATTGCAGGCGGCAAAGAAATGAGTCCTTCCACAGTCAAAAGAATGTTTTCATTCTTCTCCAGGCACGAAGTCGATAAGAAGGGCGAAGGATGGGGTGAAGACTCGAACGGCTATATCGCATGGCTCTTGTGGGGTGGCGATGCAGGCTTCTCATGGTCTAGGAAGGTCAGAAACCAAATGATTGCGGCAGACAAAAAGAAATGATTGATGCCCCGCTATTTATTGCCAACACGGAAACCACCTTGAGATCCATCGCATTTGCGACCAAGGTGGTCAGAACCATCGATAGGAAGCACAAGGAAGCACTTCTATCCTTGGACCGCAACAAGTTCGGGTCGAACTTTGAATACGAAACCATGTCGGTTTTCGCTGCCATCATGAGCTTGGTCAGCCATGACGCTCCAGCATTAATCAAAAAGCACTATAACGAAATTACAGAGATCATTTCGGACAAAATTGAACACACGGTGATGGAAGCAAGGTCGAAGATTGCCACCACGGTGTTTCCCGACTTATCTGCACAACAAGTGTCTCTTATTGTGGCTAATCAGCAGATACCGCAAAAGATTTACAACGCATTGAAGAGGGGTGGGTCTTCACCGAGGCAAATTGCGAGCATGATTGCCATCATGGGCAATCCAGCAGAGCGGCGTAGGCTTCTGGATGATTACTTTAGAAGGCTCAGAAATGCCGCCTACACGTCCGTTCGTACGGGAATGGCCTCAATGGCTGGGCAAGTCAATCGAGAGGTTTACGACTCAATTCCTGCGGATGTGATCGGGTTTCAGGTTCTTGGCATACTTGACAATCGCATCAGGCCTGCACACAGGGCTAGACATGGCACCATCTACTACAAAGTGCCCGGCGTGGACAGACCTGGGTTTGAGCAGATGCCAAATCCGCCACTTGAGGCCGATGGCAGCTATGCTTTCAACTGCCGATGTACTTTAATTCCAGTCTTTAAAGGCGATGACACAAAAGCCAGGGATATCCGTGGAAGAATAATTCCAAACGCCAAAGTCTTTTCTGTGTGGTTCGATAGGCAGACAGAGGCGGCGAAAATTGCAATTGTTGGGAAAAAACGCTACATGGCAGCGGTAAGCCGCAAAGGTGGCGGATCGCCCAACTGGATTGAGTTCTTGGACAGCAAAACCGGAATACTCATGACAGATAAAGAAATAGAAAATGAAACAAGGACAAAAAGAAAAAATAGAATAGCAAGACTTTACTCAAAAATTTCTATGAACTCTTGACATAGGGTTACAAGTTGATAGCATCTCAGTATGAAGACCATTCTTCTTGAAGAAATCCGTGACTACACATCGCTCGGCAATCTGAAGGTTGACCGGGTAGGTGCCATTGTCCACAACGTCAAGATTATCGGTTTTCAGTCGGCCAACGACCGTGAGTACACGCCTGAAGCACTGCGACAGGCGATCCCGATGTACGAAGGGGTCAATGTCAACATTGATCACCCTGATGGCGGTCCAGATGAGCAGAGGTCAGCCTGGGATCGAATTGGCTTCCTGAAGAACGTCAAGTTCGTGGAAGGCAAAGGTCTTTACGGCGACTTGCATCTCCTACCCTCGCATCCATTCACCGAACGAATACTGGAAGCGGCGGAAAAGATGCCACAAATTTATGGTCTGTCGCACAACGCCAAAGGCGAAGGCTTTGAAGACAAGAAGACGAAGAAATTCGTTGTCAACAAGGTAGCCGAGGTGAGGCATGTCGATCTCGTCGCGGACCCGGCAACAACGCACTCGCTGGCAGAATCGAAAGAAGCAGAGGTGCCTGCCGAACAAGAAGCTGAAGAAGGAGCGTATACAAGAGTGGGCTATAAGAGCCGGAAACGTGGCGTAGGTGCCAAGCGTGGATATACGAAAACAAAATCAAAGCTTTATGTGAGCCATGAGTCGCAAGAATCAGACGGCGAGAAGAGCAAGTCAAGCGATGGAGAATACGACAAGCTCCATGCTAGAATCATTGATGTGCTGAAGCATGATGGCGTACCCGATCATCAAAAAGCAGATCAGATAGTAAGTTTGGTTACTAATAAGTCATCCAAGAAAGAAGAGGGACGTGACATGGCTAAGGACGAAACAAAGATTAGCAAGGATGATGACACCGAGGAAGCCGTCTCCAGGGACGATGACAAAGACATTAAAACTGATGAGCCATCGGATTCTGACACCGAAGAATCAGAAGGTTCAGAAGAGTGCCCCAAGTGCGGACGCAAGATGGAATCTTGCTGTGGGGAAGAGAAAGACGAAAAAGACGCTGAAGAATCTGAAGACGGTAAAGCAGACGAGAAAGACGACGAAGAAGAACCCGTCTCAAAGAAGAAGATGGAAAAAAAGAAAATGAAAGAGAAGTACTCTTCTAAAGAGTCAAAGGATTCACGCAAAGCTATTGACGATGTCAAAGAACTTTGTGAATCACACAAGCTGACGGCAGACGAATCGTTGATCAAGGATCTTGCTGCTGTCCCAGTAAGCGTAGCTGAAGGCCTGATCAAGCGCCTGGCAAATGCTGAACGTCTTCTGAAGCCAAAGAGCGCCGTTAAGGCCAAGGAAGCACAGAAGTCTGAAATTGACATGCTTGAAGGCAAGCAGTTGTTTTCTTGGCTTAGAAACTAAGGAGTTTAACAATGAGCGCCAATTTCGGTGGATCTCGATTTGTACAACCGCCACTCACACGCACCGTGGTCTATAAGGCCAAGGGTGGAATTGTGATTAGCGTAGGTGACCTCATGTATTACGACTCTGGCGATGGCTATGCCAAGCCTTTGTCGGAAAAGGTCGCCTCGGGCACTGTGAATACCGATCAGGTGTTCGTGCATGATAACTTTATCGGTGTGGCTCAGTCTGGGCGCATCGTACAGCAGACCACAGATGGCACGGTGACGATTGCCACCGATTGCATCTACGAGGCAACTTGTGCATCCCAGACGTGGATTCCTGGCGCTCTGGTAACTGGTTTTTCTAGCGGCACTGCTGCTGCCGGAGCAATCGAAGACCAAAAGATTGACGCAACCTCTTTGACCACAGAGGCCATTGGTGTTGTTGTCAAGCAATACACTGCCGCAACCACAACGGTTTGGGTTAGGCTTTACGGTAAAGCCGCTCGCCAGGTGTTCTAATTTAAGATCAATAAGGGGGAAAGTACCATGGGCATTGACGTAGTGAAGATGAAGTCTCTGTACGAATCACGCAAAAAGGACTCGGGTGGCCGACTGCGCTTCATTAACGAGTTGCGCCATGGTCTTGGCCTCTCGGACTCTAACGGGTCTGATTACAAGGACTTGGCTGGTAATAAGCAACTTCGTGAACGTGAAATGGTTGCTGAGAACTTCAGCCTGGCAGAATTGGCAGAGGCCTGCGTTGGCGGAAGCTGGCGCACTCTGTTCGATCCAGACAACCGAGAAATGGGACGTTACCTTCGTGCCAAGTCTTTGGTGGAATCTGGTTTCCCAAATGACAGCCGAGCCTTGCTGGAAAGTACCGGCATCGGTATCGATCCTTCGAGCTTTGCGGACATCAACGCATTCACGAGCGTTGTTGGCGGTCTGATCGAAGTTAAAATTCTGGAAGCTTTCCAGAACCCAGCTTTGATTGCTGACCAGATTTGCCCCGCTGAGGCCACTCGGCTCAACGGTCAGAAGGTCATCGGCGTTCAGTCGATTGGTGACCGTGGTCGTCAACGTAAGCCCGGCGAACCTCATGCTCGTGCCCAGTTCGGCGAGCGTTGGATTGAAACGCCTGAAACCCGTGAGAACGCTCTTGCTATCGACGTTCTCAAAGAAGCGGTGTTCTTCGATCTCACCGGACAGATCCTTCAGCAGGCTGCTTCGGTTGGTCTTGAGCTTTCTTACCGCAAAGAACTCGAAGTTATCGACACCATCATCGGTGTTAATAACAGCTTCAAGTACAACGGCACGGCGTACAACACCTACGTCACGTCGAAGACCTTGGGCTACACCAACAGCATCGTCAACCCTCTCTTGGACTGGACATCGATCCAGACGGACGTGTTGCAGTTCATGCGTCAGGAAGATCCACATACGGGCAAGCGATTGTTGCTCAATCCTAACACTGTACTGGTAAACCCAGGCAGGTTGGCGACCATGAACCTGATCTTGGGTTCAACCACCACTGATCGTCGTACTGCGCCATCGGGCAACCAGTCCACGGCGACCACGCTGAACATCTCCAGCACCCCTGGCAACCCTTACTCAGGCAACTTCAGGGTTCTCACCAGCCCGTTGTTTGAGCAGCGTGCCTTGGCTGCGGACGGATTGAACCTGAACCAGGACAATGCCGATGGCCTGTGGTTCATGATGGAAGCTGGCAAGAGCTTCCGCTACATGCAGAACTACCCTCTGGCCGTGGTCCCAGCGACCTCGAATCAGTACGAAATGCTCGATAAGGGCATCATTGCGACCTACTTCGCTCACGAGCGTGGTATTCCTTCGGTGTGGTCACCTTGGCACACCCTCAAGAACACTGCGAGCTAATAATGAGTACGGTTCCTGTTAAGCAACTGGTTCTTAAAGGCTGGGAGGCTGCTTCAAACGGCCTCCCCCGCCTCCTGATCAAAGCCTATACCCGTGAAGAGGCCCGGTCTGAATACCGTAGCCGGGTTGGGTTGCATGCCAGCAGGCCGGTTGATCTCAAGGAGATTACTGATGCCAACGGTAGTTCAAAACCTTGATGCGGCGATCCTGAACATATCAGGTCTGATTGCTCAAATCACGGTTGAGCCAAAGCCTAGTTACAATGTGGACGGTCAGTTGGTATCATGGGCTGAGTACCTTGATACCCTGACCACCAAGCTGGCCACTTTACAGAAAACACGCCAGATGGCTGGTGGACCGTACCAACGGGCAAGCCGATTTAGGAGTGTTTGATGTATAGTGTGGCAATCATAATTAGTGACGATGGAACCACCACCCTTATCCCTGCTGTTCCAGGCAGAAAGATTAGGGTGGTGAATTATTGCATAACTGCTGCCGATACAGCCAACACATTTCAATTCTTTAGCAATTTAACGCCTTTGACTGGTGTTATGCACATGGTCAAGGGTGTTCCTATCGTGGCCTGTGCTGGTCAATTGTTCCCTTCGGGCGCATTGATGCTATTCCAAGGGGCGGTAGGGGAAGACATAAAGGTAACAACTACTGCAAATACTGGCGTTGTTGGTGGCCATTTAACTTATATTTTGGCGGATTAACATGCCAAGAACAGCAATAATTGAAATCAAATATAAGTCCAAATCCATGCTTCCATGCCCTGAAAAGATGGTTGGCATGAGTGAAGAAGAAGCAGAAATGAGATCTGCACAGATTCTTCTAGAAATTGGAAGGAATCTTCGACAAGCACATAAACAAAACTTATCGACAAAATATCCTCCTGCCTCTAGGCTGGGAGAATACCCACGCAGAAGATCAGGGTCATTGCAGCGTGGCATTTATTGTGATCCTGAATCAGGTCAGCGAATTGCTAACTCACGCAGAAAAACCATTACAATTGGTTATGGGATAAAGGATCGTAAAGGAAATAAAACACCTCATCTTTACGGGCCACATCTTGTAAACAATATGGCAAGAAAAGGCATAATAAACACGTTTTATGCCAATCGCACTGCGATATTGGCACCGGCAAGGCGTTGGAAACCAGTTGTAATGACTCCATTAAGAGGTGGATGATGAACGTAATTAAAGTCAATACAAGCACAATTGGCGACAATGTCGTCCTGCCTGGAATAGCTAACAGGAAGATTCGGGTTCTTGCCTACATGATCACTTCGGTGGCACAGAACTACGTTGTGTGGAAGTCTGGGTCCACGGCAATTAGTGGCAATGTTTACATGCCAGCCTATGGAAACATAGTGATCCATATGGGCGACTTGTGGCCTGCTGGTGGACTGCCAGTTCTGGAAACGGCCATTGGCGAAGACTTGGTCATTTCTTTGAATGCAGCTACTGCAATAGGTGGCCATTTGACTTATTATTACATTGGCGCTTGAGGAGTTCATTAAATGGCGACATTCAACAAGTACAATTGTTTCGTTGAGAACCTGGCCGAGAAGGTCCACAATCTTCAATCTGACACGCTCAAGGTTGCGTTGACCAATACTGCACCAACAGCAGCAGATACGGTATGGAATACGACTGTTTATCCAGCACCTGTGGCCGCAAATGGTTACACGGCTGGTGGAAATAGTTTGACTGTTTCGAGTTCAAGCCAGACCAGTGGAACGTATAAGCTGGTCATTGCTGACACCGTATTTACGGCAACGTCTGGTGGTATCGGGCCATTCCGTTATGTTGTCCTCTACAACTCGACGGCATCTGGCGCAGTGATCGGATACTACGACTACGGGTCGTCAATCACGCTTGCTGACACTGAAACCTTCACCGTGGACTTTGACGCTGCCAACGGCGTTTTAACGATTGCATAAGGGAGCGGTAAGACATGCCTGAGATCGACATGGGGAACGGCAACGTTTTTGACTCAGCCAATGGCGTAATTGATCAATCGGATCACGAATTGACATTGGCCCAAGCTATTTTGTCACGAGAAACCGAAGTTTACCAATATCAATTAAACGTTTTTAATTTTGAAACAATGTTGGCGGGCATGGCGGATTTGATTTGGCCAAGTCATTTGTTGCCATATCGTGGAATGGGTCGGGAAGAGCTAGCCAAGAACGTTTTGCACGATGAAGATTTAGACTTGGCGGCGGAACTTATGTTCCGTGATGAACTGCGGAATCGGTTACGAACTGAAAAAATTGAATTGAAAAAGACAACGCTTATGTTGGCCAGCTTGGTTGGGCAAGCAACTAATCTTGCAAAAATTCGGGCAATCATTGTTGAACTGAAGCGGGCTAAGTAATGCCGGGCTATGTTGGCGTTGGAACCGGTTCAAGCCCCGGAATCAATGCTTATGAATGGACGGCTTTTGGAACTGGCGCTGGTTGGGGCGGCAAGTTTTCCAATCCTTCAACTACGGTTGGCAATACTTATAAGGTCCAATTTTCTTCCAGCAAAGATTTTGTAGTTTGTTCACATGCTGGAACACCGTTTCTATCGTCTTATCTTTTTTCTTCCAGCGGGTTTGGGGCCAAGTTTTCAAATCCGGCAACATTGCCTCCAAGCCAAGGTTTTGACGTTGCTTTGAATTCTGCGGTTGTAGCGGTTGCTCACAATACCAACCATCTTTCAGTTTATCCAATAACTAGTTCAGGCTTTGGTACTAAGTTTGCCGGTCCTTCAGGGTTTACGGGCAATGGTCGCTCTGTCCATTTTCACCCGGACGAACAATACTTGGCAGTTGGTTCAAGCAACCAAGTACCTTATATTCACGCTTTTGCTTGGTCCAATTCAACTGGATTTGGAACTAAGGTTTCTGATCCAGCGGTAAGGCCGGGGAATTTTCTTGTTAAGGTCAAATTCTCTCGCGATGGCAATCAAATAGTTGGTTTAAGAAGTGATATTGGAAGCTTGTTTGCTTGGCAGTGGTCTTCAGGTTTTGGAACAAGAATCAATCCGGTTGGAATTACCTTGACGGGTATTGGAACCGACTTGGCGTTTGGCAATAGTTCGGCCGTTTTTTCTAATGCGGCATCAAGTATTGGTGGATTCCGTGGCGGGCCTTGGACAAGTGCGGGTATCACAACTTCAACAACTACTCCAACTGGAGCGCCAAATCCAGTTGGCGGCGGGGTTGGTTGTGATTTTAACAAGTTAAGCAATACTGTTTTTCTTGCAACTTCCACAACAAGGCCGTTTGCCTACACTTGGAGCAATGTTAACGGCTTCACCGGCGCAACTTTATATTCTGCTCCAAGTACTGCTCTTGCTTCAAATGCAACAACAATTTGTGCAACTCGTGAAGACTTTATTCTTGTTGCTGATCGAGCAACTTTTGTTTTAACCGGCGTTGCGGCGACTCTAACAAAAACAACGGTCGCTGGTTACACTCTGACCGCATCAGTTGGATCTTTTAGCTTGGCCGGACAATCAACTGGTTTGCTATTAGGACGCAAGGTAACAGCCTCACAAGGTACATTCAGCCTGACTGGAATTGATTCAGAATTACGCTCTACTCGCATAATGGCTGCAAGTTACGGAACGTATGGGCTTACAGGTATAGCAGCACGTTTAGTAACAACTCGCACTATCTCAGCAAACGCAACATCTTTTGCACTTACCGGACAATCGGCTGAGTTGCAGTTCGGTCACAAGGTCACGGCATCCCCAGTCTCATTCGCCCTTACGGGAGTTTCCACCACGTTAGTGGCGGATAGGAGGACGGATTGCGCTACAAGCTCCTTCACGCTGACGGGCATCGACAACCGTCTAGCGACAACCCGCACGATCACGGTATCGACTGCAACATTTAATCTGACCGGATACAACGCCAATCTTATTGCCACCACTGCTAAGACTCTCTTTGCTGCCGCTGGCAATTTCAATTTAACTGGCCAAGCTTCTAATTTAAAACCGACAAGAATAATCGCATGTTCAACGTCTTCATTTGCGGTTGTTGGCAAAAACGCTGGCACAGTAGTTCAGTATAAAATCATGCCGTCTTTTGGATCATTCAGCCTGACGGGCATAAGTTCTAGAATAATCGCAACACGTCAAGTTGTTTGTGTCTCGGCTCAATTTACGACCACAGGAATTAGCAACGGGTTTCTTTTAACTCGCAAAATAATCGCAGCATCAAATGCATTTGCTCTGACTGGTTATGCAGCAAATCTAGTAGCAACAGTGAATAGAAAAATATTTGCTAACGCAGGAGATTTCACGTTAACTGGCATCTATTCAATACTATTCAAGGGCAGAAGGGCATTAGCGTCTGTTGGCATTTTCGCTATAGGAACAAGTCCCGCAGCATTGATTTCCACAAGAATCATAGTCTCAGGCCCAGGAACCTTCTCTCTTTCTGGACAGCCATCATTTCTCACCTCCGCTAGAAATCTGCCAATATCATCAAGGCAATTTGTTGTCTCTGGTATTGCCTCGGATCTATTCCGCACCAGATCACTTTACGCAACGCCAAGACAGTTTCTGCTTACTGGCAACACAGCATACTTAAAGACCATTAATCCACCGATTATATGCCAAGCTGGTGTTTTTGCTTCGCCTTACTCGGCAGCATCGCTGCGATACAGCAATCCAAAAGCTAGTCAATTTCCACCACGTTTACAATTTAATTTGACTAGTAAGAATGTAAATCTTAAACCATTAAGAGCGGTTATTGATACAATGTCATTTGCTATGGAACAGACCGCATGTGCATTAAGATGGCATAGAGTCTAAGGGGCCAATAATGGACATCAGCAACGATTGGATGATCTTTGACAACACTGAGACGATTACGTTTGCAAATATTGGTTCTGCTCCGGTTAGCATTCAAAGGGTTGTTCGGCGTTCATCTAGCATGGTTATTGCTGACGGTGGTGGTGGATTAGTTTATGGCGCTGATGCCACATTTATCATATTTCGAGTGAACGCACCTGGCGGTTTCGCACCGAGGGTGAATGCCAGGATCACAGACGTAAAAGGCAAAAGCTATCGGGTGGACAGTATCAACGATGGTGCCCTGAGAACTAGATGGCTAGTGAACTGCACCTCTGAAGCAGGCCAAGGCCTGGCACCACAAGGAAGTTAAAATGGCAACAGTATTCTGGCAAATTCTCGACTCTGTGCGTGATCGCATATCAACCCTTCCCGGTGTTCCAAATGTGGTCATCAGGAAGCGACCTGTGTTCACACAGGAGGACGCTGTTCCTTTGATCATCGTCTCACCCGGCGAGGAAGTGGTGGGTATGGAGGCGTTCCCAGTCACAGTCGAATACTTGTACCGGGTACAAGTGTCTTTGATCCAGGCTGGCAATAGAATCTATGAAGGTGATGTTTCAAGCTTGCTTGATCTTCGCCAATCAATTAGAAATATTCTATATCAACCATTTCTGAATGGTGCTATAAATGTTTATGATTGTAGAATGGATATGTCACCAGCGTTTGAGGTTGTATCAGGTGAGGCCTCGAACTATGATGTTACTGGGATGGTCTTCACCTTCAACAGCATTGAATCGAGGATCAACTAATGGCTATTACGCACACGGTTGCTTACAACTTTTCAAAAGACGGTTCCGCTCTGACGAGTTTTACGTCTTCTGAGAGCCAAGATGGCGAAATCAATCTTGATGTGACCATCGCCGCAGGCGCATCTGCTTTCTCGGTGCTTTGCCCAATCACGCAAACTGCCGTAAAGAGCATCTTTATTAACTGCGATGCCGACATGACTGTTGTCACCAAGAACGGTGGCACAACGGTTAACACGTTCACATTCGTGGGAAACAAGCCGTTGATTTGGCAGGTTGGTTTCCCAACCGCAATTCCATTCAGCGGAGATTTCACCACGCTTGCGGTGTCTTCTTCTACTGGTGGCAACCTGAAGGTTTGCATTCTTGAGAACGTATAATGCCTGTTGATTCGTCATCAATTTTGTCCACTATTTCCTGGCAGCATTATCGCCAGAATAGTGGGTTTTTGAATACGAATCAGGGTCCAGATTCGCTTTCAGCGTCTGTGGAATCAGAGACTGCTGAAGACATTTATGCCGAGTCGAAGATACTTGGGCTGTCTTCGACTAGGAGTTATGACCTTACCGCATTAACAGATCTGCTACTTCAGCCACTGGTATTCACGAACGTGCTGGCACTCATGGTCACTGTGTCCTCTGGATCGGTGACGTTGACTCCTGGTGGGTCAAATCCTGCCACACTGTTCATGGGTGGTACATCACCTGGGATTGTGATCCCAGAGGATGGGGTAGTGATTTGTTCGACGAATACTGTCGTCGATTCGACACATAAGAATTTGACGGTAGCCACTGGGGCATCGTCAGGAGCAACTTACCAAATTGCAATTCTAGGGGGTGCTTGACATGCCTTTTTACAGTGGAAAACAAGGATTTCTTACAGTCAACGGTACAAGCTATCCAATGGAAGAGTGGAGCTTAGACGTTGAAATCGAAGAAGTCGAAGTTACCAATTTCCAAAGTGGTGGCTTTAAGTCTTTGATCAATGGAATTGCTGGTGGCACATTCTCTGCCACTGGACCGTATAACGGCACCCAGCCATTTGGCTTTACCGCTGCCAATATTATCACTCAGACTGGCGGATCGACAAGCAACGGTATTACAGGCACCTTTACCTTTGGCATTGCTCCTGGCCTTTCTGTGACTCACTTTGTGATTATCACAGCATCGTCGGTCAAGCAGAACGTGAAGGAAAAGGCTACCCTTGAGATTTCTGGATCACTAACAGGTAACGCTGTGGCGGTCTAATATGTACGCCGGTAAAACATCCGCAATTCTATTCAACGCTCTGGTCATTCCTGCTGATAAGTGGGAAATAGACCTGAGCGTTGAATCGCTTGATTACATGACAATTAAAGTTTTGCGTGATGCTAATGTTAATGGATTGATGGCAAGCGCAGGTGCATTGCCACTGATATGGTCGCAGCACGGTATTCCTTCGAGAAAGATATCCAGCAACATTCGTGACGTAAAAGGCAACGTGCATGGGTTCTACAAAACCCAAGCGGTCACGCCAACAGTTGGAAGCACGTTGTCATTGGTTCTAAGGTTGCAAAACCTAACATTCTTTTCTGTGTCTCAGGCATTGGTGACAAGCGTAAAACTAAGCGCAGAAGTCAAGGGTGCAGTAGAATTTGATATAGAGTGGGAATCGATTGGAGAAGTTGACTACAGGGGAGGTTTGTAATGAGTGGTGTTGCGTATACGACGAGTGATGCACTTGGTGGAAATGCTGCCAAGACCGAGTGGGTTGATAACACTGGTAAGAAATACCAGGTCGAACTTCTTACACTTGCGAACCAATCAAAGTTCGAGCGATTCCTTGAAAAGGAAGCCGTCAAGACGATTCGCAACGTCAAGGACGAACTTGGCGAAGAAGAATATTTGATGGCTTTAGATCGGTGCCTGGAGTCGATTGCTGAAGGCAAGTACTCATTCGGTGGCGAAGATGCACAACGCAGCCTAGGCACGTTTAAAGGCATGTGTGCGATGATCTCGATTCTGTTCAATACGACCTCTGACGATGCCTTCCGCCTTGTTAAAGAAAGTCCTGAGATTCCCAAGGTCATCGAGAACATCGTAGTGAGGTCATTCCCAGCACAAGAAAAAAAGCCGGACGAAGTGACGAACTAGAAGAGCCAAACTGGCCGCAGATCGTTGCTGGACTGGTAGACGAACCTTACTGTCTGTCCATGGAGCAGGTTGCTAGCCTGACCATGCGGCAGATAGCATTGATTTACTACCGTGAAAGAGATAAAAAGGGAGTGCCGAAACCGATCCGAAGCGGTCGAAACAACAAGAAGAAGAGCCAAGAAAAGGTCCGAGAAGAGTTCTTTGCCATGGCCGCTGCCTTTGGATTGTCGGAATCAGAAATAGAACGGCAATGGGAGGAATCGAAAAATGGCAAAGAGTAAAGGCGGACCAGAAACCGAAGGTGGCAATCCAGACGGATGCGTGATTGGCAAGAAAGAAGCCAAGACGCTTACGGCATCTGTTGAACTTCTATCCGATGCATTTCTGTCTGGCGCACAAACAATCCGTGCAAGTCTGACCCTTCTGTCTGACACTATTTTTAATATGGCATTGAAGATTGAAAAGGTTTCAAGCAGATTCAATCGTGTTCTTAAAAAGACACCGTCTACAAAAAAAGCAAAGCAAGAAGAAGCTGGATCATCTTCAGTGTTATTGCCGTCCAGAAATGAAGTTGAACAACTTGTTGGTTCTATTCAAATAGAACAGCCAAAAATAATAGAAGCAAATGCCTTTAAGTTAATCCGTCCTGCGATGACAAAACTTATTGATGCGACCGAATCAATAGGGAAAGTTATTGGTGGCGGAGGTGGAATAGAAACGCCAAATTACAGGCTACTAGATGCTTCGTCCAAGAAGGTTGTTAAGACCAATCCAAGAGTAGAAGTACAAACAAATAGGAAGCTATTGACACTGGCTTCAATGGGTACACGCCCAGGCTCAATGTACACGCATGACATCCACTGCGAAAAAATTCTGATTCAAATTGCTGCTCTTTTAACTCAGGCCGAGAAGACATCTAAACCAAAAGGATCAAAGCCAAAGTCTAAAGGAAGGAAAGAAAAGACTGACCTTGATCTTCAGATCGATGAATTACGATCTAAGTTTCCACGTTTAACAAAACTTTTTATTGATGGTCCTGCAAAGCTCAAGGAAGAGTTCAAGTATTGGTCTGGAGTCATGGCTACTGGCTGGGGATTGGCTTCCAAAGCAGTAAAGTTTGGGGCGAATGCTACCAAAAAGGCATATAGATCTTTGGTGCCAGAAGAAGACATTTCTTCAATATTTGATGAGATTGCAGACGAACTTGAACTTTCCGATATGATAAATAAGAAAATCGCAACTCAACAAGCAAAAAAAACGCCACAACAATTCAAACAAAAAAAAGGAATAGAATCAGTATTACAAGAAGACGTATTAAAAGTACTTAATGATCTTTCCTCTATAGATTCAAAACGAAAAACGCTCACTAATGATTCTGAAGAAGCTTTTTTTGAATCTGTTGATCAAATAGCAAACTCTTTTTATCAAGCGTCTGATGTATTTGACGATGCATTTATGGACGTTTTAGGAGTTCTAGGAAAAGCCACTTCTATTGCAAAAAATGAATTCTCAATAGAAGAAGAACCTGGAATTTTAATAGAAAAAACAGATATTTCTCAGTTCCTGTCTGATAGTTTGGAACTTGGTTTAGCAGAACTTCCTGACAGTTTGAAAGAAGCTATTGCAAATATAGGTCAAAAAAGTGCAATTGAAGTTGCAAAGTTTAACATAATTGTAACCGACTTTGCAAAAGAATTAAAAGATTCTTTTGAAAAAGCAGCATCAATTGAAACGCCTAAGCCTTATAAAATAAAAACACCAAAAATGCTGGCATCTGGTGGTCCTGCTGCTCCGTCAAAAGATGATGCTAAGGGCACCGATACCGTTCCCGCCATGCTCACTCCAGGTGAATTCGTCGTCAATAAAGACGCAACGAAGAAGAACCGAGGAGTCTTGGAGCAGATCAATAACGGTGGGAAGACGCAGAAGAGGTCATCTGGTGGGCCGATAAGTTATTTGAAAGCTGGTGGCGCAGCAGGTGGTGGCGGTGGTGGCACGTCTACAAGTGGTCCTGCCCCCGGTGCAGCTATGACACCATTCATAGCTAGCCTCACATTAGCTGGAAAGTCGTTAGGCGTACTCAGTACTGTTGGAAATCTAGCTGTTGGTTCTATTACAGGAACATTGGGCGCATTCAGCCAAATCACTGCCTTCGCAGGCTCATTTGTTCAAGCGTTTAATCCTGCTCTGATGGAACAGATGAACCTTGTGTTCAAGGATCTTACCGCAGTAATCGGTATGGGCCTTGAACCTGTAATTGGCGCAGTGATTCCAATTGTAAGGGCATTTGCTGATAGGCTTGTTCCTGTCATGCAAGCAATGATTCCAACTGTTCAATTGTTTGCAGATTCAATGATCGAGCTTTCAGGGCCAATCATTGAGATTCTCATTCAAGCATTTGCCGCACTTGAGCCGATTATTGTGCTGGCTGCGGGTATTGTTGAAATGTGGGCGGGGGTTCTTACTTGGGCCGTTCCTTTAATTGCTGCTGTAATTAAAGAAGTCGTTTACTGGTTCACTAAAATCGTGTCAACAGTCCAATATGTTGTTGGATCGTTAATGATAGCAATTGGCAAAGTTTTAGCCATGATTCCTGGCACCGGAAACGCTGGTAAGGATTTGCAAAAAGTTGGTGAAAACGCAATTGAAAGTTCTAAGAAGGCGAGTAAGGCAACTGACGATTACTATAATGGCACATCGAAGGTACAGAAGGCTATTCAAAAGCCTATGGTTAAAGGTGCCTCGGTTGGTGCCGCTGCTGGAAAGGCTAGTTTCAGTGGCATATCCGATCTTGGCCGCAATTTAATGCAATCAGCAATGTCATCATCTACTCAGGCATCTGCCATCAGAACGGCAGAAAATACTCAGAAAACTGTGGAAGTCTTGACAAAAATGGATGAAAGAATGAGTAGGGTTCCATTGCCTAATCCAGCAGCGCCTGCAAGAGGAGCAAGAGTCTAATGCCAACAAACACAACAACTAGACGACTTGCAGAGGCAATGGCGAAAGAATCGCCATCAAAAGCAGCATTCCAAATAGATGGTGGCAGCGCATCCATGGACTTTGTTTTGAATCTTGATGAAATGCAGGGCATAGTTCCAGACATTTTAGGCTCAGTAAAAAAGTCTGGCGATGGTGGTCTTGAGCGTAAGCTTCCAGCAGCGCACCCATATTACGATTGGCTATACGCTTCAAAGATAACGTCTATCCAAGGGATTGCCCCTAACGGAAGATTAGTAGCATCTGGCGCAGGAATACAGAGGCAGCACCAGACATTTATTCGAGACGCAATAACATATGAAAAGTATCGCATTTCAATTGATTTTGAAACACGGCCATATTTAGTTGCAATGGACTCCACGATAAAAGCGCAGCATGAAGAGAAGGATTGGTATTATGATGTAGACAATAATTCTGTTAAATTTAGAGATTGCAAAGAGTATTTACGCTTCCTTGACATTGACTGTGAGCAGAACGCAGAGTTTTTATCTTCTCCACAAGGTCAGTTCAAATTTATTCGCACAGATGGTCAGGCACCAAACTTAACGTCTATTAGCAACCAAAACGGTGGTGGTGTCAACATCATCATTGCAAAGCGCAAGCTAAAATTCACTTGGTTCTTTGTTCCATATCAAGTTGTGTTTCAAGATCAAATTGCTTATGGTCTTGGGAAAGTTAATCAATACACGTTCTACGGTTACCCTCCTGGTTCGCTGCTGCTGGAAGGTGTTGAGATCAAGAAATACCCACCACCATTCCAAGAATTTTTGGCTGATCCATTGACACAAGGACCAGTTGCATCAAAAGTTTGCGATGTAACATTTGTTGTTTCCTGTTTAGCTCAAAGCACAAATGACCTTGGTGGTGGAAGACCAGCTATTGCTCCTGCTGGACAGTATAAAGTTGCATATGGACACAACCTTGTGCCATGGCCAGGCGATCTGAAATTCTATTACACTGAGACACAGCCGCCTCTCGGCGTAGGATTAACATCAAGGCCAATCTATGGTAGCTACCCGTTTGAAAGGCTTTTCTTGGTGAACTAATGACGCAACAGGCAGCAATAAAACGTGGAAGTCAGACCTTCGTGGAAAGCGAATGGTTTGTGGCTCGCATCGTGTCTGTTGGCGCAGCACCAATCGGTACTGGAACTACCACCGGAATACCGCATGGCTGGAAGGAACAGAAGGTCAGTGCCAATGGCTATTCTTACGAGGATGTGCCTGAAAATGCACGGCCAGACAATGGGACGGCAGTATATAACGGTTCACCTGCATTCCCTATTGGTGGTGGTAGAGCAGTCGTCAACGACATTGTTTTGATGCGAGCTAGGGGCGTTAGTGACCAAGGCTATCCAATCATGGAATTTATGGCTAAGGGTGGTGGTGGTTCTGGTTCATCTCCGTCATCAGTTCAATGTATTGGCAATGTTTTATATGTGACATACGAGTGACGAATAATGCCAACAACAAACACTTATAATTGCGCTGTCAATCAATCTTCTGAAATAGCTTACGAAAGGCCTTATGCATGTTGTGGTTGGACTAGATACCCAAGATCATTCAGTGGCAAATACATTTGCGTTTCAAAACCTGGGTTTCCTCCAACGCCCGGATGCGACGGTGTCGAAGTTGCAATAACACTGACTCCAACAAGTTATTGCGGTGATTTGCTTATATATTTTAGCGTTGGTGCGCCTGTGTATTTGGTACTTGGATTGCCAAATCTTTGCTCTGAACCAACAGGATACACTTCATCAACATTTCCAGGTGCAATAGATTTTTTCCTCTATGCAGGCCCGACTTCAGACGTAATGACGTATTCATGCTCATACATCAATGGAAATTATTTATTCAATGCTGAGGCTACATTTGGCCTTGTCTCTGGGCCATACATCAGAACAGTAACCATCGATCAGGTGACCCCTTGACTAGAGCAAATGTCCTTCCTGGGGAATGTATCGCTCAAGTCAAGAGCGGCAGCTTGTTTCCAACCATATCGTGCCATGTATTGTGGTATTCGATTGAAGGTTATACGCCAGATCAAGCGTTGATGTGCAACAACCTACCCTGTGGCAAACCTACAATTAAAGGGAAGGTAGATTCTCCGCAAGCTCAGGCATACAACGGACTTGGCCCAGATCAATACGCAACCCCATATGGCTCTTATGTTGGTGGTGAAGATGGTGCCGAATTGCCAGACAATGGCTGGAGATTCGATCTATCACAATTAGAAACATGGGAGCCAATTCTTGGCAATTTTGGAACAACATACGTTGGTCCAAGACTGACTCTTCCAAACATTTATCTTAGGCTAAAAGAAAGAAATCAAAAAATTGAGCCTTTTGAAAATCTAGAAAATGTGTTGTGGACAGGACCAGACTACAACGTCTACGAAAATGACTGGCTTGGAAACTTAATGCCAGGTGGCTGGTGTTATACAAACCACGACATACCTGAGCCAATGAAGGCGCAAGTCTATTATGAAGACGGGCACAAGGCAGGCGATCCAGACATACAAATAGACAGGGATCATCAAAGCATTCATGAGAACTGGATGCCATTTTGTGACCCGTTAAGAGTTTACAACACATCTGGAAATCAAATCGGCACCTTTGATGGAATAGCATTTATTGTATTTTTCAATGCTGCCGGGGTGAAAGACCCTGTGAATCCACCAGACGATTTTACAGTCGAAGCCACTGGAGTAAACTGGCCCAAGTTGAATCCAACAAGGCAAATATTGAACTTTGAGGTGTGGTTTTATTTGACTGGAAACGGTGTGAAATCCCCGAGAATAGCAACTGCAAGGTATTGGTCTTACACAAGGGGACTTTCCTATTTAGATGGTGGCGACATATTTGCCAAAAACAATCCATTCAATCCATATTTGTTTTTCAATGCTGGAAGCGTTACAGAAGAAATACAGATGCAAATTAGATTTGCTCTCAAAACTGATCCAATCACCAACCCTACGTCTTTGTCTCACAAAAAATCAAAAGTAGTAATGTCAAACCTGCATTTCTTTATAGGTGCGTAATGCCAGATTTCACCATAACAGTATCACCACTTGAAGCTACTGCTCATGGAGAGCATATAATCGCAGTGGCAAGGAACGTGTGTGCGTCAACTCCAGGCTATGCTGTACCAGTAAAATTTGAGTGTGCATTGGCATGTACTGCTATTGGATGGCCAATGCAGTACGGAACGATTATGCTGGAGTTTTTCAGAGTAGATCCAGACTGTCCAGAAGAGGGGCTGCTGTATTCAAGATATTTGACCAACATGTTTTCATTTCCGCTCGGTTGCATTCCAGGCGATCCATCACCAGAAGGGACTTGGCAAGGGCAGGTAGTGATACCTGTTGCTGTCATCGCAGGCCCACCACCAAAGGGCATCTCCTTCCGAATTAGTGCAACCATGACTGTGGAAGATGATGCTTCTGTCAACGTAATTGTGAAAGTGGAAAGGCTAGTTCCAGCAAGCGAAATTGTTCCACCTCCGGCCAATGGACTTGGGACGTATATAGAGCTTGGGAGCTTCTCGAAGAATTTGACGAGAACCTTATCTGTTGGCAATTCACTAAGAAATCAGCCATGGAATATGGAGCATGAAGGCCTTATTCCTTTCGCTCCCCTGCAACCTTTTGACGCACAATCAGTACGGGTTAAAATCAATTTAAACCCATTCAAGGTGGGGTGTGATGGAACAGCAAATAATGGTGCGGTTGCTGATTGCTCGTTAGACACTGGGAGCAGGACGTACGCTTGTTTTTCAGCAATAATTAAGCCAACATTGCCTGGAACTTTTAGGCCTCGATGGGTTCAACTTGGCGTGAATGCCTCATGGAACGAAACGGATTCTGGTTGTTTCTATGGCAACAATGCTGGACCAGATGCTATCCCTCCAATTGCTCAGAAAATCTCTCCAAACATTGTTTCCAACCCATTACCATATGAAATTCTTAATGTTGGGTGCCCTGGAGAGAACACGAAGACTGGGGATGTTCAGTCGATTCAGTACTCAGGAGAACGATCAATATCAATTATTGGTTATAGCGAACCGTACCACGACATCCTTATAAAAAGCGTGAACAAAGGAAGTCCATGCATTGCTATGCGTGTTCATGGCGCTGGCAATCCATGGACGCTCGGCAATTACTCAATAGACACGAGAGTTTTAACCGAGACTGGCCATTGGGTTGCCACTGCCACCTTCCCTGGGCTAGCCGGGTCGCCAATAGCAATTGTTTATGGGCTAGAGTTTCCTTCTGGTGCTGTTGCAGCCTGCGTGGATTCGCTCAAGTCATCGCAGCCAATGCAGTCGCTGCCGCAGATCGCAGAAGACCATCCAGTTCGTGCAATAGTGGCAAAAATGAAGGCCGTTAAAACGTCACCTTGCATCCATCTTGGACAGCAGCTTGAGACTACACCGTCCTGTGGTTGTTCAGGTGGTAACCTTTACGAATGCGCCAAGCACGGCAAATGTCGTGTGCAAGGAAACACTATCGAGATGAACTGCTGGCGTTGCCCAGACTATATTGACCGAACTGAAAATAACGGTATGATTGATGGAAACAATGGGGGATAGCCATGGATATATTCGAGTTCATGAAGACCCATGGCTTACCTTGGGCAGGCATGGCAATCGCAGCCTACGCCTTTTGGGTGCAGGTAGTTATCCCAGGTCGAGATAGGCACTTCCAATTTCTCGATAAGATTGAATCAGCTATGGTAGAGATGGCGAAAACGCAAACTGCTATAATGAGAGAAGTTGCTGAACTTGTTCAACGTGTAGAAGGAGATAGCAAGAATGGCAAGTCTAATTTATAACTCGGCAATTTTTGACGCATCAACAGGTGCAATCGACTTTGACACAGACACATTTAAGATGATGCTTGTGACAAGTTCGTACACTGCTGCAAAGACGCATACAAAGCGCAACGCAGTGACAAATGAAGTCACTGGTACTGGCTATACTGCTGGTGGCAATGCTGCTGCTGCGACTGTAACCAAGGATGACACAAATAGTCGTGTGGACATCACCTTTGCAATCACCTCATGGACTACGGCAACAATTACTGCGAGGGCAGGCGTGATTTATAAGAGCCGAGGTGGTGCATCATCTGCCGATGAACTTGTTGGTTATGTCGATTTCGGTTCTGACATTTCCAGTACAGCAGGAACATTCTCGGTGACAATTACAAGCCCTCTCAGGTTCCAAAACTAATGTGTGTATAAGCAACATTCATTAAGGCGCATTTAATTGATGCGCCTTAAAAAGGACAAGTTATGGCACTCATTCACTATTACAAATTTAATGGCAATCTTTACGATTCTATTGGCGCTTTTGATTTGGTTGCAGGTGGTTTTTCTGGAAGTGGTCCGCCAGTATATGTGCCTGGAAAACTTGGTGGATCTACTGGCGCATTAACAAGCAGTAGTATAGCGTCTTATAGAATTGATTGTAAAGGAAATGGTGCCGCACCTTCAGGATTTATGGCGACAGATACAACAGAAGCCACAAATGGCGTGTTGTCATGGTCTGTAACTGGATGGATATATTTAACAGGATTTGACACTGACATTATTAATTTAACTACTTTGGCTTCTCAATCTACAGCTAGACTACAATATAGCGAAACTTTTGGAAATCTATATTTCAATAATATTTCAATATCGTGTTCAACTGGCACATGGGTTTTTTTTACAATTCGAGTTACAGGCGGAGTAAGTTATCTTAGTATCAATGGAGGCTCTGAATCCAGCAATTTTTGGATTACAGACATGACGTTTGGAGGAAAAACTTTATTTAACGGTATTGTTATTGGATCTTCCGGCAATGAATTTCATTCTTATATTGATGATTTGAGAATATTCAATCATTCTCTTTCTCCTAGTGAAATATCAGCAATATACAACAGTAATTCTCCGTCAGAAAACTCAATTGCTCCAATAAAATGGAATACACCAATACATCATTACGCTTTCACAGACACATTAAATGACGGCATAGGATCTGTTAATGGAACATTTACCGATAGCGGCGGGACGTACACTTCTGGCCTTTTCACCAACAGTCTAAAATCTTGTAAAGTAAATGACGGAACCAAAATAGATGTAAAAGAACCAAGTGCAAACTGGATTTCCACTTCAGGATCAAACCCTGGATTTACTGTATCTTATTGGCAAAACGCATCAAACACTTATTTTTCAAATACAATTGTTTTCAATATAACATCTACAACAATTCCAAATCAAGGAATATCTCACACATATTCTTCAAGTGGAACGTCTACTTGGTCTAAATATTCAGGCATAGAAGTGCCAGTAGCTGGAACTCCATTCACCGACAATGCGTTCACAGGATTGAAAATTATAAAATACGACAGCATTGCAAAAAGAATAACAGTTACAACTTCTGCGTCAAACGGTTTAGTAATTGGTCAAATCGTTCATGGTACTGATTTAAATTACTTTAATAATGTTTTAGCTGGCATGGACACTTTAGACTTTACCTCAAATTATCAAGTCTTTGACGACTTAAGGATTTTTAATTCTGCTTTAGTAAATGGTGCTGATTATGCGCCGTTATACAATAGTGGGAATGGTACTGAAATAAGCTTCCCGCCTTCCCCTGGTTCAGCAAGTGGATTAGGGAGGACGGTTACCGTTTCGGGGCTTATTGGCGTGGCATTTGGAAATAATGTCACAGCAAGCGGAGCAGGGCGCACAGTAACAGTATCCCCATTTTCTGGAATAGCTGCTGTATTTATAGATGCAACAGCATCTGGATTACTTGCAACTATTGTTATGTCTGGTCCTATTGGAACGGCATCTGACGCTTATGCTTCTGGTTTGCTTGGGACAATAACTGTAAGTCCAATTACAGGGATTTCACCATTAGCTTTTGGAAGCTTAGGGACAATACAAGTAACGTCTTTTTCAGGACAAGCTGCCGGTGGTGCCTTGTCATCAGGTGCGTTAGCAAGCGTTACCGTGTCATCATTCACCGGGATAGCATTCCCAGAGTTCATCGGCACAGGTTCCCTCTCGACTATTTCTGTCACAGCAATTGAAGCAGTTGCTTCGATTTCAACATCAATTCAACTATCTTATTGTGCGTGTGATGCGGAAATTGGATGGCAGCAATCGCTGCCGATTACAGGGTTTGTTAGTGCAGTCCAGGGCGAGGATGCGATCTCAGCAAGGATCACACCTGTAGTCTCAGGAATAGACGCAAACATTGTTTTCTTCGAGCAGCGAACTTTAACTGCGTCTTCTTCGTATACCTACGACCTTCGTTCTCTCACGGACTTCCTTGGACAGTCATTCTCGCTGTCCAGAGCATATGCCATCAGCGTGGTCATGACTTCTGGGAGTGCTACCATTTCCCCAGGTGCATCGAACCCATTACAGTGGTTCTTCAACTCGACTACAGCCAACGTCACAATCACATCTGGCAACTCATTTATGTTTGCTCAGAAGGGATCTGCTATAGTAAGTAATAGTGCAAAGACAATTCTGGTGACAAATCCATCAGGACTGTCCGCATGTGTGTACAAGATTGCGATTCTCGGAGGACGATGATGAACATGATTCTGATGCTGATTCTGGGCCAATCGCTTGAATTCCCACCAGAGTTTAAAGGCGAACCGGGTCAATTCATTGCGGTCAAACCTTCCAAAATGGAAGGGAAATCGGTTCAATACTACGCTATAGACCCAGGTTTGAATGTATTCCCCGCTTCGCTGCTATCCGATCCAACAGCAACAGTGGTGACATCTGTTACTCCAGGCACCTATCGACTCCTTGCATGGACAGCCTTGGGCGACAAACCAAGCCCCGCATCCCTGATCCGAGTAAACATCCAAGCACTTCCCCTCCCCAATCCACCGAAACCAAATGACTCGCTCCGAGAGGACATAGAGTCTATCTGGGGTTCGATGCTTGAGTCTGATAAAGAGGCCACCAGATCGGCCATGGTGAGCGTTTATCGGCAATGTGCAAACACAGCCAACCGGAAATTAAAAACGATTGGTGACCTATTTGAGGTGCTTGCAGGGGAAACATCTAATATACCCAAGAATCGATTGATGCCAATTAGAAGACGCATTGCATCAGAAGTAGAAAAGATTGCTGGTAATGATGAGAATGCGGTCTACTCTGAAGGTCAACGATTGGCTTTGGCATCAATGTTTACCCATGCTGCTTCCATATTGGAGACATTGAAATGATTGATGAATTTAAAGAGTATTCTGATGATAAATTATATGGCGAGCATACTGGCTGGATAGACGATCCAGAAGAGGTCGGTGCTATTGTTGGTGAACTTGAGTTCTCTCGGTTTGCTGAAACGCCAGCAGGGCAAGAACCAATTGCTGATATTCCTGAGACTGTGCATGGGTGGAAGATCTACGAGAAGGTCACAGGTAAAACTTGGCCCATCTTTAATCAAGGTTCAGTTGGTTCCTGTGTAAGCTTTGGCACCACCAATGCGATGCTGTATACCGCAGCATGTGAGATTGCTGCAGGTGAGAGAGAAGAAATCCGCATCCCTTGCATGGAAGCAATTTACGGTGGATCTCGTGTAGAGATCGGTGGCGGGAAATTGCGTGGCGATGGCTCCCTTGGTGCTTGGGCCGCTAAGTGGCTCAAGCAGTATGGCATCGTGGCTCAAGGCGTGTACGGACAATATGACCTGCGGGAATATTCAGTCGTGCGCTGCCGGGAATGGGGCAAGGGCGGACTTCCCGACGATCTTGAACCAGAAGCCAAGTCGCACGGGATCACTGATTTCACGCCTGTCCTGACGTTTGAAAACGCATGTAAGGCGATTGCCAATGGCTACGGAATCAACGTCTGCTCTAACCAAGGCTTCGACCTGAAAAGGGACGAAGATGGCTTTAGCAAAGCAAGCGGTTCTTGGGGTCATTCCATGGCGTTCGTTGGCTATTCCCGTGGCAAGCGACCTGGGTTGTTTGTTGTGAACTCATGGGGTGGGAATTCGACCAAAGGTCCAACACCAGACGACTGTCCGAGGTCGGGGTGGTGGGTTGATGCAAGTGTGGCAGATAGAATGCTTCGAGGTGGAGACTCATTCTGCTACTCAGGCTTCCGGGGTTTCCCGGTTCGACGGATCGATTGGTCCGTTCTATAGGAGGTGGATGATGCCGATTGGTGATAATGACCCGATGGAATTGCCGAAGGATCTTCCTACGCATTCCATTTCAATTCTCTACTCATTTGCTCGTGGCAAAGAGGGATGGTCTGAAGAAACATTCCGTTCCATCCTGACCATTATTGGTTACGTTGGTGGTATCCCGTTCGCAAATCGACTTGTCGGATCAAATGAAATTGATTCAGACACACAGCAGATGTTAATTCGGGCGCACAAAGCTCTTTCTGGATCGGTTGGCGATGGCCAATTAGACAAAGAGGCGATGAATGTGCTGGGCATGATTCTTGATCGACAGGACAAAAATGTCGCACAAGGTCTTATTCCATGGGAAATCGTCCTTGCTTGGGCGCTCCACAAGTTGATGGATCACCTTCTAAATAAGGTATCCTAAACCCCATCGGGAGAGACTTAATGGAATGGCATATCAAACGTACTGACCCACATGCCCATCACCTGTCTCTCCCGATTTCTCACGCTAACCCAACACGCAAGCTTCTGTTGATTTCAGATTTACACTGGGACTCAATGCAGTGTGATCGAGAATTGCTAAAGCGGGATCTTGACAAGGCTGTCCAAGATGATGCGCTGATCTTTATCTTTGGCGACTTATTCGACGCAATGCAAGGCAAATGGGACAAGAGAGCCTCGGTCGAATCCTTCCGGCCAGAACACAGGACAGGCCAATATTTGGATAGCTTGGTTGATACCGCTGCCGAATGGTTCCTGCCGTACAAGGACAACCTTGCACTGATTTCACCTGGCAATCACGAAACGTCTATTCAGAAGCACCACGAAACTAATCTCACCGAGCGTTTAGTTGCGATCCTGCGGCATGAGAAGTCCAGGGTTGAACTAGGCACTTACTGGGGTTATGTGATGTGCGTCATGAATATGGACGTGGATCGCAAGAAAACCGCTGCCTCGGTCATCCATTATCATCACGGTTATGGTGGTGGTGGTGAGGTGACCAGGGGTGGAATCGACCACTCTCGCACCAGAGGACAGTATGACGCAGACGTGTTTGTCTCAGGTCATATCCATCGCAGAAATATGGACGAGAACATTATCACTCGGTTGACCAAGCAAGGGAATGTGCGACAGCAGCGACAGTTATTCCTACGTTGCTCTGCTTACAAAAATGAAATTGGCGGATGGCACGCAGAAAAGGGACGAGCGGCTCGTCCCCTTGGCGGTTGGTGGTTAACGCTTACTGGCGAGCGTTATGGCGACAAAGACATATTCGGCATCACTCTGAATGCAACGGTAACGTGAAGCAGCATTCGCAAAAACTCTTATGGTCTTTGATAATCGCTGTGGTTCTTACGCTGCTGTAGGGGCCAATCATGTCTTTGTGCTGTGTGGTCAGAGTGCCACACATGGTGCAATTAGCAACAATCAAATCGCTGCTAATAACATACTTCTTCCCATTTCTGTCCCAGGTCCATTCAGTACCCATTATCGTGCCTTTCTCAATAAAACAGCGGTAATATCGTAAACCTTTTCACCGTACTCTGCATCCATCTCACGCAACTCCTTTACCGCATTAAGGAGAAGTTCTTTGAGTGCCTCGCATCGAGTGCATTTACTCATTGTCTTCCGTGGTGTTCTCGTCTTCGGAGTCGTCGTCGTCGTCTTCGTCGCTTTCATCTTCCAAAGCCTCCATAATGGAGAGAAGAACCCTGATCTTCTTGGATGCGGATTTCACATCCTTGATGCCATTTTCCCAGCTAGACTTGGGTCGAATTAGGTTATTTGCTGCTCGCATTGCGATCATAGCCATTGCAAATCGTAGGCGAAGTCCAAACAAATCGCCGACAATTCTTTCTATGTTCATGACAGAGAAGGGTTCGCCTTCATCAGCCTGATCAATGAAATCGAATGTCTCACGGGTATTCACATCAGTAGCAGTTAAATCGTCAATTAATTTGCCGAATTTATCGACGAATGCGCTGTTGCTCTCGTCAGCATCTTCTTTGTCATCCATTTGGTGGCCCCGCCAAGTATGCTTCCCCATGGAGAGTATATCGTTTCACGCTGCTCCCGTTGATCAAATCTTTTGCTGCCTGTTCTGTGCAGCCATGCCTGGTTAGCGATGCAATCACATCCACCTCTCGGCGGAAAAACCCCGTGGTGAGGAACGTGAGCAGTCCAGCAAGAGAGGGGTTACCTGCGGGTGCTGCTGTTGCTGCGACCAATGGCCGATAGTGTGCGCCGGAATCATGCATCGTCGAAATCAATTGTGGCGGTAGTTTTGAATTCGATTTCTCGACAAATATAAGCCTTTCATCAGGTGCTAAATCTGGGTTGGTTGCAGGGCCAACAATGCGGATTAGCTGACGAACTTGGCCGACGATGCGCCGCCCCAATGCCTGCCCCTCTTTGGACAGGTGAGTGATTAGCACAATCACACAATTGCGCTCTGAGGCGATCCGCATTAACGGTACAAAGAATTTAATTGCATCTTCGGGCTTCATGGTGCCGTGGCTGGTGGCATTCATCGCCGAATCGACAAACACCATGTCGATACCATTGCGCTCGATTCTTGCGGATAGTTCAGCAAACTGTGCTGCGGTATCAAGGATAGTGCCTTGTGTTGGATCATCATCCCAAGCATTGAGAATGATGTTCTCTGGAGGAATGCCAAATGCCATAGGAATCTCGGCAATCTCACCCCATTGACCATCACAGGGCATCCACAAGATCTTTCCGCCCGGTGGCAGGGTTGCTGGTGATCCATCCGGCCACACGTCACCATTGATGACCCTGCGGATCAAGTCGGCGACAAATCTGGTTTTGCCTACCCCAGGTTCAGCAGCAATTGAAACCAAGGCACCACGCTGCATCCATCCCGGCCAGATCCATTGCAGAGTTTTCCCTAGCCGGATCAAATCGGCAGCACTTGCGTCAGATCGATTTTGAGGGCTTGAAATTGGCTCAGGAGACTGTTTAGCAGCAGAAGTGATACTCTTGACCAATAGGTGCCCTAAGCGGCTAGGATCTGCCTTTTTGACTGCTTCCCTAACCTTGTGATCAATCTCTCCGTCCGACCATGGTGGAAGGCAGGTTTGATTCCATTCGTGCAGCAGTGTTGTTGATTCGCCCGCATCAAGCCCAAACCCTTCCACGCACAGCATTGCTGCACGGTAGGTGCGGCTATGTCCGCCTTCACCAGACACTGCTCCAGGTACTTTGCTCAGATATGCCCTTGCTGCTTCTACGGGAGAACGCTGAGAACCGGGAGCCTTGGTTGCGGCCCATGCTTCCATCATCCTCCGCATGGACTGCACATTGCTGGAACGAGATGCGACGATCTCAGCCAACGGTGGGCGTGGTCTGATCTGTGTTGTTCTGTGCGGACGTTCTGCCGACGATTCACCTTTGCGTGATCTTGTGCCGTACAACCTAGTCAACCGAGGTGCGTCATATGTAATGGTGTCAGTTTTTACGCCTGGTAAAGTCACATGTGTGGACAAACCCTCAAGGAAAGACTTGACCAAAATACTGCCAGCTTCGTCATTCGGGAGGTCTATTGGTACGAGTAGGTGACAACCATTGCCAGAATCGCCTTCGACGACACCACGGAATCCAAACGTCTGAAGGTTGAGCGCAACGTCTGCTGCGAGTTGATGGGCACGGAATCGTTCTGAGTCTGTCGCTGAACTGTGTGGCTCTCGTTCTGGATCGCAATCAATCAAGATCCATTCACGTCTGATAACATCAGTTGCATGTGCGCTCACAACCCGAGTAAGGAACGGTGTTCGCCTGCCCTGGTTTCTGAAAATGAATTCAGGCGGCAATGGATTCATAATCCAGTAGATGCCACCGTAGATCTCGGGATGCGATTCCAGGCGTGAAACCGCTAGTTCAAGTTCTTGGTATTGATCGGCACGGTAATACTGGTTGCGTGAATACTTCTCGCCATCCTTGGAAATGAAAAAAGCCCGCACCTCTGTGACCTGAGATCCGGGCAGGATGTCTACCATCCACGACAATGAATTCATGTTCCACCTTTATCCAATATCAGAATCAGCATCGGCATCCATGGCATCGTACGAGTAGTCATCCGTTGGATGCGCCACTTGTCTATTTTTGTTTTCTCGCTCTGTCGAAACGATCCGCATCTCATGGAATCGTTTCATATTCTCAGCGACGAGCCAGTCATTGATCACAGACGCTGCGACATAAACAATTCGACCAATGATGACCGTGGGAATCCTGCCTTCCCCAATCCATTTTTTAAGGTGATTAGGTGAGAGGAACGAGAGCATCTTGCAGAAAGCTGGCCGAATTAACGACTCACCATCGGCAGCACGTTGTAGCGTGAGTCGGACCCAATGCTCTCGTTCCTCAGAATCCATAATCTATCAACCGAATGGGTTATCGTCGGGTTCAGCAGCGTCACCAAGTTCGACAGGTCTTGCACGAAGACTGATGAAATTGATGTTGTGGTAGACCTTGCCGTCCTTGGCAGTAGAAGAGCGTTTGCGGACCGTAGCGTGGACGCCCTTAAGTGTCGGCCCGGATTCCGAAAAGCCCTGTGCAAGACCAATGTTCTTGGTTTTCCACTCATCGACCTGAACACCAAGAAGCTTAAGCTCTGCTCCCAGGATGTTGATACCAACCGAGTTGCGGAAGAAGGTCGTCTTCTCGGTAAGGCATCCATGATTGCCTGGACCATCGATGATCTTCATCGTGATCCGGTGGATCGGCTCGCCAGTCGATGTCAATTGCGTTAGCTCGCACTTGACGATTTCAACACCATACTCGCCATCGGCCATGCCGTCTGTGCGAACGAACTGTGTTGATTCTGGTTTGAATTCAGCTTGGTACTGCTGAAGAATCTCGTCTGCCCATGCCCAATCATTGCTCATGATCTCAACCCTCCTGTCCACTACGGGACATCTGACGTAACCACTCGCTGGTTTCGGGTCGCTTTGACTTTGCGCCCTCCGCCAGCACCAACCGATGTTTTGACCTAGTCAGAGCGACATAGGCCAGATTCATCTCTTGGATCGTTGACTCCTCGTTTCCGCCCTTGCGGCCGAGGATGTGCGGATGCAAAATATACACGTTGTTTGCTTCCGAACCTTTGGACCTGTGAATCGATGAAAGAATGACTTTCTTGCTCTCATCAATATCGTCTGCGAACATTCTATCGATTGCTTCCATCAATTCCCCAACATTTTCGTTGGAATTCGCAAGAATCAAAATACAATTACACTGATCATTGTGTGCCTGGATTACTGAATCAGACGCATCACGAGCGATCAACTTGTCAAGATTTACCTGTTGGTAATTCTTTAACTTGCGAATCAAATCTTGAATGCTTGTTGGGAATAACTTCTTGATCAGATTTGTAAGCCCTTCACCAATAGATCTGCCACGAATAGTTGCAGAAACATTGTTTGAAATAAGTTGGTAAGTCAGAGAGACTAGCGGCGCATTTGCCCGGCAGATCACAAGGTCACCCGGTTTAACCATGCGTGGCAGCGCGGCTTCAACCGTTTCCTCGTATACACCAGTTGGGGCATCAGGCCTGTTACGAATCTCTGGGACCAGATACCTAGCCAAGTTAAGGTGGCTGCTAGGGCATCTCCAGCAAGTTGATAGAGGGAACTCAGTTGCGTTAAGTTCACGCCGTAATGTGTTGAATGACTCAGCATCTGCGCCAGCAAACAACATAATTGATTGATGCGGGTCGCCCACGAACATTATGCGTGGTGACAGTTTCATCACTAATTGCTGTTGGGCACAATTAAAGTCTTGTGCTTCGTCAGCAATTAAGAAATCGTATTGGTGACCGACAAACCCCAGGTAGCTTGGAGCAGACACCATGTCGGTGTAATCAACTGTCTGCATTTTTTCCAAGCCTGTCTTGACAATGTTGGTTGTCATCGCAAGCATTTCGTCGAAGCTCGACATGCTTGCTGGGAATTCCCAACCTTGCAAGTCGGCAGCAGCTACAATTTGCTTTCGCACAGCCTTGGCATCGACATCTTCAAAGCTTGCAAGCTCATTTCGGAAAATATCAATAAGCTTGCTGATGCCTGAAAAATTCCGGTGAAGTTTTTCCCGGTGATCAAAAGCCTGCGGGTAAAGCTCCTTCAAAATCTTGAAGTACTTTTTAGCATCGACTTCGCCAACGCCAGGTATTTTCGACCTGAGCGTAGAAAAGCCCACTGAGTGAAGCGTTGCTGCCCGTGCGGACAGTCCAAGGCGATGTTGTAACTCTGCGGCAATATGCTTATTAAAAGCCACAAAGCCTACGTTTTTCTCCGAACTGACACACTTAGCTGCTGCGACAGCCGTGGTAGTCTTGCCTGATCCAGCGAGGGCACGCACACCAATGTGCTTTCGCTTCGCTCGGATATAATCGTAAATTGCCTGCTGCTCTTCTGTTGGAATACTCATGTGATTCTCCTTTATCCGTTAAGCCATTCTAAAACCTTATTCGCCATCTCCGCATCCAAGTTCACCAAATCTGTCACACCAAATTCTTCACTGATTGATTTAGCTACAGACTTAGGTGGTAATCCAGAAGCCTTGACCTTGCGAGCAAATGCATCACGCAGGTGATCACGCAGGTTTGGTACAGGCGGCTCAGATTTGACCGGTATCACGTTGGCTTTGATCTGTGGTGTATCTTGCACTTCCGATTCATCGAGCCATCCAAGGCCACACAATGACAGTGTGCATCGACGCTTGGCTTTGGTCATCGCTCGCATCCGGGCATTGGCCAGGTCAATTCCTTTCAACCCCGCAACGAACACATCGCCTCGATCAATGTCCCTTCGCCCATCCTTGGCTTGCATCGTGACTATTACGGAA
>Ga0208923_1000040_pt1 | contig 34576 bp, 43 predicted proteins | sample ColrivemetaGS575_FD_187620 | JGI IMG/M metagenome (GOLD analysis project Ga0208923, IMG submission 187620) | Estuarine microbial communities from the Columbia River estuary - Freshwater metaG S.575 (SPAdes) (version 2) | ecosystem: Environmental > Aquatic > Marine > Intertidal zone > Estuary ...
CCTTTAACGCCTCTGGCTTGACGGCTTACTATGTCAGACCTCTTGGGAGTGCTACGGTTATTACACTGGCTACACAAACGGTCACGGGCGTGTATGCTTCTGGTGGTTTTGTAGAGGTAGACGCAACCAACCTGCCGGGTACGTACCGTTTGGATATTCCTAACGCAGTTTTTGCCACAGGTGTAGACCACGCTGTCGTTATGCTCAAGGGAGCATCTGGCATGGCTCCGGTTCTCATGGAGTATCAGCTAACTTCAAATGAACCTTTTGTACCGGCTTCTTTGGTGAATATGGGGCCTTATTCGATTAAAGCGGACGGGTTAGGCTCTTCGGTTCCGCTAGACATTAACCTTAACGCCGCCCAGGGTATTGATACTCAGGTTGTGGACGCTAACGGATCAGGGATTGATATTACTTCGGCAACCTTGACGGTGAAAATATATAACTCCGGCGCTACCCTGGTTGCAACCTACACGGGTACGGCAACATATGCAGCTGACGGCCGGCTAACCTTTGGCATTACTACGGCGGTTACCGGGACGGCGGGAACTTACACGGCAACGATTACCCGTTCTACTTCCGCATCGGATACGCAGATATTTGGCCCGCTTCGGATCTACGTTAGGGATATATAAATGAACTTTCAGAATTTCTACTTGTTACCTAATCCCGACGTACCGGGTGATTACTTTGTCTTTGGTGATATTTACGATAATGATAATAACCTCATAGGTACTTTTGGACCTAATGGCACTAGTGTATTTGGGTGGTGGGTCACTCAAGATGCAGGATTCCAACAGAGTTACTGTCAACAATTTGCAGTGATTATGGGTCAAGAAATTGTAAACGGGACGGCTGAATAATGGCTACTTACTATGTCCGCACTGATGGCAGTAACGCAAACACTGGCACTGGGCAAGGTACTGGGCAGGCGTGGTTAACTGTCACTTATGCACTTGCAAATATGGTTTTAGCCTCAGGTACAAATTATTTATATATTGCACCGGGGACATATAGAGAGACTCCAACGGTAACGGTCACGCCATCGATAACACAGACATTAGAAATTATAGGAGATACAACAGTTACCGTTTTTACAGGTGTAACGGCAGGTGTTGTACGCATCACAAATTACTTACTCGACAATACTAACCCGACTAATGCAGTTACTTTTACCTGTGCAAAAACATATGTAACACTTAAGAATTTATCTTTCGTGATGTATGGGTCTACTACTACTACAAGCGGTGGTGCTAGTTTTACAGCTTCTGAATTTATCGTAATTGACAAATGTCTATTTGAGTCTGTTAATCTTTCAAATTATGTAGGTGTTAAAATCACAGCAACTGGCACAACCTCCATAAATGCAACAATTACAAATACCGTTTTTATAGGTTCTTATGCACTTAACATTTGTGGTGCTACTGGCGGTACTCAATTTAATTTTGCTGTTGCAATTAGTAATTGTCTTTTTATAGGTCAAAGAACAATTCTCATAGACTCAAGTACAAGTCAGTTTGCTAATACTGGTGGTAACGGGATATCGGTTTTTAACTCTACATTTTTATGTGATCAAGGTATCGGACTATTTACAACAAATAATACACATCCATCAACAATAAAAAACTGTAACTTTATAGGTACTGGTGCCTCATCGGTTGGCATAACTTCACAAGCAACAGACAGACAATCTGAAAACTTTAACCGTTTTTCTGTTGTAACGGCTAGGAGTAACTGTAGTACTGGGGCAAACAGTCTATCTGGAATGACTGGAATAGACTGGTCTACCAGTCTCATAGGTCTTGATGTCCCTGTTGCTATTTTTGCTCCATTTGCATCTAGTCCGCTGATAGGTGCAGGTACTTCAACGGGTGCGCCAGTGACAGACATCTATGCTGATTCTTGGACAAGCGGTACAGACGTTGGAGCATTTGCTCGTACTTCTTTAGCTTCTACATCTTTTTACTATCCTACCGAGCGCAACGCATCCACGATCAGAATTGCCCCCGGTTCTACATCACAAAGCATAGAATTATTCTTAGGTGTAACGGGGCTTACATCTTCTACAAGCGGTCTTACAGCCCGGTACAACCGCACGCGCACAGCAAGTGTAAACATACCGCTAGTTGCTCGAACCATCGCGCAGGCGTGGATTTCTGGCGGTTTTGCTGAGGTTGACGCAACTAACATGCCGGGCGTGTATAGGATTGACTTACCGGATGCCGCTCTTAGTTTGGGAGCAGATGACGTAACGGTTGTAGTTAGGGGGGCTAGCGGTACTAATGGTGCAGTTATGACCGTTACGCTTTCAACTGGTGATAATACTGGGGCCGGTGATGTCAGCGGAAACATCTTAGAAATTACTGAAGATCCGCAAGAAGTTACAAACATAAGTGGTTGGGTCAATGATTGGCATACATATGTTGTGCGCTTGGTGGATGATAATGGTACTCCATACGACATTACAAACGATACTTTGTCGGTTACTTATACCAATGTGGCTACCGGATCCGCATACAGTTTTGTTAGCGGTACTGCAACGATAACTAAACAAATGAATGCGCAAGGAATAATTAGCATATTGAACCCCGCGGCATATCCAACAGCTGCCGTTATACGTATTACTATCGGTGCGACAATTGGAACCACGGTACGGCGCTTCGGCCCATTAGAAATAGAGGTACTAGCACCATGATACAAATGTCGGCTAGTCTTACCACGTACAATATGGATGCCTACATTCGCAACCTTGACAAGCTGAAGGTGATAGTCGGTAAAGCCGCCGCGGATATTGAAGGCCAGGCGAAAGCTTCAATTGTTACCAGCAGCGGGCGGTATAGAGTTTATAATCGGATCCGCACTAAAAAGCGTAAAGGCAAAACAACCCGTACAAAGGTAGAACACTGGTCAAGCCCTCCAGGCACGCCGCCGAATACCGATACGGGCAACCTTGCAAACTCTATAAAAAACCGACGGGCTGGAAGCCCAACCAGTCGGGATATAGTCGTACATGCAAAGTACGGCGTACCGCTGGAGCTTGGATGGATTAGTAAGGGCGGTAATCACGTTCCCCCGCGCCCGTTCCTTCGCCCGGCTTTTGATCGTGTAGCTCCGGGCTTTCTACTAGCTGTAAAATCGGTAATGAGGGGGCGCTAATGGCATATGAACCGGCGGTTATTGAAACGTGGATTTATGAAACGCTTCAGGGTGACGCGACCTTACAGGGATTGCTCGCAACGGGCAACCTGCCAGCAAATTACCAAGTGGGCGTATACTCCATGGTTGCTCCTCAAATTGACCCAGTGAGCCGCCTGCAGCCTTCTACGCCCTATATAGTCTTTGGCCGTGCGGGTTCTGGTGGCAATGATACGGCGGGGCTATGCGGCGCGCGCTTATTTACGTATCCTGTTTACGCTGTGGTTGTGTGGGATACTCAAAGCGGGGCGGTTAGCGCGTTGGCATCGCAAACGATTATGAACCGAATTGATACTCTGTTAGATAATCAAATGGTCACAACAACCACGCCGCGGTTTTTCTGCCGCCGTGAATCGACGGCGCAAACGTTCGCGCTTAGTGAAGGCGGTCGCACGGATATTGGCGTGGTGGGAAATTATAAAATCGTTACTCAGAATTAAAAGGGGTTCAAAATGGCATTCGTAAGAAGTTTTAGTCTAGTCGGGGAAAACTGCGTGGTTACCGTGGCGTTTGGCGGTCTTCAGGACGGCGCGCCATCGGCTTTCACCGCGCAAACCTATACATGTATTGCAAAGTCGGTACGCTTTAGCACTTCAGTAAATACCGTTGATGTTTCCGCGCTGTGCGATACAAACAACAAAGCACAATTCACAAAGTCCAACGGAACGGTAGAAATTGAGCTAAACGTGGATGGTACGCAGCAGGCCGAAGGTTCACCGGTGTTCTTCGGTAAAGAGGGTTATTACTGCCAAGTGGTGGTAACGCCTGGCGCGCTGAATGCGAAGACGTTTATAGGCGTTGTTACCGCGACGGGCATTGGCATTGCTAACGAAGAAGCTGTTACCGAAACGGCAACTATAACCCTAGGTGCAAATGGAGTAACAACCGCATGGGCTTAAGCACTTTGAAGGCAATCGCCCCCGATGCCGACAAGGGGTTTTTAATCGTTGATTTATCATCCATGGCGGGTGAAGGCGCAACCTTGAAATTCCGGGAACCGAAGGCGGCCGATCTATTCCCGGATGCAAAGGAATTGCAAAACCTGCGGATCGCTTTTGCTGAGTTTCCCGAAGCGATGTTATACCAGGTTTATCTACTTGGGCGTTGCTACGTTTCTGATCCTTCGGACATGGGCGAAGATTCTCCCGTCCGGGCGTTCGGTAAACTAGCGCGTACTAGCAAGCTCACGTTTTTTCATATTGTCGGCCGGTTTGTTGATTGGTATCCAACGGGTGATATTTCCGAGCGGGTAACAGAATCAAAAAACGACTGCGCGGAATAGCTGGGCATGTTCTTTACTATTCCGTTAAATACCTAAAAAGGCATCCGTGCGAAATGGATTTATCACTTGATCAAATGGCCGAAGTTATATACATAGGTCAGGAGCTAGAAAAGCAGGAAGCCGGTAAATTATGACGGTTGCCGAACTAACCGCGCGGATCTCCGTAGTAGGTGATAAAGCCGTACAGGCAGCATTAACCCGCATGAAGGCCGGGCTTAAACAAACCGCCGAAGCTGCGAAGAATGCCAGCGTTGCATTTGCCGGCCTGAATGGCGTTATGGCCGTAGGCGCTGGGGTTATTGGTGTACAGGCGGCGTTATCTTATGACGCGCAAGTCCGGGGTTTAGCAACCTATTCAAAGAACGCCGAAGAACTAACGTTGCAACTTAACCGCATGAAGGAAATTGCGAAGCTTCCCGGTTTAGGTTTGCCTGAAGTACGGCAAGGTGTTCTAAATATGGAAGCGGCGGGCGTAAGCGCAGAAATGGCCGAACGTTCTATGATGGCCTTCGGTAACGCGCTGGCACTGGTCGGACGCGGTAAAGATGATCTAGCGGAAGTTACTAGACAATTCGGACAAATGAAAGCGTTAGGTAAAGTCAACGCGGAAGAAATGAACGTTATTAAGGAACGCATACCGCAAGTATCAAAAGCTATGCAGGCGGCGTTTGGAACCGCAAGCCCTGAGCTAATCGGTAAACTAGGATTAGATGTAGACACGATATTTGACAAGCTGATAACGCAACTTGAAAAGTTACCTAAAACCGCCGGTGGTGCAATTACAACCTTTGAAAACCTGCAAGATGCCATCAAAGAAGCGTTCCTCCCGATTGGTCGCGGGTTACTGGATATGTTTAGCGCTTCGGCTCCCGGTATGGATAATTTCATTATGAAGATTGGTGAAATTAGTCAATCGCTCGGTGAAGTGTTATCAGCAATAGGAAAATCTGGCGTATTAGGCGAAGTCTTGACGAAGTTATTTGGGGGGTTTGCTGGCGGTGGTGATTATCAAAAAGGGTTCCAAAGTTTCTCCGCTAATGTCCTGGCGTTCTTCCATGAACTTCCGGCGATAGTAAACAATATAACAAAAACCATTTCTTACAGTTTCCGTCTTTTATTCTCTGAAGCCAAAAAAGAATATTTAGACGCTATGAACATGATGCCGTTTGTCGGGGGTCAATATAACGACCGCGCGAAGATGGCAACGGATTCATATAATGCTTTAGTTGCTGAATCGAACGCCGCACAAATGCCGGTAGACATTGCGCGATTTGCACAAGAATATTTAGCACGGATCAAAGCAAGCACGAAACCCCAGGGGTTACCGACCGGGCTAAACTTTGCAAATCCTAACACGCCAAAAATACCCGGTGGGGCAATACCTGCGGGCGGTTCTTCAGCTGGCGGTAAACAATCCGTATTAGACAAAATCGAAAAGAACACGCGGCGCGCTGCCGACTTTATGGATCTAAGAAACCAAAGCATTGGCGGCGGGCCAATAGCTAACCTGGGGTTAACCGGTGCTGAATACGCAGGTATGGGAATGCGCCCGCGTGAATCTATAAAGCTCCGAAGCCCTATAAGCGCAGATACTCAAATCATACGGGGCTTGCAAGATTTGATGTATGGCAATATGGGTTTTCAGACGAACGGGAACGCCATATCTAAAGCACGGTTTTAAGGGGCAATCATGAGTGGTCAAATGCGGATATTAGTAGACATTGCCGAACCGCGCCCAAAAAAAGGACGGCTTGCGGTTGGGTCTGATGGCAATTCCTGGGACATGGCCCGAAGCTCGAATATGTGGATGGATCCTTGTACGAGTACGATTATGCTGCGCCCGCTCCCGCTTAGTGCGGCGTGGAAAACAACCTTTACGGGCAACTATGCCCGGTTCGGTTTATCCGATTTCACCGGTACGGATATTGCAAAGTGGGAACAATACGCGGTAACTAAAAGCGCCAATGATAAAGCGCTCAGCATGAAAAGCACCACGGCGCTTCCGATTACCTATACCTCAACGCTTCCGGCTAATTGTCCGATATTTATAAAGTACAAAAAGAACCAAACCCAAGAAAGCAGCGATGACGCGTTTTTAGTCGTTGGTTATAATGTCGGGTCGGCAGGTTCCGCGCCTAATAACTTTTCAGTACAAATAAAGTTTCGTGATAACGGTTCAATTTCTATATACAAAAACGGGTTATTAGAAGGCGAATACGATCGCGGTAGTAATAATTCATCTAACCGCACGGGGTATACCGCAAGTAATAACCCTTCGCAAAAGTATGTAAACGTTTTGATTATCCCGTTTCGTACTCGTGACCTTTTGGTTTGGACGGATAATGGAACCGCGTTTTGTCATACATTCGACAATCTGGATTACCCGAACGATGTAGCGGTGAATCCGATTACCCCTGCGTGCGGGGCGAATACCTTTAGTATCACGGCTCCGACCGGAAAGGTTTCCCTTCAGATCGCACGAATGTTTTTTGAGCAATCCGGATACGCATTAAGCCAAGTAAAAAAGCTGCGGTATGCTCCTGACGTTGCGGATTGGACAACTATAAATTATTCCACTTACTCGCAGAATTTCGGGGACGGCGCAAGCTTTCCAACTCTTACGCCTTCGATTGTTGATAACACGGCAAGCTTTCTGCCTTTTGTAGCTGATGGCTCCCGCGATACGGCACGTATAAAGGTTGCGTTTAGCGGTTCTTCTGGCGGTACAAATGCCGGGCTTTATGCTTCGGATGGTTATGTTGATCCGCCGTATAGTGCAACCGCGGCGGTAAACATTGACATTACGACCGCGTGCGAAACCTTGCAGCTGTCTTGCGATGAAGCCGGGCGCGCGGGGATTTCGTTTGATGCGCGTAATAATGCCTTAACCGCTCTGGGTGTTGAGCGCGTTTTATACACTTCCGATCGCCCGGTGAAGGTACAAATAAAAAGCGACTTTACGGCGGATCCGTGGCGCGATATTTTCCGCGGTACTTTGTCCAGCCCACAAATACATTATGAACCTGGAAGCGATTATGTTCCGCTAGATTATGCGCTTTTGACATTTACCGGCGAAGATAGGTTTTATGATTTTAGTTTAGGGCAATGTCAAGAAGCGGTTCCATTAGATGAAAAAACGATACCGCAAGTGTTTACAAATCTTATGCCTATGGCGGGTTATGATCCGGCCATATACTTTGACGCTCAGTACACAACGGGCTATACGACTGATTGGCATCCTAACATGGCGCGCGGTGAATACGCGATGATACCGAAGCGCGGAGATTCTGCCGGGTCTTTACTTACTGAATACCGCGATAAGTTTTTTAGCACGTGGTATATGATGTGGAGAAACACGACACAAAGCACGCCCGCGGGCGGGTACAAGCTAGTCATGGGCGAACCGGTGAACATGACAAGGGACGCAGTACCGGAATTATTTATGAGTGTTTCGGATGCCATAGCAAGCGGCGAAACGGTCGAAAGCGCGCCTAAAAAGGTTCTTAGGTCACTTACCCGGTTTTACGAAAAACCTGAAGCTAATCAGGTTACGGTAATCGGCGCGGATCCTTCAAGGAATAAACTTATTAGCTCCACTTTAATTGATACGGCTTCGCAAGAACCAACGACCGTGCCAGCAAGCAGGCCGGACAATTGGCGCGGCCGTCCGGTTCCTTATGTTCTTACTGATCCTAGTTTGATAAGTCAAAATGCAGTATTAGCAGCGGCAACTATCATAAGCGAAAGGATTAGTAGCGGCCGGCATATTATTCAATTTGAAAGTGATTTATTAATGTATGAGTTTCCGGAGCCGAACGTCGCGACTTTTTACGCTCCGACAACGGCAACGATTACCGCCGGGGTTGCTTCGATTGTTGCGGCGCAAGATTACTTTTTACTTCAAGAAATCAAATTTACGACTACGGTTGGGAACATTACGGCGGGAACCACTTATTATATAAAAGTGATTAGTAGCGGGGCGTTTACGATAGGCACAACGGCAAATATGTTCGATCCGGTTCTGACACCTACGGTTTCTGGGTCAAGCGTTGTAAGCTCGGACATGATCAAATGTACGAACGCCTACACGCTGAATCAACAGGTAACGCTAAAACAAACCGTCGGGAATTTCTTATCTGGCGGAGCTATTTATTATGTTATAGCGCCAACGGCAACCAGCATGCGACTTGCGATTACTTCCGGCGGTACTCCGGTTGTTCCTACCGCTTCGGGTTCAACGGGCATAAATACCGGTCTTAGTAAACTTACGGTTTTATGGCTTGGGGATGAAGTTTTGATAAACAATCAAAGCATAAATAATACCGGTTCATACCTTGGTTCTTTTAGGATTATCGCTATTCCATCTATTACGTTTGTCAAGGAGGCAACCGACGATTACACTTTTACGGTACGAAATGCTGAGTATAAAATGGTGGGTTTTTAGTGGCAACGTATATAGACCGGGCGCGAACCTCGGTTACTTCACTTATCCAGTCTTTTGATTTAGCGATGTGGGTTTACCCGCCGGATGTAGTTATTCCGGATCCGCTTACCAACTACCGGCCGATCACGCTTACCTATGACACTAACCAGCAGGGCGCGCAAGTACAAGTTTATTTCACTGCCAGTACTAGCGGTTTCGGTACGCTCCCCTGGACGTGGCAAATTCTCGCGGATGTTTCTACCTTCAATGGCTTCGGCGCAACGGCAACGGTTACCAAGATACTGGCCTCCGGCACGGGTACAGCTGCGCAAGCGCCTACAGGCTTAAGCCATTCGGTCGGCGCGTGCGTTATAGAATACACGGGTTCGGTGGATTCTACGGTTTACTGGGATATCACCACCGCGGCGTTTGGCGGGGTTGGAAGTGAATACCCGGACACTACGTATAATTGTTATGAAAACAGCACGGTCGGCGGTACTTCGTTTGCACGCATTGTCATAAACGGCCAAACGGCTTTAAGCACAGGTGCAATCGGTAGCGCGCTGCCGCTTTCGTTTGGCGTGGCGCTCGGTGTTCAATATGAAAATAATACGGCAGTATCTAAAACATTTACGAGCGGTACATTTATATTAAATGGCGTTTCGATTGCAAGCAGCGTACCAACATTCACGCATACGTACGGCAATCACCCGCAAACATCAACCGCCGTTGTTCATACGGCTATTGGTTATACCGATGCCTTCGGCTACATGTGGAGCGGGCTAAATGAATCTAGCCTAAGCTTCCGCATGAATCGGGACATAATGCTTAAGGGCCGGGTGCGCGCATTCGATCAAGCGTACCCGGATTTGCTTAGTGCAAGGATTACCGGGTTTGATAATGGAACGCTTGGATATCGCGACGTGGCGATTACTGCGGGGGTCTTTGATCAAACCGATACTTTTATAGATTATACGATGTCTTCGACTCTAACGGATGCAGATGTTTCGCAAAGTCCGGATACTAAAATAGAAAGCTCTAACACCGTTCCGGCCTTGGTGAAGGCGGATATTAGCGCGGCTTCCCTTACGACCTGGGGCGATGATTCAACGAATACAAAACTATTACTACGGGGGTGGTGGTTCCCTGGCGCTTCGGTTATACAGGTTGACGAACAAATTGTAAGTATTGGTTTGGTTACGAATACCCGAACGTTTGTGGGCGCTGGAATCGCTCTTAATTCTTATCGTTACCTTCGCGTTCAGCTCAAGACAACAACCGGCGCAACGGAAACCGGCACGCTTACAATTACAACGCAGCCGGGCAGCGTTCTTAAAACCTTCCCTATCACAGCAACCACTACAAGTTTTGTTGAATTTGTGTACGATATGTGTATCCCAAATAACGCGACACAATCCATAGACGAAACCGATAATCCCTACCCGCGCATGAATCCTTTAGATACCAGCAACGCCGGGCAATATGTGGACGGCGATTATTACGGTATCAACCGGGCAACGATTATAAGTATCGACAATGCAAATATGGTTATGGGCGATATTTACGCGATATTTATAAGTCCTTACGTTTCATACACCAAAGGGTTTTGGTGTCCTACTTATACATGGTATAAACAACGGTTTACGACTTACGCCGGTGTTACCTCATACACTAATCGGCTTTATCAGGGAGACGCGGATGGCAACACGCAAAGCGAAGAAGGATGGGCGGTTTGGGATTCGGCGGGCGTATATACCTTGTCAACCATTACGCAGTTTGTGGCATCAATGAACGCGGTAGATGATACGGTTACTCGGCATAACGGATATTCCGCAAGTGCAGTAACGCCGAACAGCTCACCGACGTACATTGTGAACGGGTACGCTTCCAGCGTTACGGGGTTTGCTTACTGGCTTGGCGGTACTACCTTTAGCCGGGTTGGGGGTTCCGCTGATATAAAAAACTGGATAGAAATAGATCAAAGTCCCGATGGGCCTTACGCAACGGTTACCGCTCAAACTTACTTCCGTTCTATAAATGGTAACTTCCCGCCGGATATCTTCGATGTTTTTACGCAGGATAACGTAGCGGCTCAGTATGTTTCTATAGGTTGCGTTTCGTACCAGCGCGGGCGCTCGCACGGGTTGGTTGTTTCGCCTTCTCTTCTTCCTGAGATCGGCGCAAACGTTAATTTGCTCTTGGATTCTGACGGCTCAAATCGGGGCGTTGGTAATAGCGATTCCCTGGGCAAATATTACACCGGGCTTCCGATGGGGCTTGGAATGAAAAACCATAATACGGTCTGTCTAACTCTTGATTCATTGGATCCGGATCCGCTTTATACCGATAAACAATACCGGTTTTGCTTTAAGCAACCGGCGGCAGCTGGAACAATGTTAAGCGCGGACAAAGACGCGATTTACCGCAACTATTACGCGACGTTGAGCGGGAACACAATTAGCATATGGCAAGCTGCGAACCCGCTCGCTTCGGGATATGTCCAGACAATTACCCCGATTACTACCGCCGTGGAAGGCACGCTCCGGGGCTTAGATTTAGATGACCTTATAGGCCTCAAGCTTGCGATCCGGACAACGGGCGGGAATATTGAAAGCGTGTACACAACGGACGGGGGAGTAACTACAGTGTCAACGGTTATAAATTCAATCGGTACGCGCCCGTCTTTTTGCATTGATCCGCTTGGGCGTGAAATTTACATCTGGCGTACTAGTGGTTCAAACATAGAATCTAAGATATTGGATACGTCTGGGGCCGTCCTAATGACCGTTACAGTGGTTGTAACCGGCTCCGTGGCCGATTCTGCGATTGACATATACGAGCGCCTGGATGACCTCTATATACTTTACACGCATAGCACAAACGGAATTACGGTGGTTAGAAGCACGGACGGCGGAAGAACTTACACTTAAAGAAAGTACGGACGGCGGGAAGAAAAATGGAAGAACCCGCCGCCGCATAGGATTTTATCATGCGACCAATTGCGGAGCGTTCAGCTGTTGAAGCGTTTCAAAATGTCGGGGTTCAGGAAACCGGGGAGAATGCCGGGCCAGCGGTAGAAACTTACCAAAAAGCATGCATTCCGCAGCTACAACCCGGCGCGCCGTGGTGCGCGGCGTTTGTGGTTTACCGCCTCCGAAATGCTGCGCATGATTTGGAATTGTCTATCCCCGCGGCGTGGCCTCGGTCGGGTTATTGTCCAGACCATGGGCGATGGGCGAAAGCAAACGGTTGTTTTGTCCCGGCTTCTGAAGCTCTGTTAAATTCCGATCGTGTCCGGGTTGGTGACCTTGCTATTTTCTACTTCCGGGCGCTGAAGCGGTTTGCGCATATTGGAATTGTTACTAAGGTTTTTGACTGGGGAGTGCATACGGTGGAAGGCAATACCGAACCTGAGGTTGAGGATTTGGATAGAGTGCAACGCGAAGGCGATGGGGTTTACGCTAAGATACGGCACTGGAAGGAAATGGGAAGTGCAGGCGGATTTATCCGCATCGACTGGTAAAAAAAGACCTAGAGAGTTACTAGCTCACTAGGCCATAGGTTGGTAGATCAGAACCCGAATATATTCTATTCTTTACCTTTTGTCAAATTCTTTTTAAATCTGTTTTGTGTTATCCACGTTACGTGGAATATTTCTATCAATGTAAATTAAGACCTCATTCTCAGAGATATTGACACCGCCGTCAGCACCGTCGAGCCACATTCTGTCGTACCACCGTCCACCAGACGGCACACCTTCAACCACAAATGATCTACCTTCGATCGTGACCGTATCAGTACCGCTGTAGCTGATGACCGTCCTCGACGGGTAGCAGCCACCATCAAATGTTAGTTTGCCTTGTGTTAGGGCGATTGTAACGATTTTTTTTGCTGTCATTATTATTTACCTTTTGTCAAATTCTTGTACAAAGTGTTTCACTAGGTGATTAATCATCTTTAATTCTTCGGCTCCGATGCCAAGATAAAAAACGTATTTGTGTTCTAACGGAATTGTAATTGTAGTTTGTCTTTGTTCCGGTTCAGGCACTGCGACCGGTTCTGGCGTTACTTCACCTTTTACAATGCCGTGAACCGTTCCGCGATGCATATGGAATTGGTTACCTAATTCTTTAATGCTTTTACCTTCAGCAGACAGCTTGCGAAGTTCGGTTTTAAAGTCGTCCGTATAAACTCTACGGCCGGAAGGCGTGTGGTCAAAAAACGCCGGTTCAGATCTTAGCCGAATCTGTTCTTCCACGCACCTAGCAGATCTGTTTATAAACTCGCCGATTTCTTCGGCGCTCTTACCAAAATCATACAGTTGGTAAATCAATTCTTTTTCGTCTGGCGTTACGGCTTTCATTTTTATTCACCTATTCCGGTTTTGATTGTTGCGCTTTGGCCAGCTTCGATTATCTCGAAACCAATCGCACGCGCGGCGGTTGGGTCGTTTACCATTTGAGTTTTTGCTTCAGCGGTTAGCGCTGAGATTAGTAAACTTTCCTTTACACGGATCATCTGGGGTTGATGCTTGCGCGCCCAGGTTAGCACGGCAACATCGTCAATAATCGAAACCTTTTGAGCGGTGGTACGGAACGCAATGGAACCCCAAGGGCAACGCCAGGTTTTAGAACCTTTCGGCAGCTGACGGAGCGCCCATTCTTCTATCTGAGTTCCGTAAGTACGCTTTAGCCATTCAAGGCGTGAAGCCTTGGTTTTAACAATCTTTTCGATGGAAGCGCGTACCGCGTCCAGCTTCAAGGTTTCCGCTTTTAGATCGGCTTCGTAATCTAACCACTTCCGCATAACCTGAAGCGCTACCGCTTCGGTGTCTATGCTTCCTTCGATGAAGCTGGAAACGGGGCCGGCGTATTCGCCGGTTTCCTCGTCCCATAATTCGCCTTCGATTTCAATAATCATTTTTCATAATCCTTTAGAAACGGGTCAACTTCTTGCATGTATGGACGTTTTAGCGGTCTTGGTGGTAAAGGCGCAGGTTGGGCATTCTGGGGGCTTGCTGGGGGTTGCTTACCTACCGCGGCGTTCCCGTCTTCGTCTTCATCGGCACTAATTGCCATCAAAGCCGAAATGGTGTACCGCCGGCCGTAAGTTAGCGCGGAACCGATGCCGTGCGCGGTTTCCTGTATAACCGGAATTGTTAGGCTGTTTGATACCCATTCACCGGATGTATGCATAATTTTTGATTCTACGCATAGCCCCGGATCTTGGATTTCTATGGAGCTTTGAAAAAGTACTAAACCGTGGCGGGCTAGCACCGGGCGCAGCGCGTCAAGGATAGAATCCAGCGTAACGTATCGCGATTTGAACGCGGGGTTTTTGCCCTCTTTGGCGATGCCTTGTAATTCGCCTTGAGCTTTGATCAACGCCGGGATTATCCCGGCGATGCTTTCTGAGTGTTTCATTTGCCAATCCTGTAAGTAACCTGGCCGGTTAGGCCGTTGATGGTTGTGGTATACGGGATGTTGTCGATCGTGTGGACGATAAAACAAATATTCCCGCGAAGACGATCTAAGATAAACGCGTTCCCGTGCTTTTCAGCTAACCGAACCGCTTCGGGGTATGAGTCGGTTACGGCTTCGGATATCTCAGGTAAACCAACAATTAGAAATTCGTTCATAGCTAGATTGATTTTCTAAATGAGTTATAGCGGGCGATTTCTTCGGCGGGTATTCTTTTGACGTGGGCCACAATAGCCTTAAGATTAGCCAAGTTTTGAGGGTCGGCGCATTGAACGGTCGCTGCCAAATTGTTGGCCATTACCGCATCCATGAAGCTTCCGCCGCGGTGATTGTTTTCAAGACAACCGCGCAGCTGCTCCGTAAAGTAAGTTATATCCATGTTTCTTCCTTTCACTAACGAACACACTATACCGCATATTGCGTATAAAAAGTAAACGCACGAATAATATATACATTTATTTAGGCATACCGTTATAACGATATATGCCGTATAATCGACATATGATTAAAGGTAAAACGCAGGCCGACGTATCGGCCGTGATGGGTTGCTCGCAACCCCAGGTATCTAGATGGTTATCCGGGCGGCAGAAACCGCGCCTTGATAGCCTTATACAGCTGGCGGAATGTTTGGGTATGGATCCGGTGGAGCTTAGTAAATTACTATCCTTGCGCCGAAGTTTGGCGAAGTCTATACAGGAGTAAAAATGGAAACTTGTAAAACGTGTAACCGGGTTATAGATGGTACTTGTACTAATTGCGCGATGAATGAATGGAGTAAACAATTCAAAAACATCGCCGAAATGCGCGCCCATATGGATCGGGTAGACAGTATGCAGCGGTATAACCGGAAGATAGAAAACCTTAAAGTGATCCGTTTGAGGCAACACTTAAAAACCCTTTTTATCTTTGCTTTGATTATCCTGGCGCTTTACTTTTTTGTAGACTCTACAAATATCGGTTTGACCTATGAAGATAACAAGCTAGATATCCTGCGGGCGCACGGTGTTAAATGAATTACTTATCTGTTTGTAGTGGCATTGAAGCCGCTAGCGTGGCATGGCACGATTTAGGTTTTATCCCGGTTGGGTTCTCTGAGATCGAACCGTTTCCGTGCCGGGTTCTTGCGGATCGTTTTCCGGATGTTCCCAACTTTGGCGATATGACTAAATTCAAAGAATGGGATTTGAATGGAAAAACAATTAACCTTTTGGTGGGGGGAACCCCCTGCCAATCCTTCAGCGTTGCAGGGCTGCGCAAAGGGCTTGACGATCCCCGCGGAAATCTTGCGCTCACCTTCCTTGCAATGGTTGAACACTATTGCCCCGAATGGGTTATCTGGGAAAACGTTCCCGGTGTTTTGTCCAGCTCAGGAGGACGGGATTTTGGTGCCTTCCTCGGGGCGTTGGGGCAACTCGGGTATGGGTTCGCATACCGAGTGCTTGACGCTCAATACTTCGGAGTACCCCAAAGAAGACGTAGAATCTTTCTTGTCGCACATTCTTCAGGAGACAGCAGACGTGCAGCAGAAGTACTATTTGAGCCAGAGAGCTTGTCAAGGAATAATAAAAAGAGCAGAACGCAGGGGAAAGGAATTGCCGATGCATCTATCACAGGCACTGTATCAGCAAAGTGGGCTACAGGAACCGGAGGGCCAGCAGGAGACGAATGCTATAACCTAGTACCTGTCCTATACCAAAGTAAACCGTCGGATGCCAGGCTAAAGATAGAACCAAACACTAGCCAAACAGTACTAGCAAGGTGGGGTACAGGTGGAGGAAATACGCCGCTAGTCGGTTTGGCATATCGTAAAAGCTCGCATCCAGCGCACGCATTCAAAATACGTGGTGGTTGTGAAGGTGGAGGCAAAGGGTATCTAGGAGCAGATGAAAAGGTGTTTACAATATCAACTTCACAAGATCAACAGATAATGCACGGCATGACAGTACGGCGGCTTACACCTACCGAATGCGAACGGCTTCAAGGCTTTCCCGATGGCTGGACTGATATAAGTAAATATAAATGTTGCGGCATTACATTTAATTTAAATTTGGGTAAATATGGTTGTCCTAATTGCAACGGTGAAAACATTGCAACATTTGTAAGTACGCCGGACGGGCCAAGGTATAAGGCGATCGGTAACTCCATGGCCGTACCGGTTATGCGCTGGATAGGGCAAAGGTTAATGGTTGCAGGTTAGGCCCGGAAGGATTTCCGCATTGCTCCGGGTGTTGAAAAAAGAACCGGGGCGTGTTCTGACAAACGATGAAGTGCATTTATTGCATGCCGGGTTCACCTCTGGCATACAGGCCAACGAGTGCCGGTGGGCGCTGGTTACCCACAATATTGGCCTAGCGCGTAAAGCTTGTAACCATATGCGCGCGTGTTCCTACTATGAGGACGTTGTACAATTTGCTCTTACCGGTATATATCACGCCGTGGAAAAGTGGGAGCCTAGCAGAAACCTTAGGTTTTCCACTTACGCGATGTGTTGGTGTATGCAGCGCGCGTACCGGTATAAATACAATTCGGTTACGCTTATACGGGTTCCTGAGCATGCGATTACAAAAGCCAACCAAATCAAAGCATTAACCGCTAAGTACAAAGACGAACACCGGGAATCTCCGAGCGCCGAATGGTTAGCCGGGCAATTACGTTGCTCCGTTAAGGCGATGGAAACCGCGCGAAGTACTAGCACAATGGAGCCGGTGTCATACGATCAGGCTATTTCGGAAACCGGCTTAACCTTGATTGATTGGAGCGGGGTTGGTACGAATCCGTCGGCGGAAGAAGTGCATTTGAGGCGGGCGGTCGGGGATATGATCACCGAAGCGCTGGCAACACTTACACCGGCCGTACGCGATACCGTAAAATTGTATTTTGGCATTGATTGCGAAGCTGAATCATTTACAAAAATAGCCGTACGATACGGCATTACAAAACAGGCCGCTGAGCAGCGGGTTTCGATTGCGCTTCGGCGTTTGAAGGTTTTGGAAATACTTAAAAATGAAGCATATTGAAGACCGGGAACAGATCGCGCTAATAACCTGGGTTCGGCTTATGGCTAAAAAATACCCGGCGCTTGATTTGGTTTTCCATACTCCCAACGGCGGGTATCGGGATATTCGTACCGCCGCTAAGTTTAAGGCCATGGGGCTAAAGCCTGGCGTTTGGGATGTCTTCGTCCCGGTTCCTGCGCCGGGTCTTTGGGTAGAAATGAAGGCGGGTAAAGGCCGGCTAACCCCTGCGCAAGTATCTTTCCGTGCGGGTTTAGTTGATGCGGGCTATACCTTTGTAGTTGCTTATTCATGGCCTGAAGCTGCGCGGGCGATAGCGGATCATGTCGGGTTTGACACAGGGTTATAACCGTGGTATATTCGATTCCTATGATGTAGGTAATCGAGGGTTTATCTCCCTTTTTTACTAACCAACGAGCCTCCAAGCGTTCCACCGCAAGGGGGCTTTTTCATATTGGAATGGATGTTTTAGATTTGGTATAATGTAGCCGTCCACCTTTCGACCACGAAACTCCGGGTTTGATCTCCCGGAGTGGCTGAAAGCTGGGACATGTCGAAAGGAAAATAATGGATATACCCCGCTGCGATACGGTTCAAGCCGTTCGCTTTTTTAGTCAACTTTTCAAACCGTACCCCGATGGTTTCATAGAGATCCGCCCGCTAAAGGCCGGAGTGCCGGGACGGCGTACCACTTACCGATTACCCCACTGCTTACGCGGGGGCGAAGCCATGGCGCTTGCTTCTCACTGCACTTCACTTGCTGAGCGCGGTTATGATGTCTACTGCGGGGTTTTACCGCGCATTGAACCTGAAGGCCCAGGGCGTAAACTGGGTAAAGATGCATGCACGAAGGTTGCCTGCGCATGGATTGATTTAGATTCAAAGATACCCGGCAGTAGTCAAGAAATCCTTGACAGCTGCGAAATTGTTGTATCAACCGGGAACGGCTTCCATGGCTATATGCTTTTTTCTAACATCCTTCATGTTACGACCAAACGGGATCAGATAAAAACCGAATCCGCGATACGAAGCCGGGCAAATGGTTTGCTTCTAGGTACTGATAACGTATCGAATCTAGATCGGATTCTAAGGGTTCCAGGAACGCTAAATTGGAAGGATAGGGATAATCCGAAGCCGGTTACTTTGCTCCGGTGTCCGGGCGTGATACCCCGCGCGCGGGCTTCCGTGTGGCATCCGTTTTTTAATGATATGCGGTTAGATGGGTTACTTGCTTCAGCTCTACAGGGTGAATTAGAACCGATTATACCGATGCTCAAATTACCTTCCGGCCGTATGATAGGCAACCTGAATGCCTGTATTGAAGGCTTATACACTGGCCTAAAGCGTTATCACCGTAACCCGGAAACTGAAAAGTACCTGTTAGCCATGGCTTACGAAGATGTACCGCCGATCTTGGATTATATATTCGGTGTTAAAAAATGATTCATGAATTATTCGACCATCCGCATATACCGGATGTAAAACCAGCGCGTAAAGAACGCCAACCGGGAGAATTACCCGATGATACGGGGAATGTTTGGGCTGCACTATGGGGGATACACCCGGAAGGTGGCGGGCCGTTTGGTGGGCGTGATAACGCCTTAACTAAGTTTATCGGCTTTCTTAGGGCTAAATCTATACCCTTTGATGGCGCTTTACAAATGGCGCAAAGTTGGAATTTACTACATTTAGATCCGCCGTTAGAACCGCATGAAGTTACCCTGAAGGTATCAACGGCGTGGGTACAATGGCTGGAAGGCGGCCACGAAGACGATACGCCGGAAAGTGTTACCGCTGCAGTTGAAAAATCAAAGCTTGTAATTATGAACTGGCAAGCGTTTAAGGTTGCCGCCGCTGGGGCTAAGGATACGGAATGGATTGTAAGAAATCTTATAGTCGCGGGCGGCATGCACTTTTTGATTGCTCCGGCTGGTGGTGGTAAATCTTGGCTAGCTGCCGATCTAGCGCGCGCGGCATCATACGGCGGGAAATGGATTGGTTGCATGGAGGTCAAGAAGTGCAACGTGCTATATGTAAACGAGGAAATGGGCATCGGTCGGTTTTTTGAACGCTTCCAGCTGTTAGAACCAAATGATATTGAAACACTGCACGTTATAAATAACAATTACGTTAAGTTAGATAATCCGGCACACTTAACTGAGATAGTTCAATATGTAACCGATCATCAAATAGAAATAGTTATTTTAGATACCTTTGTACGGGTACACGGTTACGATGAAAACTCAAATTCTGAAATGGCTAAATTGTACGAAAAGATGAAACGGATCAACGCGACCGGCGCGGCGGTTCTTGCGCTTCACCATATGAAAAAAGGCCTACATGTTGGCCCGGTGCAGCATGAAGCAATGCGGGGCGCGGGTGAAATTGCTGCGCAAGCTGATTGCGTTATGAGCGTGGAAAACCGGGACGGGCTTTATACACTAAAAACCGCTAAACAAAGACATATAGGCGAAGAAGATTTTATAGAAGTCAAGTACAAGATACAAACCGAAGGCGCATCCGTGGCGCTTGTAGAGCTTCAACCTGGGGCTTCTGAGTACCGCGCGGATGTTTCTCTGGATCATCAAATTTTGAAGGTGTTAGAGACAAATCCGGGGATGACAGGAACGGCGATAAGTAAGGAAATAAACCGGCGACTTGAAACAATAATTATCAGGTTGACGGCCATGGAAACCGATAACTTGGTGTACTTTTTATATAATAAAAGGGCGAAGTGTTTCTACAAAAAAGGTCTTTTATAGCGTTGTTTTATGTTTTCCCAAAGACCTTTCCCGCAACTTTTCCCTTAAGTAATAGGGAATGGGAAAAGATGAATCCCCCCCTTGGTAAACCCCCCCTGACCGAAGGGCGGGAAGGGTAGATAAAAGGCGGCTTTTCCCGCGCCATGAAGGCGCAGAAAAGACCACTAATAATAAAACGTTACGTTTGGCATAAATGGTATATAATGGGAGCGCGGTAGAACCGCAAAGGAAAAACAACAATGGGCTTTTTTAGTCAAAATGCAACCTTCACCGAAGGTAAACTATTCAGCGTTGCTGAAACAGGTATTTACGCTTGCGCACTAACAGAAATCGAACTAACCGACCGGCCAACCTTCGACGATCCGTCAATCACTGAGAAAACCTTTAAGTGGGTTTTTGAATCTACCGAAGTTGGAGACGAGGAAGGCCAACCATTCCGGTTTGTCGCATTTACGAAGACTAACTATGGATACGATCGCGCTAAAATTACCGCGCTCCTTGACGGTATGCTGGGCCGGCGATTGACACGCCAGGAATTCATGGCGCTAGATGTGAATGAGCTGCGAACGGGCGATTGGTCGGTTATGGTTTCCGCTAAAGAAAACATGCGGGGCAAAATGGTTAACGTTGTGGAGAAAGTAACCCCGCGCGTGAAGGCTGCGCCGAAGCTTCTTAAAAAGGTTGCCGTGTTAGACTCCATCGATGATCCGTTTGAGGATTAGGATTATGAGACAAACCGAAGTATTTAACGTAACTTTTAGCGCATATACAAACGAGGATATGTCCGAAAATAGACTAGACAGACTTCTACAATGGATGAGCTGGTATGCGTTTAAAATAGGGCTGCCAATACATTCTATACATGTACAAATAGAAGATTTACATGATCATGAAGGAGGTCTGATGGTAACTTTTACGCATAAACCAAGTCAACTAATGATGGATATTGCGTTGGCGGCATGGGTAAAGCTAGAAGAATCGTGTATTGAATTCCAATATATACAACCAGTAAATCAGATTATAAAGGTTGAGGATTAGGATTATGAGACAAACCGAAGCCGAACGGCTTTTATATGTAATCCTTCAGCTCCAAATGGATATTGAAAGCATGCGCCGGAGATTACAGGTTGCATCAACGGATAATCCTGCCGATGAGGATTTGAAGCTTGCAGTTTCACTGATTGCGCGCGCTGGTGATAACCTCGTACCAATTGCACGCGAAATGCGGAAACCTGTTACCCTAACCATGGGCGAACGGTTTAGACGAATGATTGAACATGGCTAAAGTTGGCGCGGAAAAGTATCTAGCGAAGGTACGACCGATCGCACAATATCGAAACCGAAGCAAACGGGAAGTGCAAATCGCGAGAAATAAATCCGCATCGGAAACCATAGGTGCAATTACTAAAGGCTCCGGGTTTACCGCTATAACCGCCGGACACTGGGACATGATAAGCGCAGTAAAACACGTTCTATCTGAAATAGGCCCGGCGGATGTTTGGATTTCTACATGGATCCCAGCTATGCAGGAAATCGTAGACTTAAAGGATATGATTGCCGAAGGGCAAATTCGTAAAATAAAACTACTGATTGATATCGGGTTTGTTAGTAACCGGGAGATACACGCCGCTAAAGTCATGGAATGGATAGGCGCGGAAAATATCGTTACCGCGCGCAACCATTCCAAGATGGCACTATTTAGAAACGAACATTTTGATTATTGCCTGCGCGGATCACTAAACCTAAATGCTAACAATAGATGCGAAAATATTGACGGGGACGAATCTAAAAGCATGGTAGAAACGTTCCTGCCGCTCTGGGAAGAATACGCCGCCGTCCTGGGCAACGGGTTATATATTTCTAACCATGACGCGCTGGCAGCACATAAAACCGTAATGGGCGTTAAGATAGGATCTAATAAACCGAAAACGGTTAGCTTAGAAAGCGCCGAGCTTAATGATTTTTTACTCGGTTTAGATTAATGAAACATGTCTAAAATATTAAATAAAGCACTGGAAACTATAGATATTGCACTTCTAAAACATCACCCGCGGAATGTTAACCGCGGGGATGTAGAAGCAATCAAAAAGAGTCTAGCAGTAAACGGCTGGTACGGCTCCGTGGTGGTCAACACAGCGACTAAGCACATCCTAGCGGGAAATCATAGGGTCATGGCTGCAAAGGCTCTAGGCTGGGAAACCGTACCTGTTCAATGGGTTGACGTTACGCCAGAAGAGGAGCTGAGGATCCTGCTCGCAGATAATAGAACCACTCGACTGGGTGATGATGATAAGACCATGTTAGCAGATATCCTAAGCGAGCTGGCATTATCAGAGGGTGGCATAGATGGAACAGGGTATGGCGCGGTTGATCTTGACGCGCTTATAAACGAAATAGCCGGTATGGGTAACTTTACCGAATTACTAACCGATCCTGACGAGATACCTGAGGATGTGGAGACACGATGCCAGGCGGGAGACCTTTGGATTCTTGGTAGGCATCGTTTGGTTTGCGGTGACAGCACGAAGGCTGATGATGTGGCACGGCTGATGGATGGTGCGCTTGCTGACTTGTACCTTACTGATCCCCCATATAACGTAGCTTACGAAGGTGGCAGTAAAAAGCGCACAGCTATTGCAAACGATGCAATGAATACAGACTCATTTAGAACATTTCTTTTTGATGTGTTTACAAATGCTTTTGACCATATGAATCCTGGCGCATCGTTTTATATTTGGCATGCTGACACGGAAGGCTACAATTTTAGAGGTGCGGTACTAGATTGCAATCAGCAACTACGCCAGTGCCTTGTTTGGAATAAAGATAATTCTATGTTTAGCCGACAAGATTATCATTGGAAGCACGAACCATGTCTATATGGCTGGAAGGATGGCGCTGCTCATAGTTGGTACACCGACCGTAAGCAAACAACAGTACTAGAGTTTAAGCGCCCATCACGATCGGAAGAACATCCAACCATGAAGCCTGTTGAGTTATTTGAATACCAAATCGGTAACTCGTGTCCTCCTAATGGATTGGTGCTTGATACATTTCTTGGAAGTGGAACAAGCATCATTGCAAGCGAGAAACTTGGCATGAAGTGCTACGGTTTGGAGCTGGATGCCCATTACTGCGATGTCATTATTCAGCGATGGGAAAACGCCACAGGGCAGAAGGCGGTGCTAGATGGCAGGTAGACCAACGAAGTATAATGCGGAAGTTCATAAGATGATTTGCGACGCGCTGCGCGCCGGGAATACACGCCGGGATTCGGTTCATTATGCCGGTATTTCTGAAGACACTTTCGCAAACTGGCTGCGCGACAATTCGGATTTCTCGGAAGATATCCAGAAAAGTGAAGCCGCGGTAGCGCTCCGGAACGTTGCGCTAATCCAAAAAGCAGCTAGCGACGGCACTTGGCAGGCCGCCGCCTGGTGGTTAGAACGCCGGCGCAAAAACGATTTTGCACTGCGAACCGAACATACCGGGGCGGAAGGTCAAGCGGTAAAAGTTATTGTTGAGTACGAAAAGGATGTCTAGTGTATTTACGATCGAAGAATACCGGGAGATGTTAGCGCGGGCGCTTATTGAAAACACCCGCCTTCGTTTGAAGCTTCGACTTGTCGGTATAAACCCGGATGCCTGATATAAAGTTGGTCTTACCCCGCTTGCATGCTGGGCAAAAAACCATAGTGAGCGAAGCGCGCCGTTTTAATGTTTTGGCCTGTGGCCGCAGGTTCGGTAAAACTACACTTGGCGGTAATCTACTCGCGCCCGTTGTCCTGGAAGGACGGCCCGCCGCGTGGTTTGCTCCAACGTATCGCCTTTTGGAGGAAGCGTATCAGCACCATAAAAGGATTTACGCGCCCGTGGTTAGCCGGGCGGTTTCTACCCCGGCTCCCCGCATTGAGCTTATAACGGGCGGCGTGATTGATTACTGGACGCTAGACGATCCAAGCACCGTTGCGCGCGGGCGGAAGTACGGCCGGGTGATTATTGACGAAGCTGCCATGGCGCGGCACTTGGAACAAGCATGGACGGAAGCCATTCGCCCGACGCTCACCGATTACGCGGGGGATGCTTATTTTTTGTCTACGCCGAAGGGTGATAATTACTTTGCGCAAATGTTCCGCCTTTGCGCTTCCGATCCTGAATGGGCGGCGTGGCAAATGCCGACAACGGCGAATCCCTACATTGATCCCGTGGAGGTTGGAAGTGCAGCTGCGAGCCTTCCGAGTTTAGCGTATCGGCAGGAATACTTAGCGGAATTCGTGGATGCTGCGGGCGCTCGCGTTAAGCGTGAATGGATCCGAACCGGGGAACCGCCGGCGGGGCTTCCGGTGTACCTGGGGGTGGATCTTGCGATTAGCCTTAAGGCGGAAGCTGATTACACGGCGGTCGTAGCTATCTCGCGCGGTGACGATGGAACGATTTATATACTTGACGCAGCGCGCACGCGGTCGGATTTCGCGGCGGTTCTCCGTTTTGTCGAAGCCATGGCCGCTAAGTGGAACCCGGTACTTATCGGGATTGAGCAAGTACAGTACCAGGCGGCGGTGGTTCAGGAGCTTCTAAGGCGAACAAAATTACCCGTTCGGGGTATTCGTCCGGATCGTGACAAAGTAACCCGCTTTGCGCCGCTGGAGGCCCGGTACGAGCAAGGGCAGGTTGTACACGCGCACGGGTTGCCCGGCTGGTTTGCGGATGAGCTTCTAAGCTTCCCCGTTGGCCGGCACGATGACGCGGTAGACGCGGCCGGGTACGCCTGGATTGTTCACGGGCTTAAGCGCAGCTGGGCAGCGGGCTAAAAATAAACCATATATCTTTTTACACTTTATACCTTTTATGCTCTTTATGATGTATACTAAGACATGAAAGCAAGGGAGATAGAAAAAATGTTTACAGTTACTTACTACCGCTACAGTTCAATATTAAAGAAAGGATTCTCGGAAACGCTAACTTCAGAATCTTTGGCCAACATAAGACTATATGCTATGGCGCTTAACCTACAGGTTGTGAAGGTAATAGATACCACTGGCACGGAAGTTAGTATAAAAACCGTTTGGGCAGATTATAGCTAAGGAAATTAGAAAATCACGCGCAACGGTTCAGGAGATCTAATGCAACATTCATTAAACCTTTTCGCAGAAACGCCCGGCCCGCTGCCGGGCCTGGTTGGATTATCAGCGAAGCAGGAACGATACGCGGTTTACGCCCGCGGGGTTCTTCTACAGGCGGTTCCGGAGCTTTACGCGCTGAAGGGCCATATTGATATCGCCGGCTGGTGGATTGACCTTTATAAAAGGAAATCACGCTAAAGAACGCAAGCTCCGTAGGGGGGCCAAAGGAAACAAGAAAATGAAAAAATTACTATCTGGTGCGATGGTTGCGGGCAATACCTACAACGTTTTGATTAATGAAGGTATCGCAACGCAATACATCAACGGTAATCGCGATGTTGTGAATGGCATATGGGAAGAAATGACATATGTAAAAACAGATTTTGCAGACCGGGTGGTTTCAGTAATGTTCAAAAACAAAAACAATGTAATTATTTGCACTGAACCTAAAAACCACATGGTTAGTCTTGTTACAGGAAATTAAGAAAATGAAGACATCGGCTATATCACTAATCACTTGGGCAATCGAAGAAGGTTTATTCCTTCAGCTCAGCAGCCCTTCAGGCCTGCACGATATCGACATGGACGAAGCCATGGACGCGGTGAACGAATGCGAAGACGAAGATATCCGGGTGATAGATGACGTTATCATTTTCGGTATGGGCGATGTTTGCATAAAAGTACAAGATCCAGACGAATACAACGCGGACGAATCTAACCACGCGATCTAACGGTACTAGACTCCACAGGCCCCAACGCGGGGCCTTTTTTTTTATTTGTGGGATACTCAGGGTATGGGAATTTTTGATAGGTTCTTAGGCCGTAAAGCCGTAACGCAGGAAATGCTACCGCTGCCAATCTCACAAAGCCGGGATTTGTATTTAACCGGGTACGGATCTGGGCAACTTCTAAGCCTTCTACGCCGGGCGCTCCCCGGTTCGCATCGCGATTGGTCAACCGTTGCCGGTGATCTGGGGCTAAACTCTGTAATAGCTGCGGGAATCGATTGGTATATACGTAACTGGCCACAAAGCACCGCGCAGGTTATGCGGGTCGTAGACACGCAAACCGCCGAACCGGTGAACCACCCGGCCGTGGTGCTTATAACCGAACCGATGCCCGGCGTTTCTGGTTCGCTTTTCTGGGGTTGGGTTTTACAAGATTATAAGCTGTTTGGAAATACTTACCTGCGCAAAGTTAGAACCCCCAGCGGGGGTATAAGCGCGCTTCAGTTTATGCCACAAGACATGGTTCGCCCGGTTGGGAACGGGGTTAACCCGCTGACACACTACACGTATCAGACCGACGGGCGCGCGTTCAATATTTCATTAGAAGACATAATACATATTCGGTACGGCCGGGAACCTGCGGATTTCCGCCTAGGGCGCTCACCCGTGCAAAGTGTATTACGCGAGATAGCTACCGACAACGCCGCGAGTACCGCGGCTTATGGCCTGCTTTCCAATGGCGCTATGCCTTCCCTGATTGTCGGGCCTGATGCCAAAGATAACACGGTAGACATATCGCCGGATGATGCGAAGCAGGTTAAGCGCCAGCTGCGCGAAGACTTAACCGGAGATTCCGCGGGCGGTATCGTGGTTATGACGGGCGCTTATAAAATGGATCGCGTATCTCTTACGCCTTCTGAGCTTGCACTAGACGCGGTGCGCCGGGTTCCCGAAGAGCGGATATGTTCCGCGATGGGACTTAACCCGATGGTTCTTGGGCTTGGTTCGGGTTTAGAACGGTCAACTTATTCCAACTTTGAGCGCGCGCAACAAGCGGCCTGGGAGGATGGAATGGTTCCGCTTTTACGCGTGATTTCGGATTCCCTTACCATTAGTCTTCTTCCCGATTACCCGGAAACTTTACCCGGTGATTACTTTCACTTTTCGGTTGACGGCGTGCGGGCGCTGGCGGACGATCAGGAAAACGAAGCGATCCGCGCGGAACGCCTTTATAAAGCTGGCATTATCGATCGGGCGGATGCGAAACGGATTGCGGGGCTGGAAGCCGTGCCGGAAGATACCGGCGCGATGCACCCGGCGGCGGTTCCAACAACCGCGCAGGAAAACGGCGCGGAAGTGCAAACGGTGAAAAGCGTAAAGTTTAGGCCCACTGAAGGCATGCAGGTTGCAGCGCAACGCGCTTTGGATTGGCACGATGAAGGCAAAAACGGCGGTACACTCGTAGGCCTTGCGCGCGCTAACCAAATTGCAAACGGCGAAGTTCTGAGCGAAAATACGATAATCCGTATGTATTCTTTTTTTAGCCGGCACGAAGTCGACAAACGGGCGGAAGGGTTTACCGCCGGCGAAGCCGGTTACCCTTCACCTGGGCGCGTTGCCTGGGATCTCTGGGGCGGTGATCCCGGGTTTGCGTTTGCCCGTTCTAAACGCGACACAATAAACGCCGAAGAAAAAAGCCATACATGCGCGCCGGGGGTCGTGTATAAAACGCACCCTTTTTACGGATACCCGGTTTAACCGGGCAGGCACTGAAGAACGCACCAGAAAACCGGTTATATAACGCGGCGCAGAATTACCGTAATCGGCTTATCGCTCATGAAGGCGTTACGGTTTCGCAGCTGCAACGCATATACCGGCAGGCGTTATCGGCTTCGATTGCTGAGCTGACGGCGCTTGAAGGACGTATAGCCGCGCGGTTAGCCGCCGGTGAACCTCCGAGCATAACTATTATTACGATGAAAAGCCGGATAGAGGCCAACATTTCAGACATTAGAACCCGCTTAGATCAGGCAAGCGAAAGCGCGGTGGTAGCAACCAAAAAAGGGCAAGTTGGCGCGGCGGAACTTGCGAATAAACTAACCGAACCACTAGTGCAGGCGGCAGCGGGTAAATCTCCGGTCGCCGGTTTATCGGTAAACTTTTCAAGTCTTCCCGATGAACAGCTTCAACGGTTTGCGGGGTTTCTTGGTGACGGTTCCCCCCTGCGGGATATCTTTGATGAACTAGGAACGGATACCGCGGATGCGCTTCAATCGGCATTGGTTAAGTCTATAAGTTTAGGGGAAAACCCGGTGGCGGTGGTTGCTCAAATCAAAAAACTGGCGCTGGATATTACGTTTCAGCGCGTGGAGCTAATCGCCCGAACGGAGATGATACGGAGCGCCCGCGCGGCAACGACCGAACTTTACAAGGTCAACCCGGCGGTAAACGGATATGTGCGAATGGCAACGCAAGACGCGCGGGTATGCGTTGCGTGCCTTGCGCTTTCCGGTTCGTTCCATGCGACTAGCGAAATCATGCCGTCGCACCCTAATTGCCGCTGTGTCATGATACCGAAAACGCAATCATGGGCGGAAATAACGGGCGATGCCAGTATCCCGGACACGCGCGTTAAGCCTATGACGGGCGAAGATATTCTTAAGGGTTTCACCCCTGGTGAAGCTGAAGAAGTTTTAGGGCCGATTAGATATCGATTATGGCAGGAAGGTAAACCCCTTACGGAATTTGCGCGCGTACGTCAAGATAGAAACTGGGGGCCTCAAACACGCGTAATACCGCTTAAGGAATTTGGGATAGATGTACACTATACGTCAATGGCTGAATGGGATAGGCGTATCGCAGATTTAGAATTAAATCAGTAATGTGGGATACTCAGGATATGGAATTACAAACAGTCTACAACGGGGCTATAAAAATGGACGGGCGCGGAAGCGTCAAGGGTTATTTAATACGCTTTGGTGATTCTAAAACTACGGATCTCGAAGGTGACTATTTCACGCCTGAAACTGATTACGGGTTCAAACTTACGCAGGGGCAAAAAGTACCGCTGAATCTTTATTATCATCACGGGCTAGATTCTACGGTAGGCAAAAAGTCTATTGGTTCCGGATACATCAAAATGGATCACGCTGGCCTATGGTACGAAGCGCAGATAGATATGGCCGATGAATACGGGAAGATGATTGCCGACCTCGTGAAGCGCGGGAAAATGGGATATTCCAGCGGGGCGGCCGGACATATGGTGGAGCGTAAAACCGTGGACGGAGTGCAAGAAATCATACGGTGGCCAATCGCCGAAGCTTCACTAACTCCAACGCCTGCGGAATATAGAAACGCCGTGAAGGGCTTACAGGATTATTACGAAATGGCCGATGACGTTATGACGATGGAAGACGACTATATGCAAAATCAATACGAAGCGCCGATACTTCCGATACCTGGTGAACCGCTGGATGAATTTGCGCGCACGGCTTTTGATAAAGTGGAGCATGAAATTGTACACGAAGGCCTCGAAGCCTATTACGAAGTCTTGATGCATGGTCTTATGAACGCTGCCGATGAAGCAAGCGCCGCTGCGCTGGTTGATGAATTTGCAGCGCGTGCCAAAGGCGTACACGCTATGCACGGCATGAAGACCGCACCCGTGGAAAGTCTACGGGCAACCGAACGCCGGTTACGGGATGTAATCGGATTATCGCGGGCCGCCGCGAAGCGGCTCGCTCCCACCGTCTGGGATAATCTGCGGGATGCAGACCAGCAACCGGAAATACAAATCGTTGACACTCCGCCGGTAAAAACGGCGAACGACCGCGCCCAACTTTTGGAGCGCATAGGATTACTGCTACAATTATGAATATCGACACACTCGAAATTAAGCGCCAACAGCTCTTAGCTACCGCGCGCGAAATCGCTACCGCACCTGATGGCGATCTAAGCCAAGTAAAAAGCATTATGGCCGAAGCTGAAACCGTTGCCGATCGTATCGCAACAATCAAAAGCCTTGGCACGTTTGCACCCGCACCGGTTGAAGCTCCGAAGGCGAACGCCTGGGACGGCGGATCAATTACCAAATCCGTGTTTTCCGGATCCCGTGCAGAACAAAACCTTAAAGGCTATGTCATGGGCCAATTTGCGTTATCTATAGCCGGCAACAAGCGTAGCCAAAAGTGGATGCAGGAAAACGGACACTTTAAGGCGCAAGTCGAAGGAACCACAACCCTTGGCGGGTTTCTTACTCCGGATCTACTTAGCGCGGATCTTATCTACCTTCGTGAGCAATACGGCGTTGCCCGTCAAAATGCGCGCATTGTACCTATGGCCTCGGATGTTCAGCTTGTGCCGAATGCTACCGCATCGACAACGGTTTATTATCCGGGAGAAAATACAGCAATTACCGCTAGTGATATGACCTTTGCGCAGATATCCCTAACGGCTAAAAAGCTCGCGGTACTTACGATTGTATCCAAGGAACTAAACGAGGATTCCGTGGTGGACGTTGGCAACGCGCTTGCGCGTGATTTCGCCTATGGATTAGCTAAGGAGGAAGACCGGGTAGTTTTCTCATCAGCACGAACGGGGTCGGATGCTTCCGGCATGACGGGTATTGGCCGGGCGCTTACGGATCTTGTATCGGGTGTAGCTGGTAACTACGGCAACATAGCCGGTGCGGTAATAGGTGCAGTTGGAACCGCTACGGCTTGGACGGGCTTCACGCTTGCAAACCTACAAACCTTAATCGGTCGCGGGCCAACGTATGCCGGCAACATGAAATGGTATATGAATAAACAATTTTTCTATACCGGAATTGCCGACAAGCTCGCGGCGCTTGGTGGTAACAACATTGAATCAATTGCGAACGCTTACGGCCCTAACCCTGTTCTTTACGGGTTGCCGGTTGTCTTCGTTCAAAACATGATTGCGAGTCCGGCCGCATCGTACCCGGTCGCGTTTCTTGCGGATTTGTCTGCTGGGTTGGCGTTTGGTGATCGCCGCGGAATCACTGTTGAAATGTCGGATCAACGATATTTTGTGGAAGATTCCTACGCATACAAAGCTACGGAGCGATACGCGATTAACGCGTTTGATATCGGCAACGCCGATGCAACCGCCGCGAACCGCGTACCGGGTTCCCTTCTCGTCCTCATCGCCGCGGCAACTTAGGTTTCTTTAGGCTTCTACCCTCCGGCGCTTTTGCCGGGGGGCTTTTTTTTTGTGGGATACTAAAGGCATGATGACACGCGCGGAAGCAATAGCCCAAGTTTCGATGTTTATCGATGCGACCAGTTACCCGGTTATGAGTACTACCGATATCGGTACTATCTTGGATTTGGGGATTAGGTTTACGACCTGGGCCGCGTCTTACGTGTATTCGGTCGGCGATCGTATCGTACCAACCACGCCGAACGGGCGGGTGTACGAATGCCGGGTAGCTGGAACATCGGATCCTATCGAACCAGGATTCCCAACATATCCCCCGCTACAGTTTTTAGGGTTTGCAATTTCTGATGGTACTTCGGATCCATTGCTTTTTTGGGTTGATGCCGGGCCGGCTAATGTCGAAGCTTACGACACACGGGGCGCAGCGCGTACCGGCTGGATGGTCAAGGCTTCACGGTGTACGGCAGATATTGACGCGAAGGAAGGCCAGAGCGACGTAAAACTAAACCAACTGCAGGATAAGTGTATACGTATGGCCGGGCAATATCGACCGCTGGTGATCTTTTGAATTCCGTTCTCCGCGCAACCCTTGCAGCTGGCATGGTTAGGAATTTATGTTCTGTGGCCGTGGAAGTTCGGCGGTTTACTTTTACTGACGATGGGCGCGGCGGACAAACAGAAACTCTGCGCACGGTTGGAACCTATACCGGGAGATTAGTTAACGCTTCGGATTCGGAAAGCATACCGGGCGGTGGTATCCAAAGCATGTCCGTATACGCTCTCACAGTGGGCATAGAAGCGGATATACAGGCCTCGGATAGGGTTTACGTACCGGGTGAATTACGTCGGTACTTTGACGTGGTTGGAACGGATACCGGCCAAACGGATTTGTTAGTCCAACATGTTGGATTAGTGGAAAGGTTAGCATAATGCCAGTAGAACACCGGGTATCAGGAGATGATATACAGCAGATCGTAGCAGGCGCACTAGGTGCGGTAGCTGGCACTGAATGGCGTAGCGTCAAGACGTTTGCACAAGGTGCGGTTAGGGTTATTACTGGCACGGCGTGTGCTACTTACCTTACTCCGCTCATCGCCCAGCAGCTCACGATCACAGACTTTAAGTACATGCTTGGTCTGAGTTTTTTGATGGGTACACTTGGCATGAAGTCGGTACATAAACTTACAACCGTACTAGATGCGATGGTGGCAAAGGTGAAGAGCCAATGAACTTTCAGAATTTCTATTTGTTACCTAATCCCGACGTGGCGGGTGACTACTTTGTCTTTGGTGACATCTACGATAATGACAATGTTTTGATAGGTACTTTTGGACCTAATGGCACTAGTGTATTTGGGTGGTGGGTCACTCAAGATGCACAATTCCAGCAGAGTTACTGCCAACAATTTGCAGTGATTATGGGTCAAGAAATTGTAAACGGGACGGCTGAATAATGGCTACGTATTATGTAGCTACGTATGGATCAAACTCTAATAATGGCACGTCTCCTACAACACCGTGGCTTAAGATATCTTTTGCCATCGGTGCTGCGTCTGGGACAAATCCCGGTCTAGCAGCTGGTGATACCGTTTACATAGCACCGGGCGTGTATCGTGAGACGCTGAGTGCTAATCTACCTTATAGCGGTGGTAGTGGGACAGTCGGTAATCAGATCAACATTATAGGAGACCCGCATGCTACGCAAGCGTGGACATCCACAACAGCAGGTGTGGTGCGATGGACGGTTTTTCCAACAGACACCTCTAACCCTGCTACCGGATATAAGCAGCTACAGGCTACGAGCAAAAACTATATTAACTGGGAATCGTTGTATTTTGATACTTGGACTAGTAGTTATACGATTACACTTACGACCTGCCGTGGATGGACTTTTACTAAATGCGTTTTTAGTGTAGTGCAATTAGCCTGCCAAATATTTTCGATGACCAACTCGGCGGGTGTGCCTTACGACTTCACTTTAGACAGATGCGTATTACTTGGAGCGCAGTGCCTGACGGCTACTCATGAGCGTCATTTAAGCGTTTACGACGTTAATATAGTTGTAAAAGATTGTATATTTTTAGGGTGTCCCGTTACCGGACAAGCCATTGTGTTTACAGGGTCTGGCACTGGCTCGGACGGTAACGGTGTCAAGGTACACAATTCTTACTTACAGGGATTTGATTCGCAAGGTATCTACATCAGTAGTACTAACACGACTCATAACAGCATTGTAAAAAATTGCATTATGATTAGGTCTAATATTTTTGGTGCAGTGTCTGGCGCAGTAGTGCAGACCTATAACCGTCTAATAAATGTAACGCTACAAAATACGGCTACATCTGCCACTACTGCGATAAATGGTAGTGCTGGCGTATCGTTAGCCTATGAACGCATCAATGCTTTGACCGGTAACGATACTTTTGCACCGTACCCAAACAGTCCTAATATCGGATTTGGTGACAGCACAGGTGCGCCTACGGTTGACCTCTACAGCGCAACGTGGGCAGGTAACCCAGACGCTGGTGCAGTGCAGGCACTGGTATCAACAGCAAAACTATTAACACATCCGGGGATGACTGGGGGCGTACGTGGCTAAGTTATTCGTTAAGGCTCAAGCGACATCAAGTCGCTCTGAGTATGTCTTTGTACAGGACTCGGCAAGTAGTACAGGTGGCGGTAAAACGGGTATAGCCTTTAACGCCTCTGGCTTGACGGCTTACTATGTCAGACCTCTTGGGAGTGCTACGGTTATTACACTGGCTACACAAACGGTCACGGGCGTGTATGCTTCTGGTGGTTTTGTAGAGGTAGACGCAACTAACCTACCGGGTACGTACCGTTTTGACATTCCTAATGCTGTATTTGCTACAGGTGTAGACCACGCTGTCGTTATGCTCAAGGGTGCATCTGGCATGGCTCCTGTCCTCATGGAATATCAGCTCACATCTAATGATCCTTTTGTACCATCAGCACTGGTGAACATGGGACCGTATCAGATCAAGGCTGATGGGCTAGGCTCTAGCCAGCCACTCGACATCAACGTCGGAGCAGCTCAGGGCATAGACACTCAGGTAGTGGACGCTAACGGATCAGGTGTAGATATCACTGCATCTACGCTCTCGGTCAAGGTCTACGACTCTGGCGGTATCCTAGTAGCCACGTATGCAGGTACTGCGACATATGCAGCTGATGGACGGCTAACATTTGCCATCACGACAGCTGTCACTGGCACGGCTGGCACGTACACGGCTACTATCACCAGGACTACATCAGCCAGTGATACTCAGGTCTTTGGACCACTGCGACTGTACGTGAGGAGCGTCTGACATGTCTGCATACATCACTAATTTATATGAGGATCCTAATGAGGTCCAGCAGATATCAGCGTGGGT
>Ga0208923_1000043_pt1 | contig 33964 bp, 67 predicted proteins | sample ColrivemetaGS575_FD_187620 | JGI IMG/M metagenome (GOLD analysis project Ga0208923, IMG submission 187620) | Estuarine microbial communities from the Columbia River estuary - Freshwater metaG S.575 (SPAdes) (version 2) | ecosystem: Environmental > Aquatic > Marine > Intertidal zone > Estuary ...
CTATGATAGTTAATAAGACCATGGTAGTGAGCGAGCTTAAAAGAGCGCAGTTATACGTGGGCCTTGGTTCTTCATTTGATAAGCTTAACTTAGTAAATGGATTGAATGCAAATATTTTAATAAAAACAAAAAATGATAGGGCTTTTAGCCTAGGAGTTGGTATCGACCATATGTCTACACCATTCATAAGCACTATGTTCTATTGGAAAATTAGATAACTATGAGTAAAATTAAATTTGGGGTAAGCGAGTATTTTAAACCTACTCCTAAGAAAATCAGAAAGATTGCTGACAGTTTAAGTGCTGCCGCATTAGCAACATCAGCATTCGCATTTACGCAGGATTATAAGATTGCCGCATATACAGTACTAGCTTCTGCATTTATTGGTAAATTTATTTCTAACCTTTTTTCTGAAGAGTAATGAATACAGAAGTATTAATGTCCATTATCCCGCGTGTTGTCATAGATAAGATACCATTAGTGATGGATAAGTTCACTATTAATACTCCATTAAGGCTTGCTCATTTTTTAGCGCAAGTAAGCCATGAAAGTGGGATATTTAAAGTTTCTATAGAGAATTTGAATTATTCAGCAAAGGGATTGTTAGCTACATTCCCTAAGTATTTTGACGTAGCTACTGCTACTGCTTACGAAAAGAAACCAGAGAAAATAGCTAATCTAGTGTATGCTAATAGGATGGGCAATGGCGACAAGTCATCAGGTGATGGGTATAAATTCAGGGGAAGAGGATATATACAATTGACAGGACATGATAATTATGCAAGTTTTGATGCTATTGTAGAAGATGATATATTACTTAACCCAGACCTAGTTGCAACTAAATATCAGTTACTTTCTGCTGCGTGGTTTTGGAATCGTAGTAAACTTAATTCTATATCCGATATGGGAGATACCGATGATATCGTGAAAAAGATTACAAGAAAGGTAAATGGAGGTGTTATTGGGTTGGATGATAGGATTAAGCATTTTCATGAATACTATAAACTATTATCATAATATGGAAGATAACAAACTAGAACAGCCTAGTAACATTACTATTGTATCCGTATCTTTGGACACTATTAAAAATATTTGTGTAAATGCCTAAGAATACAATGGCTGGGAATCATCCTAGCTACTTAAAGTTAAAATGGAGTCCATCTTCAATTGCAAGGAAAAAAGCATATGATAAAAAATATGCATCTTCTGAAAGCCAAAAAAACTATAGGGTTGAGTTAAATAAGGCAAATAGGAAGGCTGGAACTTATGGAAATAAAGATAAAAAAGACATGTCTCATAAAAAAAATGGTAAGATGGGGTTAGAGAGTCAATCTACCAATCGTGGTAGAAATGGTCAGAATGGGAAGTCAACAAAAAAATAATATATTTGCGTTATAAATATATATAATGGATCATACTTTTAGAATTTCAGACACAGTTGGTGTACCTAGTACACTTGGTGCAATCATGTTAAATATTATGCAAGTGTTAAATTTTTCAAACGTAAGTATGGCTTTTACAATTATTATATCTTTATTATCTATTGCGTATCTAATTATGGGTATATGGATAAGGTCTAAGGAAATCAAGAAACAAAAAAATTCCTCTAACGATTCGGTATTCTAGAATAATCCATTTTAGCGGTATCGTATTTATAAATAATCTCTCTTCTTCTATCTATAATCTTTTTTAGTATTGCTTCTAATTTATTAAATTCTATTTCTAATAATGCTAATTCTTTTGTGTCATTTAATAATTCTATTTTATTGGTTATCTTCATGGTACTTAATTTAATTAAATGATTATAGCTATACAGGAAACACAGGAAATGGAAGCAACGAATATACTATTTAAAAGGCTATATTTATGTGCTAAAAAAGACCCAATAGAACTTCTTGAGACAGAGTATATTAGCGACTTTATCTCGTATGATAATGGGATACCGACTAATATAAATGATCCTTTTCTTCTTTCTTTTATATACGCAAATTGATTTGCACCGATTATTAGAGTCGAACTAATATCTATGGTTTTGGAGACCATTATTCTACCATTGAACTAAATCGGATATGTTATTAAAATATATGATTAAACCTAGCTATCTGACCATGTATTTTATGGTGCAGAAAACCCTCAATAGCTTTTGGTGAGTGGTCATAACCATTACGACTATGCCAACTATCTGTCCCCGAAGGGCTTCGTAGAGACTCTACTGTTACTCCCATAATATCTTTTGAACGCTTATGATGTATATGATGAGTATACCAATATTTATGATGGCATGTAGCCCATGAATCTTTAGCCTCGTGAGCCATTAATAATGGTAGGTCATTTTCTTTTGCCCCATCACCATGAGTAGTACCTATAAGATTATTATGGTATGTAAAATATTTTCTATGTGCAATAGAGCAGTTAAATGTTATGTTTTTATCTTTGTTAAACCACGATTGTATAGTGTCAGCAAGAAAAAATCCATTAGTGTAGTCGTGATTAGATGGGTCGTATTGTACATGAACATCAGCTATTTGCCTAAGTTCTTCTAATATTTCTACGTGCATCTTTCTAGCTATTAAAAAATTATCATACCACATACCATCTGTATCTTGCGGAGTGCCACTAGTAGTTTGCCTTTTAGGGGTATCTATATGTAGTACATCGTTACCTATAATATATAATATTTTATCAGTATTAAAAGAGGATGCTTTTTCTACAATACCATTAACCCCTTCCATAACACGCTGAACAGCTATCTTATTATTATATTCATCCCCAGTCTCGAATGCAGAGCATAATTTACCTATATGAATATCAGCTGGGTCTATTACTAGAAGGTGCGAATCCCCTGTAGACTTTTCCCTTTTAACTTCCTTATAGATAGGCGAGTGTTCTTTCATGTCTTTCACCAACTGCTCTCTAATATCGTCGTAAGAGATTTGCTGTCCCCTAATATTTATAGAGAATCGTTCTCCCTTAAACCAATAGTACTTTACGTCTTGTATTGGGATACCTTCTTTAGCGCACTCTTCAGCTAATGCCTCATGCTTACTTCTGATATCTAATAAGATATCATATTCAGAGGGGGAAATACGTGGTCTGTGTTCTTTTGCCATAAATATTTATTGGTGATGATGTTGCAAAATTACAACTTTTTTATAAATTCTAAAACTTTAATACATTCTGTATGATTCTTGGGTAAAAATATATGTGGATGTATATCGGATATACCATATTTTAATAACTTCCATTTAAGTTTATTATCATTTCGCTGAAAACCTTTAGTATCTACGATAACATTCGTACCATAATCTGTTAAATCAAAGTCAACGGTTAGCGTCATTGCTCTAACAGTTGTGTTGTTGTATTTAAACGATGGATGTATTTCGTATGGGACCTGGAATCCAAACCCTATATTATTACTCTTTAGTAGCTCGTAAAAGTACAACTCCAACCTAGAATCGAATTTAAGATTATACTTATGTATTTTTTTTATTTGCTTCATATTACCCTAAAGATAATTCACTTTTGCAGTACGACAACGATGTTCTTAATATTTCTATTTTATAATGAGCTTCCTTAATAAGTAATTCCATTACATTATTATAGAATGAGCAGTCCCCAATAGAAAACGCTAGCATAACTTTTCGTTCATTAGCAGAGCCTTCTACGTCCTTTATATTCATTAAGGCTTTTGTAGACAGCTTATCTGTTAGATACTCTAACTTGGCTTTACATACAGCCCCCATACCTAGAACACCTGCTATTTCAGCTAAATGCTGAACTATAGCGACAGGATTAGAACAATCTACTTCTTTGGCAATACAGGACCGATATGTATTATACATATCTTTGCATTTTTTAAATTCAATTGCTTCTTGAGAGTCTGAATTAAACTCTACTTTTACTGGTATCATAGGTTATTGTTAAATTTATTTTCATAATATTCATCTGCTGATATATCCGTGTTTGTCATTCCATATACATAAGCATCGACAAATGCTTGTTTAATTGCTTCTTTTTCATTTTCAATACATGAATCTTTGTACATCTCCCAGTGAACGTTACTATTTTTAATATATAGCAATTCAATTCTAGCTAATGCAAAAGTCATTGGTGTTTTCATAAAATATTGTTTTTATCATCTTCATCAAATAAGTCTTTCCCATCATAATCGGGATTATTTTTCTTCATGTTATCTATTCCACATACCCAAAGTATGGATATGATAGTTGCTACTGCAATTGATATAATTATTCCTAACATTTATTTATTTTTTAGGTCCAAAGTGATTTTTTAAACCTTTTATAAATTGCTTATTAGTAGGTATTAAAGGTTCTCCTGTAGTAGGATTGCCATATATTTTTACATCATTCTGGTCTACTGTTCTAATGTCTCCTGTATTATATAATCTAATCATAAATTGAGGATTAGAATGAATTGACCCGCCAATTAAAAAGATTGCCACTCCGTATCCTAGTGGTGTTTCTACATCAAAAGGATTTAATATTTCATGAATTGTTTGTATTATCATTTCAATGGTTTTATTCTTAATGCGTATTCTTTTCCTAATGCCTCAGAATACACTCTAGTTTTTTTTACTATTGCATTCTTAATAATATTTTGTCCTATCAGTAGTTTTTGTTGAGCAATTTTAAGAGTTTTAAATTCAACTACACTAGCTCTCCTAGTCTTAATATCTTTAATAGATAAGTCATATGCTAAGATTGTTAATCTTGAATCATTTATAAATTCATATCCCATTTTAAAATCTGCATTTATGTTTGAATAATAATTGTTCTCTATTAAATGGCAATAAACCGTTCTCGTCAACGAACTCTATACCATTATTCATTCTTAATCTACAAGGAGACCCATTAACAGTTGGCTTGCCTCCAGTTTCCCTGCTCCTTACTTTATCAATAGAAACTTCCGTCCACATCCACTCTACCGGATCCTTAATCTTCCTATGGTACGTCATAAAGGTATCTACCTTATTAGATAAGACTGACCCACCTTCCGCTTGCGAGGCGTGAGGCATCCTTTGATTGCCATCTCTATCCCTATCTCTTTGAGCCTCGGTAGTAGTGTGTACTGATAAAAATATAGTTGTATTATACTTCCTTGTATAATTTAACATATTAGTATACGCCTCGTAGTCGTATATATATTTATTTTTAGAGTTTGTTAACTCCATTTTAAGTGAGTTATATGGGTCTATAAATATTCCCTTTAGAGACTTATACTGCATAAGTGTTTTAGAGTGGTCTAGTATATCCCCATAGGTATACATGCAGTCGGTTGACATTATAGAAAAATGCTCTTCTATAAATTTTAAAGATACATTATGTTCTAGGTCGGACATTTGCTGTATTCTCTTGCCTATAAAAAACTCCATCATTTTCATCTTAACTGATGCTGAACTATTCTCACCCATATACATCATCCAATTCCAATTATAATGTACCGAAGAAAGAAAAATAAGCCATAAATTGACAGTTGTTTTGCCAACTGATGTATGAGCTAATGCAGCATAAAACTCTCCCTCTTTGAGACGAAGATGCTGGTCTAGATTATAATAACCAAATGACAACCCTAGTGGGATTAGCCCTGCCCTAAATCTATATATAAAGTCATCATCTTTTGAGTTTGATGATAAAAAAGATAAATCTTCTTCCATAACCCCGATATCTCTGACAGCCTCCCTGTAATCCATTTCTATTTCCGATATAGGCTTTGTCATGCCATGCCTTAACCCATCATTTATAGTATCTTTTGCGATACTCATACTATCAACATTTTTCTTGGATATTTCATGTACAAGAATATCAAATGCCATATCGTATTCAATATGCTTTGTCGCTATATAACCACCCAATAAATGAGCCGCCTTTAATAAAATATGATGCTTTTGTCCGTCTGGCGCAAGCCTAATCATTCTAGATGCTACATCCATTTTTTTATAGTCAGTATATCCATCTCCAATACGGATGCTAGATACCTTTATATCTTCGTCTTGTATGATATCAAAGAATGTGCTAGATGATGTATTAATATAAATATCAGGATCATATGATAAGTATAGTACTCTAGAAGGGTTTCTTGCTGTTGGGTCTAGCCCTTTAAATTTTTCAAGCAATGCCTTGTAGTGCTGAACGTGCTTATTTCCATCTCCTATCCTAATAAGACCATGTAATCCCTTACCGCTAGATGACAGCCATAACGCATATATATAAGGGTTATTTATAAGCTCTTCTCTAACAGAGTTTATGTTATCTATATCATCTATATCAATGGGCGCAAACCCGCTATGAGATGTTAATGATTTATCATCTCTATAAGAGATATACTCCCTACCATCCTCGTATTTTTTTGTAATTGGTTTGGCGAACTCGCCAGAAAATAATGCACATGGAAGATTAGATTTTAATGACCTTACTTGGTCTTTATCTTTACAAGCCCTTATAGCGTCTATCTTATCTTTATACTTCCCTTTTTGAATAGCGTTTAATACGCTTTCTATTGTAACAAAAGCCGGTTCATGAATATTTAATATATTTTTAAATATTGTTATTTTTTGCATAGAAAATAAAGTTAATAAACCCCGCCTACATCTCTATAGACGGGGGTAAGAAAAGTTAGAACGGTAGGTCATCGCTAAATGCTGGTTCTAGTGAGGTGCTTGTTGCTTGTGCAGGAGATTGTGCAGGAGCATTAGACTGTGTTGGTTTCCAAGTGTCTAGTACTGCGTACACATTATTACCGAATTTATCGGCTTCCTTCCTTTCTTTCAATTCAAGGTTAACATATCCCTTTTCATTCTGATTAGCTTTAAGCTCCTCAATGAATTTTTCTACGTTAACACTTACTTTTATTGAATACTGCCCCTTTTTTCCTCTTAACGAGTTAAAGTAAATTTTGTCCTCTGCCATGTTTGTATATTTTATTGGTTAAAAAATTTAAAATTACCCACCAACGTAGAAACGTAGCGGGTTTTAGACCGAATTGGATATCAAATAATTCTTTTTTTTGCTACAATATCTATATCGTATCCATTCTTTGAAATTACATCTATAATAGCTCCCATTGAAACTGTTCTTGGTTTTCCTTGTTTATCTTTGTATTTACCGCAGTAGTTTACGAAAAACCAATAGTGTTCTTCTTTATTAATATCATAGACATTATCTACAATCTTTGCTAATTTAGGGTAGTATTTTGTTAATTTTGCTTTGGTTATACCCTTTGCTATTGTGTTCATATGGTTTTATTGGTTTATACCATCTACTCTTTTGAAATAAAAATTACGGATTCTAATTTCCCATCATGGAAATGTGCTTTAAATGTATAAAATATTTCATACGGCTTTCCATAAAATTCTACATCTCCTGTGTGGTAGCTTTTTTTGGTTACTTGGTTAATTTTTTTTAATTCTACTGAAAATAACGAATTATCATTATTGATTGCATTCATCTCGTATTCAAAATCCTCATAGTATAATAACCCATCTTCTTTCACTTCGTAGGTTAAAAATTCCCTATCTAAATCTTTTGTCTGAAATTCAAGATCCGTTAGGTCTTCTAGCTCCTCTACGTTTGACATAGGAAGTAGTGTAGCGCTTATTTTAAAAGAATCGTATCTGCCCATAATTTATAAAGTTAGGGGATGCTCTATGCAACACCCCCCTTTTTTACTCAACTCTTACAAAAATGATATTGCGAATATACAATACTTTTATTTAATTACAAAATCTATTTTACCCATCCAGGTAATCCTATTTTCAGATGTCCGTAGAATTCATAGCCCATATCAAACAAGCCTATATCAAGACACTCCTTAAATTTATCAATAGACTCTATTATTTTCATCTTACCGAAACTAACAAAATCATCATCAGCATCTGCTAGGTAGCAATTATATGGGGACTTTGTTTCAATTATAATATATTTTATTGGCTTACCAGAAACATAATTATACATGCCTGCTTGCATATGATACTGCCTTTTAAAGAAGTCAGCTGTAATTGCTCTTGGTTCAGCATCTGATGTTGTTTTAACCTCTAATATATAGTCGATTGCAACCCCATCATAAAATCCACGCACAGGTAATCCATTTATTTCATACCTCCACTCCTTCTCAAATGAATCACAATTTTGTATAGCTTCTGCAATAGCTTGGTTTGATATAACCTTATTAATTAGATTATTAGCGTCATCGTAATCTTGTTCTGTGACTACATCTTTCCCTTCTGATTGTTTAGTAAAATCTTCATACGCTTGCTTTCCAATAGTAGTTCTTCTATCTATATTAGGCATTACTGCGAATTTATTAAGAACTATAGAAGGAGTCAACAGCATACAATGAACCAAACTTCCAAATAGCATTTCTTTTGTAGGTTCTACTTTTTTATTTAAGTAGGCTACATAATGCGCAGGCGACTTGGAAAACTCTTTTAGAGAGCTGTAGCTCAATGGCCTTTCTTTTAATTTATCTAATGTTATCATAATTTATTATTTATAATTTTAAGTTTTTCTAGAGCCTGACCCATAACGATACCTATAGTTAATTCATTGCCTCCTTCTATAGCTCTTATTAAGCTATTTAATATATCATCTATTTCTATTTTAACTAATGATATATCATTGGGAAGACTAATATTAGATAGGACATCTATAGATGATTTAATACTATTAATCCTATAGTCTTCTTTCTCTTTGTTTAATATATATTCCATATTAGGCAGGGTTTTTTAATGATGTTAATTTTAATTCTATAGCCTTGGATAACTTAAAATACTTTTTAAGTGTAGCAACATCTACTGTATTATTTTTAAATTTATCTACAACTTCATTCCATTTAGCGTGCTTTTCATCTAACCATACTAAAGTACTAGAAGGAGTTTTTGTACTGGTGATAGTTGCCTGATTTCCTGATGCTACATTACCATCGTCATCACTCCCATCATCCACGATAATATTTAATAACCCTGTATAGCTATACCTTTTAGCATAACTTACAGCGCTACCATACTCTTGTGCTGTATTTTTTTGCGTTATTACCGGGAATAAAGATTCAATAGACTCACCGCTATCCACATGATATACTATTGTTCTGACGAAACATTGCCCATCTATCCATGTAGTAGGCTGAATCGCTACTAGCCCATGCTTTAAAAGTTTTGGGTTAGCTACGTGTTGTATGGCATCAAGAGATGCATACTTTGATTTAAAGAAAGGATTATCCGCTCCCTTCTTAATCGCTGGGCATTCCATTTGGAATCCAGATAAAGCTTTTAAAATTGCTTTCATATTATTTGTTTTATTGGTTATTGCGAAATTACAATTTATTTAAATACCTTCCTAATAAAATCAGTATAAATCATAAGTATTATTATAAATATAAATGGTAATACTACTGAAAGTATAAAATCTTTGATGTCTTGTTTAGTCCACATATGTTTTAGAATTTAGCTGTGTGACACAGCTGATGATTATTAAAATACAACTAGATTGATAGATTTGGTTAAGTAGGCAAGGTAAACGAAGTCAGCCCCCTGCCCCCACAAGAGACCAATTTCTTACCACGTACAACTGAGTTAATGAGTTCAGTAAGTGAGGCTGTATAGTTACGCAAGTCTAGAAGAATACTATACATTTAAAAGAATAAATATCAGATGTTTAGTCTTTATCCATTAAGCTGTGGGGCTTCTGCCCCCTTGACTTGCAAACAGCCATATAGGTTTGACTGATACCCAATAAAAAAGCCCACTAGAGTGGAATTCTAATGGGCATGATCTAAGAAGGGTTAGTTCTTTAAACACACCCGATAAATGTAATTCCACTACCTTATCGGATTTGCATTACAAATGTACGAAGTATTTTCATACTACCAAATTTTATTTAATTACAATAGTTAGCTTGAGTATAATAATTCCTATTTGTATAGCCACTATAGGGTAGTCATTAGGCATATATGACCCATTTGTAGCGCTTATGCCAAGCAGTAAGCTGCCATCGTCATCGTTACTAAATATACTTCCCCATATGAATTCAATTTTGTTTTTTGTTATCATGATTTATTTTTTTAATTTTTCTTCAAATTTTGCTACTATCTTAAAAATCTCAAAGGCTAATTGAGGCACTACTGCATTTCCATAGGCTTTAATTGATTCGTTTCTCCATTTAGGAAAGGAGATAGAGTCCAATTCCCTGGGAATCCCATCATCTCCTCCACAAAGAGGGGGTTTAGATGGGAACGAGTCCCAAAAATTTCGTTCATCTGACTCCCTAAATCGTCCCCCTTCCAATTCTCTGTTTTCCAATGGATGTTTTTGTCCGAAGCTCGTGGAGTTTGAAGCATTACTTGTGTTGCTAGATTCGGCATGGTTGTTCCATTCGGATATTTTTCCATTCTTGCCTTGAACTTGACTAAATCCTGTACCTCCTCTTTCGTTGTTGGGGTGAGTAATAAGCCCCTCTTTACCATCCTTGTCAAACTGTTCTGCTTGTCCCCTATCCCCGCCTTGTCCGCTTCCGATGCCATTGGAGTAGGCAATAAACCAGATTCTTTGTCTTTGGTGCGGGGCGTTGACACTTGCAGCTGGAATAAGAAACGGTTGGACTTCATAGCCTTCCCTTTCCAAGTCATCGCACACCTCGTTGAATACCATCCCCCCGTTCCAACTAACAAGTCCACGAACATTCTCGCCAACGATGTATCTCGGTTTAATCTCCTTAATTGCTCGTAGCATTTGAGGAAAGAGATGTCTTTCATCGGCTTTCCCGAGTCGTTTTCCTGCTGTTGAGTATGGTTGACAAGGGAATCCCCCTGTAAGGATGTCAATACTTCCTTCGTGAATAGAAAAGTTTGTTTTTGTGATGTCATTGTATGATATTGATTTTGGGAAATGATGTTTAAGTACTTTTTGTCCAAATGGATTCCATTCGCAATGGAACTTATTGTCCCACCCCATCCAATGGGATGCTAAATCGAATCCACCTATTCCGCTGAAAAGCGATCCATGTGTCATAGTTTTTTTCTTTGTTGGTTTTTAATAATTGGTTTCTTTAGTTTTTCTTTGGCTAAATCACTAGAATAAATCCATTTAATTCTTTCTTCGTACTTTATCCTCTCTTCGGGTGTTATATGCTTTGAGTATTTAATCATAACAATAACATCTTCCATTGGTATATATGTTTCCATACTATTTTTCCATTTTAAGTATTAAATAAAGTAATGCCGAGTAATTACATAAATCTATAGCCGAATCCTTGACTGATTCATTCTCTGAAGTTTTTCCGCTAGATAATAATTGCCCTAGCCTAGCTACCTTTGTACTTATTAGATTAAGGCAGCTTGTTGCATCAGGATGCCTTGACCCCTGATTCGCTATCATCCCTGCTAATCTAAAATTAGATAGCGTATCTTCTCCCGCATAATCATGTCCTTTTCTAGTAAGGATATCTCTTTGTTCAGAGAATAAATGGTCTAGCATTATATCTCTTTCCTCTGCTGATAATGTAGCATGGTCATACTTTATAGCATCCTTGCAATGTAGCGGTTGCCTAAAAAATCTTTTAATTATCTCCATTGTTAATGTTTTATGTTTTTAATATATGTTTTAATATCTTTTATGATAGTTTGCATCTTACCATTATAGACGTAATCAGTTTCCATTAAATCCTCGCATTCTCTAATATTATGCATGACAGATGTATGATGCGTTAACCCTATCAATGGGGCTATATCTACCAATGGAGCTTTAGCATAATTAGATAACAAAAATGCAGAAGCCTTACGAGCATTAGTGGTAACTACCCTCCTATTTCTTGTTAGTACACTAGACTTGAATTCGTCCTCTACTAACTCTATTATCTTTTCGGGTGTAATGCTTGACGTTACACTTATTAGCTTTACTTTAACCTTCTTACTTTCTGATAGAGATATACCAGAATCTTCTAATAGTTTCTCTAATATCTTAACGTACCTTACTTGTAACTTATACATCCTATATAGGGGTGTATTGCAGTTCCTTACTTCCATGTTTTATTGATTTTACATTAATTGGAATATTCCTACGTGCCTAACATCTATTATATATGTTTCGTCTATAGTATAGATATCTACATTATAATTAAATAGAATTAGCCGTTCCTTAAATTTATACGCCTCTGGCACTTTCTGATGGTATAATATACCAATCATATCTATATTAGATAGGTAATCAATTTGTTCAAATAGCGTTATAGCCATTTGTAGCTTTTTTATTTTACTCATGGTTAACCTCGTTTATAGTGGTACTTATAATATTCCTTTTAAGAAGTGTAACCTGCTCCTTATCATCAATTGACAATAAGGTAACGGTAAAGTTTCCACCAAAATCAGCTATATCCTCTGCCATATTAACAAAGCAGTCACGATAAAAATCTACTGCTTGATTAATATCATTATACTCATATGAGTAAGTATCCGGATCACCGGATTCTTCAATCTTTAACTGCCCTAGTACTTTGTAGTTCATAATCATTGTATTTTGTGTTTGTAAAATTAATTAATAATTTGCAATTTAGCAAATATATTTTAAGTATTATAATTAGGATTAGTATTATCCCATAATTTCTCGTTAGCATTATCATATAATAGTTCGCTATTTATACTAGAATAAAGTTCTTCGGTAGATTGATTGCCATTATCCTTGGTGGATAATAATTCCTGCGTAAAATCAACCTCGCTCCACCCTTCTTCATCTAGCGTTCCGCTTTTGGCTTTTTCTCTAGCAAGCACGACAGCTTTACTATATGATTCAGCTTTAATCTCGAAATCAGTTCTCATCCAAGTTGAGACCTTTTGGTCTAAATAAAAATTGTAAGTTTCCATTTTATTTTATTTTGTTTATTTGTTTAATAATATCTATAAAGCCAAACACAGCTAGTGCTGCTATTATAATATATCCTAATATAATTAACATTTCAATTTTATTTTATTTGATTTAATTCTAAATATTGAAACACTTCGTCATAGATATTATCATATTCGTGTTGAATATGCCCATGATAAATCATTACACCTCTTTTCTCTACCATAGTTGCAACTCCAGTATTCTCATACTTCTTGTCAACTATTAGTGCTGTTAGCTCTGATGCTAATTCGTTCAAGTAGAACGTGGCTTTTGGCGTGCCATTGATTACATTTTCCATTTTATTTTAATATTAAATTAGTGAATATAGCAACCACGAATTGTTCGTAGCTACATTTCTTTTTTCTTTTTGGAATAGCTTCGTACTCTTTTGTTAGCTCTTTCTGAAAGTCTTCCATGAACTTATAGAGCATATAAAAGTGCATATCAACTTCTTTTTTAATAGCTGCTGGCATTTTTTTATTTCCCATTAGTCTTTTATTTTTTTGATTTCTAAATAATCACACATATCGTCAATGGCTAAAAATATTTGTTCCATAGTAGCTTCATTGTGCATCGCATTATCAAGCACCTTATACGCTAACTCATCGCTACACTCGTAGTTCTGCGTGACGTCTCCCGTAGTCCATAGACTGTCAACGTAATAGCCATTACGCTTGAGTAACTCCCTTGCTTTTGAGCAATCTTTAGATTCTATCTTTAATCTCCTTACCTCATCTCGAAGAAAGTTGATTTCCAAGTTAGCACTTGCTACTTGCGTCATCTCATAGTGATTTTTTGACATTTTGTTTAAGTTTTAATAGTGATTGTATAAAAATATAGATTTAGTTTATTATCCATTTTGTTATTCTTTTAAGTTCAAAAAATAGGTGGGCGGTGCAATATAATATTATTGCAAGAGGTACACCAATGACTAATAATTTAATCATTTCAAACATGAATATTGAGGTTGCTTTTATCATCTGTGTTTTGTTTAATTGATATTATGTTACTAAATCTTACAACAACGAACTGCTCGTAGCTAAACTTCTGTTCCGCGTCTGGGATAGATTTATATTCCGCTACCATAGTCTCCTTGAACTCACCCATAAACTCATACAATAAGTCTAGGTAATAATCTAATTTCTTTTTGTCCATGTTTTTTAATTTTAAATGATTAATTTATATTTACTGTGTTTTTGTTTTAAAAAAAGCCCCCTTACACCTAGAAAGGTCAGGGGGATAATTCAAATTTAAAACACTACTCTTTTATCTTTTAATTTGTTTTACTATTTATTTGTTTTAATAATTTATCTTGCCAATGTTGCGGTAATTCGGTGCATGGAATAGCAACCTCGTTTACTATGCAGTCATCATCGGCTTCTAATTTGTTTCCATATATTACTATTTCATTAACATTGGTAAAAAATATTGGCTTATCACTTTCTTTGTTATAAATAACATAATCGGTTGAGAATAATTCTTTCATACTATTTAATTTTTAATTTGTTTGACTATTTAATTTTATTATTAAGATACGACCTGCTTCTTGACTAGACACTGGTATCATTCTATTATTACCTAATACATACCATCCATCGTAACGTTCTTCTAAACGTAATGGGCCATTTAAGTTAAATGACTCTCCATCTGTAAATGTTAATTTGCTCATGTTATAATGATTTATATAATTCTATTAATAATAGTATTATTATACCTACTAATGTTGTTATAGGGTAGGTATTTGGGTTGATTTGTTTCATAAAATTTAATTTAATTTGTTAAAAATTGTTGTGGTATATTGTTATTAAGTAAAGTATTACCATTAATGGCATACTTATCTAGGCTTTCTTTTAATGTTTTAGTAAAGTACTTGGGGTGTTTTTCCCATAGCTCTTTCAATGGGGTTTTAAATGATATAACCTGATAACTGCGGGTATTACCTATTAGTATAGCTTTATCCATTTTCTTGGTCATTTTAGCTAACTCTTTATCTTTTAAATAATCCATTAACAAGTTATCTAAATAATGCTCTAATGTCATATCAATTTCAAATCCTTTTCCTCCAAAGCTTGAATCATAAACAATAGGTGGCAATGTCTTGCAATACTCCTCCATTAGTTTAATTTCATCACTACAATAGCGTTCAATTCCACAATAATTTGTGCAACCGCCTTTGCCATCATTATCACAGAATCCTACTTTTTTCCCATTCAAGTGTATACTTGCTTGAAAGCAGTTAGTCTCTTCACTTCCCCATTCGGAGTGCTTAATGTTTTTTAGTTCAATTTTCATGGTTTTATAAATTAAAGGGTTAAAGAATCTGGTTCTCCATATAATATTACAATATCATTGGGGTATTTATCCCCTAGTATACTTGCCATATCATCATTGGCGTATATTACTTCTCCATCTTCGGATTCCCTTTCTTCTTCAAGCAAAGGGGTTAAAACCGATTTGATTTGCTCATCAGTTAAGGTGGTAAGCAACAATAGATTTTCTTCTTCCCAAGAATTTTGGGAAACTTCTACAAGTCTAATTCTTTCAATCATTTCTTTGTTCATAAAATTTAATTTAATTATTAATTAATTCAATACTAACATACTCAAAATTTAAATCATTACTAGCTTCGAAAATCTCCCATGCATCTTCTTCATCTTTAGCATAAAAGGGCTTGGTCTTTTCAATTTGATAGCCATCAAACCCTTCGTGGTCATGATAGCCATAGGTTACGACATACTTTTTCATAGATTTGTTTTTAATTATTTAAATACTGCCACCAATTACTTGAGTCTAATTCAATTTTAAGCTGATGCTTTAGGGTTTTAATTTTATTCTTAACTGCGTATATATTTTTTACCCTACCGCTTTCTATCTGCACGTTTAGTGCCTTAATCTGCATCGTTATTTTGTTAATCTTTGTCATATGTCTCAATTATTGTTGGTGCTCCAACCTCTTCCATACAATCGTCACATACAAAGCAATTGTAAGGGATACAATATTCAATTACATCATGATGCTTCCATTCTAGGCATGACCCACATTTCTCATTATTCTCATAAAAGTCAATCTCATTTTGTGTATTGTTTGGATTGATGATAGTTTTTGATTTATCCATATCCCAATCATCTGACCAATTTTCCCAATCATTATATGAGCCATAGCTACCGACATACTTATTAGTCTTGCCTACCACATCAGTCTTATGCTCATATACACTAGTCATATTAGTAAATATATCCCTACACATATTAAGACAATTCGATACATCTACTAGGCTGATCGTCTCATCATCACAATGGGGATTATAATAACCGCAGCTCATGTTAGCTACTGATACCCCTACCCCCATTTGCTTAATAGCATATACGTCAGTAAGCATACCATGTGTTGGAGTATACCCATACTTGGATAGTATCTTTGATACATCCCTCTTGAACCTCTTACTTTGTAATTGTACGCTATAGATATTATCAACAAAGTCTGTATTGCCACGTCTATCGCATTGCAATACGAATCGGGTATCGCTAAAGAAGTCTATGTTAGCGTCATAGCTACCAATACACCCAACCTCCTCATCTCTAAAGAAGGCTATCTTAATAGCGTCATACTCTTGCAGTAATTGTAAGCACATAAATATCCCGACCTTATCATCCCCACCGCATCCAGTTGCTTGCATCTTAACCTTATTATATCCTATTGCAAACTCATCGTTAGCTATAATAGTGTACTCCTTATCGGGTATAATTTCATGTACTGTATCGGTGTGTGATATCATGCATGGGTAATTATCAGAGACTCCCTTTGTTATATATATATTCCCATTATCATATACATGAGTAAGACCTAGAGAATTAATATAATCAATTATGTAATCTTCCATCCTATCTGTATTACCCGAATACGATTGGATATGTAATGTGTTAATCAGCAATTGTTTTTCATGCGGTTTCATTTTCATTTGATTTAATTTTTAATGTTTCTAAATATGTTTCTGTATTACAATCCGCTACCCATACATTACCATGCATAGTCATATCGTCAGTCATATAGTATAAGCCATCGGTATCACATCTTCTAGCATCATCCTCGTGACACCATCCTTCACCCGCTAACTCAACCGCATCGCTCATAAGTATATACTCTTGATTAGATTCGCAGTATACGGTATCATCTAATAAAGCCCATTCATCTCTACCATTAATGAATGTAATGTCGTGATGGTCTCTAGGGTAGCACCTATTACCTATTTCAACAACATCATTATCTAACATCCATTCACCATTATAACAACAACTGCATTCGTCTGCTAGATAATATGCTTCTCGCCATTCCCCTGCGTAATTTTGGTAGTGTAGCCATCTAGCATCTTCTTCATCAACCCATTCTCCATTATTTAATTCAACTCTATCGTCACCATCATTATCATCCTCATTATCATCACCATCGGAGTTGTCTCCATTTTCATCTATCCAAGTACCATCTACGTTCCGCAACTCCCTATCGTAACATAAGCTAGTAGAATTATGTAGTCGCTTCTCGTCAATCTCTAGCCTAAATAGGGAATCCATGTAAGGGTAAGTTTGATAATCCCATTTTTCAAGAGAGACCTTTCGTATTAAATCATCATGGAGTATATTGTCATTATATATATCGAATAAATGATGATGACAGGACTGCCTTGATTTTAAATAGTAGTCGTTATCGCTAGCCCAATTTTTAAACGACTGTATTACTATGTCTGGCCCATATATAGTATCCATCCCCTTGTCACCATTATCGAATACCCATAATAAAGCACGACCTAGTATCTTATTATCAGAATCCTCTGCAATTAACAAGCTAACAACCTTTGTGTTATCAACGAATATATTAAGATACTCTTGGCGGTTAGCATCCCTCATACATGAATTATGTAGATTTGATTCACTACCTAATATCTTACTATAATTATCGCCTAGGTAAGCCTTCCTTATATCCTCTCCATTAACTACTCTTAAACTTAATGTCTTACCATCTCCATCCTCGTCTCCAACTATACCGAGGTATGATTTAACATTGTTTGAGAATTTTTCAAAATCTGCTTCTATTAACCTACCGCAAATAGTACCCGATAGTAGCAGTTTTTTGGCTAATTTTGCAGGCTTCATTTCTTGCCTACCAACTCTATCCCATCTACCATTATCATTTACCTTATGGTCTCTACCATTTGCTAGATAAGATAACATCCCTTTTCTTGTGGTGATATAGTTAGCGAATTCATTCGTCCAATAGTCGTCATCTAGTAGATGCCATGACACCTTACACCCTAGAACTACAAGGGCATTGAGCATAGTTTTCATTGATGATGAATACACGACAGCTCGTTTGCTTTTTTCTAGAATAGCATCCCTCAATCTCTTTTCAGATGCTAGGGTTTCATTTCTTTCGTATAAATGCCTTGCGGTAGTATCGGCTTCTTTATAACTATTATACACAGACTGCCAATACTCTCGTCCCTCGCTAGTTTCACACCATGTGAAGACGTTGATAGCATCGGACATGCACCAAGAAATTAAATCCTCTCTATTTGTAGCTATAGCATTGTGAATAGCTCGTTCGCCATAAGGCTCGGGTAATAAATGAAACCATTCAAGGTTTGTTAACATTTTGTACATACATTTTTATTTTATTGGTTTTTAAATATTAATGCTTATTCCTTAAATACCTTCCACCCTCACTAAAATAGGTTGTTAATCCAATTAGTGATACGAAACATCCAAAAATCCCAATGATAGCATACGCATCTCTTTCGGGTCGTCCTATATCATAACCGCTTATTGCATAGAGTGATAGCGTGATGATAGTAATGCCCATCAGGATAATAAAAAATACGACGAAATCTAATCTTTCTTCTTGCTTTTTCTTTAGTGTTTTCATTTGATTTTGTTTAATAATCATACGTTAAAAAAAGTTCATGCCTAATATCAGACCCATTGTACCTAGATGCCATAATTTTAGCATCTTTTTTGTATCGGTACGTAAACCATCTACAATAAATACCATCACCCCTAGGCGTATACACAGCCCAGAGCATTTTGAATTCTGCTTTTTTCATTTGATTTTATTTTAAAGGTTACCTATAATTATTTCAGCTAATGTTTTTTGGTTGTAGATTTTAAGGCATTTTTGACAACCAATTTCCTTAACACCATTTAATTTTGCCCAATTAGTACTTAACATAGGTGTACCACATAGAGTACTTGATGCTGGGGAAGTGAATATATGTGCAGTATTAGACCATACATTACCCTTGTTCCCAAAAATCCAAAATCCATTTTTTAAATCATCTTTTTTCATAATTGGTTTATTTTATTCAGCTGAATAATCATATAGATTACAAGTTGATGGGTTAAGAAATGTTACCACAGTATCTACGAATTCAGTAGCTCTTTCTAAATTACTTTTTTTGGTAAAAAGTTCTTGACTATATTTAGTCCAAAGGCATACATTAATAACTTCCCTATAAAGGGTTAACGAACTCGGCCCAACCTCTACAAGATATCCATCACTCAATTTAATTTGAGCTACATTCCCATTCTCTTGTAATACCAATGATTCAAGTACAATCCCCTTGCTATGTAGCAAGTCAATGATAGTTTTTTTCATGTGTTTAATTTTAAAATGATGATTTCATGCCCTTGCATACACCATATCCTTGACGCTGTGATGCTTTTGTTAATCTCACAGCCAAGTCCATGGGTAATACTTGGATGGTATTTCCAGTTTTGTGATTGTTGATAGGTGCACAACCTACCTTTGCTGTCGTGCTACAATTAACGCAGTAATTATAGCCACATCTAGACAGCCTTAATAAGGGCATATCTTGCCCACATCTAACGCATAGGGTTTTTTCCATAGGCTTATATTGGTTTTATTTATATTGTTATAATATTATAATCGTACACTATAGTTTTATTTACTATTACTTTATCAAATTTATCATCGTGTTCTATGGTTATATCTTTATATACATCGAAACTATGCCAATCCATAGCCCATTCCTTTATATCCTTATCTAAAAAATATTGGGAATACCTAAATGCCCATAGATACTTTTCTTTTTTTGTAATAATTACTACTTGCATATGTTATTATTTTATTTGTTTATAAATTGTTGGATGATTCTCTTTTATATGCTCATATTTTATGTCTCTAAAATAATCGTATAGTTGAGTGAATGCCTCGTATTGTATCCACGAGTCTTTCTCATCTATTTCAATTTCAAAGTATATGCCACTTTTTTGAGAGTTAACAAAAAGCAGTTTACTGTTGTCTTCCTCAAAACTTTTACTTCTATATTGAAACCACATTGGGCTTTCGGTTGTTCCATTACCAATTAGCTTGTATACATTACATTGATATTCAAGCTTCTCAAGGAACTTGTCTTTGTACTTTTTAAAATTTTCCATTTTTATTTAATTTTTTGTGTTTTTATCCCATCTTTTGATTTTTGATTCCTTGTATGTCTCATAGTTATAGTATGCAGTTAAGAAGCCTCCAAAATTTATTGTATACAATATGATCCACCATAATGGGCTCCTCTCAAACATGTACATTATAAAAATGTCAGCCATAAGCGTAGCAAGGGCTATGCAAATAGCTAGTGTCTTGAATTTCTTCATTTTAATTTAAATTTTATAAATTTTACAGCTAAATAGATGATACCAATAGCATATATTAGCATTAATGCTAAAAATATGATATACAAAAACATAGAAAATGCAATCATACACTCATGAATTTTAATTGTGATTTAAATTTAATTTCCTTGCCCATTCGGTTAACCTTCAAAAATGCCTCCTTTTTTGTTTCGCCTAGTTCAATGAAAGCGGTAACCAATTTGTCGGTTACATAAATTCTTCGTCTAACTAATTTTCCAGTAGCGGACGAGTAGATTTTCGTTGCCATAATGATAGTTTTATTGTAGTTTCCATCCCCATTTTATGCTGACTGCGGACAGCTTTAGCCGAAGCTCAAAGTAGGGTTAAAAAAGAAAGGGCATACCATTTACATAGTACACCCCTTCTTACTAATTTTTTTATTTGATTAGTCTAAATTTCCAGAACATGAGTTTATAGTCAGCTGATGCGGACTAATTGTTTTTAATATATATTTTTTTACTTACAATTATACGAGTATATATAAGGGTTCTATTTTATAGCTATTGCAGTGCTTCCGCTTCTTTACTATGTCATCCAATTACTTCAATTCTTTGCATGACATTCTTCTGCCCCCTCTTACACTCAAAACCTTACATAGGTATCTCCCCCCATGTATTTTGTGTACACATTTTTTTCCCCTTCGTGCTATTGTCAGGGATTGGTAAGTTTATTTATAGTAAAATTTTGTAGTCCAAGCTACCTTAATATTGGCGTTTCTAATATAAGGATATTAGTTAACTTTTGATATGTGCTATCTTAATTGAGTCAAGAATGACTATGTAAATGGGCAATCCAATACTGCAAATTTTTGGTAATATAGATTTTTTTCGTTAATCTATGTACCTATAAATAAATATGTCAAAGAAACTACCTTATAAAATTTTCGCCTAATTTAATACCTAATATTAAGTATTAAAAAAATAACTAAATTTTACACCCCCCCCAATGGTTTGATAGAGAGATATTAACCACCTTGCAATATTGCAAAGTTTATGTCAATAGAATAGGGTCAAAAGTTCAATTTTTACATATCTTTATTTTCAAGATATTAGACCCTATTTTATACTACTTCGCTATTTTAATAGGTAATATCCTATTAGCTTTGTAGTATTTTGAAACTGCTTCAATAATTAAACTAGGTGTAAAATTTAACCTTTTTTCGGTGAATTTTATCATTTGACTTTCAGTCAAGAAAGGGATAAAATTGTTTGTTTCACTAATGGTTGCAATCAAATCCACCTTTGAAATTTTGACATTGAATTTAGTTTCCAATTCGCTTACATAGGTTGAAAATTCGCTTTTGCACTCATCCTTAATCAATTTAAGATTAAAAAATAAACCATTACGCTTTTGAGTAACTGCAATTTTCAAAGTTTTTTTAGCTACTTGCAAAGGTGATAAAAGTTTAATCAACTTAGCACCATTTACATTTGCGGAAACTTCAATACCTAAAGCGGTTTTTACGATTGAGGCGGTTTCTTTGCCAATTTTTTTACTTGTTTTAGGCGTAACAAGTTCGTTTACATTTTTCATGTTTTTAAAATTTTGAATTAAAAGAGCTATTGTTAAATTGCAATATCGCAATTCATACACAATTTACTTATTTATTTGATACCGAGGCCCATAAAAAAAAGTATTAACAAAACTTTAACAGAACCCCAAATTTGGCACATCTTGGGCTATTGCTTATGATGGGATTGCAAAGGTGCAAAGTGGCTAAAATAGGCTTAAAATGGCCTTTAATAGGTTTTTGATATTACCTAATTTTTATGCAAATTTTAACAAAAATTTAACGATCTTGTTACTAAAAAAGTTAGTATTAATTTACTAAAATATTTAGTTATTTTTTTATGTTTATTAGTCTATTAAATTAGTAGACTATTTATGTTGTAGGAAGGTTATCGTACGAATAATTTCGTAGTTCGTAGTTAGTATTACGAATTATTTCGTAGTTAATTTAGTACTTATGATTGAATTATTATATATGTTTATTTTATAATAGGTACTCGGTCAAGGAATTTAATGATCCTGGATGATATTATTTTTTTTTTCAGGGGGTAGAACCTTACGACACTAGATATCTTACTTTACAATTTTTTAGAAAAAGCGGGTCTATTAATAACAGCAAAATATATGCATATTCGGTATAGAATTAAAGCATTAATATATATAAGAAGGAAATGCTATAAACATATGAGTATCAATACCAAGAAAACATTATTATGTTTTTAAAACCGTATATATGTTTTTTAGCCTACATTTGGGATAACCAAAACCAATATAATTATGAGGCAAAATGAGTCATTTTTAGAGAATCCTTTTAAAGTAGATGGTGTTTCTTTAAGGCAATATATCCCCAAGACAAATGAGCAGTTAATGGTAGACCCTAATACAGCAGAATTGTTAGCTGTTAGGCGTTTAGGCAAGTCTAAAGACCAATTAAGTGACTCTAAGGTGTATACAAAGCTATTTACTGATAACTTAGAGGCTTTTATGGCCCTACCCAGTTCAGGGATGCGACTTCTCTTTTACGCTATGTGTAAGGCTAGGCCTATAACCGACTCTATATTTTTAAATATAGATGATTGCCTGCTTGTTTGTGGGTTTAAGTCACCTACTAGCTATAGGGATGGGATAATAGCCCTACTAGATGCTAAGATTATAGCTAGAAGGGTAGGTAGTAATATAGAATACTGGATAAACCCTAATGTTTTCTTTAATGGTAGTAGACTACGATTAGTTTCGTAGATTAAAGTGATTAACTTTGTCTATCCTATTTGGAGTAAATATATAATATATATGAGATACGATATTCCCCCTGAATTTAAACCATTTCTAACATCAGTAAAAAGACAATGCAAGTCTTATGGTATAGATTTAGTATTATCTCCTTCTCGTAATGTTGTTCTTACGGATGACTTGTCACAAGACTGTAGCGGATACTTTTGTGATAGAGATAAGGAACTAGTAGTTGCTTGTGGTAGACCATTTAAAGATTGGTTTGAGGTATTAATACACGAATTCTCTCATATGGAACAATGGAAAAGCGATGATCGGTGGAATGGATGGACTAATTCATGTGGCAAGACATGGGAATGGATGTCTGGTAATACAATAATGAATAAGATACAAATTAATGAGGTATTAGATAATATGGTTGAGCTTGAAAAAGATTGCGAGATGAGGGCAGTTGAAAAGATAAGACAATGGAATCTACCTATACCAATAGGTAGATATATACAAAAAGCTAATATCTATCTATACAGCTATTATTTACTACCAAAAATAAAGAAATTTCCAACAGGGATATATACCGATAATATGCTTGTAGACTTAGCCTCTAAAAAGTTTAAGAAAAGCTATAGAGAAGTTCCAGAAGATATCAAAAGCTATATATTAAATAAGTTTAATGTAAAGTAAATATATTTGCATATATGGACCTCAAAAAAGTTTTAAGCACTATAAATGGTAAGCCACCAACCTCAAAGGATACTACTCCAGACGAGCTACCTATATATAAAGGTCAAAGAGCTTTTAAGGTATGCGAAGGAGAAGGATGCTCTAAGATGGCTACTAAAATTTCTGCTAATTTATATGGAGTTAATTATGATGAATTAAATCCACAAGACGCATGGTATAAGAGAGCAGCTGTATTAAAAGGTGGAGGTAAGGAAATATGGAACAAAGCATCTAAGAGTAAATATTCAGGATTAAAAATAGGAGACTTTGTTTCACTAGATAGAGGAATAAGCGGTAAGGAATTCTATCCAAGTAAGAATAAAGGATATGACTTAAAAAATAACGAGGGCAATGAACACTTGGGTGTAGTTATAGGAAAAGACGAGAAAGGTAGAATATTAGTAAAACATGGGTCAGAGAATGGAAATGTTTATATCCAACCTATTGATGAGATAGAAATACCCGAATATGGATTTAAATACAATGCCACTAGTATATACAGAGCAAAAGCATTAGAAGGAAAGAACGTTAAAAATGATAGAGATTATATAAATAAAGAAATATACAAAGGAGTATCTAGGCAGAATATACTTGGAAGTAGAGTATCAACTAAAAATGAAGATAATTATATCAAAGCCTTAAATAGTAATGCACAATTACAGCAAGATGTACTAAAGCTACAGCCCACAGAAGCAAAGAAATTAAGAGATATTGCATTTGGTATATTCCAAAATGAAAGCGAGGCTGGTAATACAGATACGCCAATTGGATTAAAAATGCTTATAGCCAATAGCGCTAATAAGCTTGGACGTAAAGCATCAGCATCATTAGGGGATGTTCAATTCAAGTACGATGATATACGAAAAAATGCAGATGGCACTATGACTGATATTGGTAGAAGAATGGGCGAGCTTAATGTAGAAAGATCGGGTATGTATAATATCTTAAATCATAGAAAAGACTATAACGATGAATCAAACGCTGTTATGTCGCTGCTCGCAAGTAATTACCATAAGATAAAAAACAATCCAGAGAAGTATCAATACAATCAAAGTAATAATACCGTATATGGAGATATCCCTATAGAACAAGCGTTATTATCATCATATAATAAGCCTTCCTATATAGATTCAAAAGCAAAGCTATTAACAAAAGAGAAGTACGCTAAAAATGCTTTATCTAAAATGGCTAAATTAAATGCAGGGTATCAGTCAAAAGGGACTAAAGCAAGAATACCTACTGTATCTGAAATATTGAATACCCCGGATAAATCTATAGGCTCATTTGCTTCAAAATTAATTGATCTAGGAATAATGTAATTTCGTATACTAAAATGAATTCACAAAAAATATAATTTATGTCTGGAGCTTGGCAAAGAAAAGAAGGCAAAAATCCTGAAGGAGGATTAAACGCAAAAGGTAGAGCATCATACAATGCACAAACAGGAGGTAATTTAAAAGCCCCTGTAAAAGCTGGAACTAATCCTAGAAGAGTTTCTTTTGCAGCTCGTTTTGCAGGTATGAGGGGATCAATGAAAAAACCAAATGGAGAACCAACAAGAAAAGCTTTAGCTTTGAAAGCTTGGGGTTTTGGTAGCGTAGAATCTGCTCGTAAATTTGCTAACACACATAAGCGCCAAAAATCATCTAGATTAGTTAACGCTATGAAGGTTGTTTCTAAAACTAAATCTATTAAGAAATAATGGCAAAAATAAAAGTAGATAGTAACAAGGTTTCTTTTGGTAAGAGAAAGATGGGATTCGCTAAAAAATCTTATAATAAAAATTCACCTAGGCCCAAAGCCTATAAAGGACAAGGAAGATGAGTATGAACCCTATATTATATAATCTACCACAAATTATTGCATGGCTTTCTAAAAAGAATAGCGGCACTAAAAATAATTCAGCTATACAAGCAGCGGTTAAAAAGCTATCTTATAGCAGTAAGCTGACGCCTATGACTCATCGTACTAAGCTAATGGCTATTAATGGTGATGACTATATTCCTGATAAAGACTATCTTGAAATGGAAAATACGCTTTTACCTCATACCAATGCGTATACAGCTTTGTCAGAAAAAAAACAAGATACACTTGATTCAATGAATAAGAGATATGACCTAAACGCTAATCCAATAACAACATTATCTAAAGGTAAGTTTAGGGGAGTTAAAGTACCAAAGGCTGTCATTGATGATGCAATAATAGCAGCCAATAAAACAAACCAATCTCCAGAAGATTTAATAGGCCTAATGCTACAGGAATCTACCATGGGTCAAGAAAAGGGTTCTTTTAGAGAGGGTGACTCATCTCAAAGTGGATTAGTATCAGGTTGGGATGTATCGCAAGAATATCAGCCTCATAACGTATATAGATATCTAGCAGATAAAAAAGTACCGGGTATTACAATGGATAAATCATCTGGTAGTTTTTACCCATCAAATGCAAAAGCTATTAATGCATATCTACTTAAAAATAAGAGTATCCTTGATGGCTATAGTAAAAGGTTGTCTAAAACAAAAGGTATACCTAAAAATTCTAATATACTAGACCTTGCAGCAATGTATTTATCAAAAAGAGGAATGAAAGGATATAACCCTGGAGATAAAAATTATGTTGCAGATGTTATGAACTCAAAGCAGTTGATGATGCAAGACCCAAAGATGGTAGCCTACCTAAATAAAAACAAAAGATAGATTTTAGGATATAAATACGGATCATTTCGTATATTTGCGGATAACCAATTTAAATGAAAAAGCTATACAATAAGATAAAGCCAGTTGGTAGACGAGCTATTATACTAGTTAATACAGAAGAAAAAAACTCCCATTTAATTAAATTACAGGACGGAAAAAGTATAGAGCTATACTTGGCAAATGAATATAATTGGGATAGTAGAATAACTAATTTTACACAAGGAATACTATTAACGGATTATAAAAATTTAAAAGCAGGAATATATGTATTGGTACACCACAACAGCATGGGGGACGAATGCTATCTGGATTACCCAGAAACCCCAAGAGGACATAAAATTTTTTCTATTGAAGACAACTTCTTATATTTTGGTATAGAAAACGAAAAGATAATATGCATAGATGGATATATGCTAGCAGAGCGTATGTACGAGCCAGAGCCTATATCTAAAGCAGGAATTATCCTAATATCAGAGCCTGTAAAAATTACTAACAAACTAAAGATTTTAGCAAAGCCAAACTCTATCACAGACTATGAGATTGGAGATATAGCTATTACCTACAAGTATTCAGACTACGAAATGTTTCATAATGTAGGAGGAGTACAAACAAGCCTTATAAGACTGAAGTTCTCTGATTGCTTAGCAAAAGAAATAATATGACCGATAAAGAAAAAATAAAACTATACGAAGAAGATGGTATAGTTGGAGCTTATTACGCACTAAATAGAAAGTTAAACGAGATAACCGCACTACTAAATAGAAGCGACTTAACTAAGATAGATTTAGCTGACAAGGGGGATAGCTCTTGGGATAGGGTTCTCAAGCTATTCACTAGTGTTGGAGAAATCAATGAGGTTATGAAAAAATTGAAATTAGATAATTTATTAACAGGTGATGAAGAAAAGGATAAGGCAAGACGCAAGCCATTAATTGAAGAACTAGTAAGATGAGTGTAGCTTATATTACAGCAGAATCTACGAAAGATGACGTATATAGTGCTTATATAAAAGCGCAGAAGCTCCTTAAAATGCAAAGGCATATAAATAAGACGAATCAAAAAAAAGTATCTGAAGTTAGAAAAGAAAAAAATAAAAGGTATAATGAACTTAGATATAAAATGCTAAAGCAGTCGCAGCATATATATAAACTAAAGAAACATATACAAAACCTACAAAGGTTTGCTATTAATGAAAGGTCAAAAGCAAAGAAGTCTGGCATTGAGATAGGGAAAGGAAAGATTAGGGTAAGAGACTATTCTGTAACAAAAATGTATACGTTTTTGTTACAAATAGATCAAGCTTCTTCTATTTTCAAAATGAAAATTAGCCATATTGCATTTGCATTATGGGCAGGCAAATATACATTCTTCACAAAGAAAGACTTTGATAATGATATACCTAACTCAAGATATTCGTTTAGTATATTCGTAAATCAATTTAGAATAAACAATATGATAATAGCAGTCCATACCGATAATAGACAAAAGAGATACGCACTTAATGCTACAGGCTTAGATGTATTTAATAAAATAGATAAATTTACAAAAAAGCATTTTAACATAAATGAATAAGATACAAGAAGTATATGGAATTAAGTATAAGCTACCAGAGCTACCAGCTATAGATAATATTAGTGGGTATGAATTAAGTGCAAAGGACCAGAGGTTTACGCTATTAGATATTCCAGAATACTTTAATGACTTAGAATTTGATGAAGAAGAAACTCCTATATACTCTAATGAACAAAGAGATTTTGTTGTATCGGAATGGAGAAAAGTAAACTATGGATATTGGTTTTTTAATAATGGGGAGCCTACTTACATAACTGGGCTTCATTATTTTTATTTAAACTATTGGACATTAGAAGATGGTAATAAGCCAGACTATAGAGATGTAGATAGAAGATATTACTATTTTCAAGAGTATTGCGATGCTCTACCATATTGCTTTGGGATAATAAGAATAAAAAAGCGTCGTGAAGGGGCTACATCACAAGCAACAGCGTATCTAGTATGGCAGGCACTCACTAAAAGAAAATCATTCTGCGGAATAGTCTCAAAAACAGGTAAGGATGCCTCTGATGCATTTGTTTATATGGTAATGAATGGATATAGGAACTTACCTATATTTTTTAAGCCCAGGGCAGAAGATGAAGAAACTAAAACGGAACTTGTATTTAAAAAGAAAAAAGACAAGAGAAAAAATAAGAGCAGAGAAAAGGGTAAAGTATTTGATGATGATATTGGACTTGAATCAAAAATTAGTTTTAAAAATACCGCTCTTAACTCATATGATTCTGGTCGTGTTAGTGCATTATTAATGGACGAAGCTGGTAAGTGGCCTAAAGAAGTTCAAGTAAATCAATATTGGCCTATTGTTAAAAAAACATTAGGAAGAGGTGCTATTAAAGTAGGTTTTTGCTTAATACCATCAACTGCAAATGATGCAAAGTCTGGTGGTGCACCATATAGGGAATTATTTGAAGGAAGTAATCAATTTGAGAATCAAATAACCTCAACTGGGCTATATAGATATTTCTGCCCTGCTTATGATGGATACGAGGGATTTATAGACCAGTATGGCAAGTCTATTGTAGACGCACCTACGGAAGAGCAGAAAGAGTACATTTATAATAGATATAACATAAAGATAGAGATGGGCAGTAAGGATTATCTTCTTAATCAAAGAAAGATAATTATAGACAAGAAAGCGCTGTCCGAAGAAATTCGTATGAACCCATTTACGGAAGATGAGGCATTTATGATTGATGCAAAGAAGTGTTATTTTAATTCTGAAAAAATATACAATCAAATAGACTTCTTAAAAGAAGAAAGGGTAAAGCTTCGTAAAGTTAGATTTTTTTGGAAAGATGACAAGACAGTAGATTGGGTTGATGATGCAAATGGGCCATGGTTTATTCATAAATTCCCTTCAAAAGAATTACAAAATAAATCGGATATTATTAATGGTATTAAGACTCCATCGAATACAGATAGGTATTCAAATGGAATAGATCCATTTAAATCATCTGTTATTAGCGGAAAGGGTTCTATGGGGTCTTGCTATATATTTGAAAAGTTAGATATTAAAGACCCTGCAAATACTGGTATGCCAATAGCTGAATACTTAGATAGACCTAGATTAAAGAGCATGTTTCACGAAGAAATGCTCAAGGCTGCTGTATTTTATGGATATAAGGCTTGCTATGAGAATGATGTAGGAGATGATTTTGTTGACTATTTTGCTAATAAAGGGTATAGGTCATATCTAATGAAAACGCCAGAGGCTGCAATTGATAAATTCAAAAGAAGGCAGGGACCTGGAAAATATGGCGTAGCTTCTGCAGATCCATTTGCTTTAGCCAGACAGCTAGATACCTGTATTAACTATATAGAGAACCATGCAGAGAAGATTTACTTTCCAGACTTACTAGAAGAATTACTGATTTACGACCATGAACATCGGACTCCTTTTGACCGAACAGTCTCGTTTATGATTAGTCTACTTTCTGGTGTATCTTTGGAAAGTAACAAACAGGAAATTAAATTGGCATCATTGCCAGTAAGAACCTACAAACTAGATGTAATCTAATTTTGTACTTTTGCTATACTTATGAGTGATAATAAAGAAATACTAAATTTTCACCTTGGCAATTCCAAGCTGAAAAGAGACACGCAAGAAGGCTTAAAAATTTCAAAATTTTTACAGAAAGCCTATGATTGTGGATACTTCAATAAAAGAAACAAGAAGTTTGAAAAGAACAGAAAGTTTTCTAGAGGTAAACAACCTATGGCAGAATTCCTTGATTTACTAAATGTAGATGGGAAGGAAGCCTTTGTTAACTTAGATATGAAAGCGCCTGCTATAGCCCCAAAATTTATGCAGGTTATTATTGGTGGCTTTATGAAAAGAGAGGAGAAGGTTAGAGCCACAGCCATTGATCCTGTATCAGTTGAGAGAAAGGTATATGATAGAGATGAAGCTGAATTTAGAATGAACTTTGGCGAAGAGGTTCGTGGTATAGAAGCTCAGTCTGGCGTTAAACTTATGGCTGATGGAGATTTCACTCCAGAGACTTATGATGAATTAGAATTATATTTTGGATTAGAATACCAACTACCTGAAGAGATTTTATTCGAGAAAGGATGCGATTTTGTTTTTTATGAAAACGGATGGCCTGTAATAAAAAGAAAATTACTAGAGGATATAATGGAAACTGGATTTGGAGCTACAAAAACTAGCGTATCTAATAATGGCAAAATTAATATAAGACGAGTAATTCCCGAGAATTCATTTTATGGATTTTCTACCTACGACGACTTTCGTGATGTATCTTTTATAGGGGAGATATTGTCTATGAAAATAATAGACATTAGAAATAATTACCCATCTATGGGGGAAGAGAAAATCTGGCAGCTTGCTAAAACTGCAAAGCAGAATACTCAAACGGTGAAGTGGGACGATAGGTTTAAATATTCAGTAGATAGACCATATGACGATTGGACAGTAGATGTAATAGACTATGAGATAAAGACTATAGACACTATGATGTATCAGTCTAAAACAAATAAGTATGGCAATACTATTGTAGAAAGAAAAGATAAGGTTCCTCAAAAGCTTGGGGATAATAAAGAATTGATTACCAAGGATATGTATGTTATATATCGTGGTATATATGTTCTTAATACCGATATAATGCTTGAATGGGGTATAGCTAAAAATATGATTAAGCCATCAACTGCAAAGGAGATAGCTGATGCATACTTTAGTTATAGTGTATATATGTTTGAAAATTTAGATTTAGAGAATATGGCATTACCTGAAAGAATGGAAACTTCTATCAGGCAGATGACATTAGCTCATTTAAAGATACAGCAGTTAATTGCCAAGCTTAGACCATCTGGATTGATTATAGATATAGATTCTTTGTCTGATATTAATATTGGACAGGGGAAGGCACTTAACCCATTAGAGCTTCAAAAAATATACGATCAAACTGGTAATATATACTATAAGAGAAGGTCAGAAGATGGAGATAGTCAAAATGGACTTCCAATACAAGAAGCACCAAACTCTGGTAGCGTAAGCCAAATACAAGAATTAATATTAGTATATAATCATTATCTAGACAGACTAAGAGATGAGATAGGCGTAAATGAATATAGAGAAGGATCTGGTATTAATCCAAAATTAGGATTAGGAGTGCAGCAGTCTCAAATACAAGCATCTAACAATGCTACTGATTTTATTTATGATGCATATCTAAATATATATCAGCAAACATCATTTAAAATAGCCCTATTATTATATGATTCAGTATTATATGGTGGTAGACAATATCAAGACTATTTAAGTCCAGAAAAAATAAAAGGTAAAGTATTTGATGTTAAGATTGAAGTTATGCCTGACGATAAAGAGAGATCATTCTTGGAAGGGATGATACAAACAGCTCTTTCTGCTGGTATGATGGAATTTGAAGACGCATTTAGAGTACGTAGCATTAAAAATGTTAAGCTTGCTGAAATGTATTTAACAAAGGCAAAGAAGAATAAGCAAAAAGAAGAGGCGCAGAAAGCTCAAGCTAATTCTCAAATGAATGCCCAGTCACAACAACAATCTATACAGGTAAAGGCGCAGGCTGATGCACAACTAGAACAAATACAAGGGCAAAATAAAATGGCTATTGTATCAGCTGAAATGAAGATGAAGCAAGATTTATCTGAACAAGAATTTGTTCAATTAGCATTAATGAAATCCTTTGAAATAGGAAGACCATTAAGCCCGGAGATACAGCAATTAGTAAATGTTTTTTTCGCTAAAAAGCAACAAGAAGAAATGCAGATGCAACAAATGCAACAACAACAAGCGGAGCAACAAGCTGCAGAAGAAAGCGGTGAAGCACAAAATACTCAGCCTCAATAGCAAATTAGTAATATTATATCTATATTTGTAAAATAAAATAAACCATTATGCCAGAAGAAGCAACAAACCCGTTTGATGAATCTAGTTATTCTAATTCATTAAACAACACGAGCGAGCCAACAGAGTTACCATCAGAGCCAACAGTTATAGATCCGGTAATAGACCCTACACCAGCAGCTGTACCAGAACCTGCAAAAGTAGATGAGTCACCGGTAGTTGTAAAAGTAGATGAGCCACCAGTGGTGGCAGACCCGGTAGTAGAAGAGTTCAAGTGGGATAATGAGATGGCTAGAAATATATATGATGGCCTGATAAAAGGAAATATATCAGATGTAGCAGATATCATATATGAACAAAAAGTTCTCTCAGAGATTGATAAGATGGATGAGTCGGATATATTAAAGCTTAAAATGGCTTATGATTTTCCAGATTTAACACCAAGAGAGATAGAAGAAGAGTTTGATTCTAAATATGCTATAGATAAAGATTTCGATGAAACACTTATGAGTGAAGAAGAGATTGTATCTAAGAAAAAGCAGTTTGAGAAACAAGAAAAAGCGATTGCAAGGGAGATGAAGAAGGATGTTCGTGAAGCGAAAGACCACTTGCAGTCATTAAAACAGGACATAAGTTTTCCAGATATTTTAAGTCAATTTCAACAGTCTAAGCCGCAAGAGGTGAATACAGAGGAAATTGTAAACAAGTATTTAACAGAACAGCAAGAGGAGCAAGCAAAAGCTTATCAACAATCTAGAGAGGTCTTTGAAAAAAGTATCGACGATGGATTGCAGAGTTTCGAGGGGTTTAGTGCCAACTACAAGGACGAGGATGTCCAATTTGATGGCAAGTATTCTCTTACACAAGAGGATAAAACTACCCTAAAAGACACTATGAAAGCTTTTGATTTAGAGTCTTTTTACGGTAGTCGTTATTACAAGGATGGTAAGTACGACACCAAGCAATTAGCAGAAGACATCTACTTCTTACAAAATAAGGATAAAGTAGTCAATTCAATGGTAACGCAAGCCGTTAGCAAAGCAAAGACTGACATCCTTAAAGGAATGAAGAATATAGATTACAGTAATTCTCCAAGACCTTCTGCAGCAATGAATACTAGCGATATGGATAAAATGGTGGATTCTATGTTCAATTTATAACAACAATTATCTAAAAATAATTTAAATTAAAAAAAATGGCAGTTTTACAACCAGGTAGCGTAGTTACCTCAACTGGGCAGGTAAATAGACAATTTGTGTCTGATTTATCTATTTTAAAACCTCAGTACTACGACAAGTTTAT
>Ga0208923_1000050_pt1 | contig 32421 bp, 50 predicted proteins | sample ColrivemetaGS575_FD_187620 | JGI IMG/M metagenome (GOLD analysis project Ga0208923, IMG submission 187620) | Estuarine microbial communities from the Columbia River estuary - Freshwater metaG S.575 (SPAdes) (version 2) | ecosystem: Environmental > Aquatic > Marine > Intertidal zone > Estuary ...
TCTAAAGTAGCCATCTCAACAATCAAACAAAAAATAATTTATGCACTAGGTGCCGGATGTGGTGCCGTAATTGGATTACTTTTAATAACCTTAATTTTTAAGTAATATTTATAAACCCAACACCTAACACCCAACACCCAAAACCTAAAAACCAACACCCAACACCTAATAGTTACATAATGTAACCATTTAAGCGCCACCACCCGTTTAATTTTACCCCATAATTGAAAGGTAAAATGAGTTTAAACGGTGCTTTTAGCGAAATGTTCAAGCCTGCAACCCGCAGCGCAGCAACCGATGCGTCCTATTTTGGGAACTTCGGCGGCTTCTTCTCTTTGGGTAACGCCAACAACTCCAGTATCAATTACAAAAAGTCATTGGGACTTTCGGCTGTCTACAATGCCGTCGAACAAATCTCAAACGACATTGCCAAAATCCCTTTTTCGGTAAACCAAAAAAACGGCAACAACCGCGAATCACAACCCAATCATCCAGCTCAAAGACTAATATCTTACGAACCTAATTCCTTGATGACCACCTTTATTTTCCGCAAAACAATGGCCATATCGCTATTGCTTCGCGGCAACGCCTTGGCTAAAATAGAGTTTGATCGCAACGGAAACCCTATAGAAACCAACTACATCAACTGGGACAACGTGATCGATATCCGCATCAAAAATGGCGAGTTAGTTTATGACGTTCGAGGCTATGCGCAGCCGCTTTTGGCTTCCGAAGTATTGCATTTCAAAAACTTCTCTCACAATGGCATCGTGGGTGTTCCTATCATTTCCTATGCGGCCCAACAGCTCAACATGGCCATCGAAGTGCAAACCTATTCGGCGACAAATTTCGAAAACAAAGGCGTGCGCCAAGGAGTAATTTCCACTGATAAAACCGTCGACAAAGGAAAAGACAAGATCATTGCAGGATGGCAAAACGCCATGCAAACAAAATCACCGGACCGCGTAGTAGTCCTGGACGATGGCTTCAAGTTCACGCCCATCAACATTACCCCGCAGGAAGCACAAATCATCGAAACAGGTCGTTTTAACATCGAGGAAATCGCCCGGATGTTCAACATCGCACCACACAAGATCAAGTCCTTGCAGAACTCGACAAACAATAATATCGAGCAACAATCCCTGGATCATGTTTCCGATACTATCCAACCCTACATCACGAACATCGAGCAGGAATACGCTAAAAAACTGTTCACTTCAAAAGAACGAGAAAACGGTTTTTTTATTCGTGGCAATATGAATGTGCTTTTGCGAGCCGACATCAAATCCCGCGCCCAATGGATTTCGTCTATGGTCTATTGTGGTGTAATGTCCCGCAACGAAGCGCGACAATTAGAAGACATGAACGATGGTCCTGAATTATTAAACGAATTCCTCACTCCTACTAATGAATGGACCGAAAAACAAATTGCAAACAACATAAATCCGCCAGCAAATGGAAATTAACCTCAATAAACCCGTAATCCGTGAAGCGGTAATCCGTGCTTTATCAGATAAAAACAAAGAAAACCGCGAAGCCGAATTCGTAATCTCGGATGAAACACCGGATACTTATGGCACTATTTTTAAAGTGTCGGGTTGGGATTTAAAACGATACGAAAAAAACCCGGTTGTTTTTTACGCGCACCGTTCAAATTCTGACAATCCTGATATGTTAATCGGTACATCAACTGTTCGTGTCGAAGACAATCAATTAATTGCAGTAGTACGTTTTGAAAATTCCGACATCAATCCAGTGGCCGAAAAAGTATGGCAAAAAATACAAGCCGGAACCCTTCGCATGGCATCCATTGGGGCCAATCCCAAAAAAGGACATTGGGGCGACGAAAAACTAGGTGAAGATCGCGACATGATTTATTTCGACGAACAGGAATTATTGGAGTGGTCCATCGTTCCCATAGGATCTAATCCTGAAGCTTTGAAACGCGAAACCCAAACTATCGAAGAAATTCGTTCCTCAATCATAAAAAATAAACCAGTTGAAGTGATTCAACCGGATGAAAATAGAGAGCTCAACGCTTTTGATGCTCAAATTATTATTAACTCAAATTTATAAAAAGCAAATGAAAAAATCTGCTATGTTATTACAAGAACGAGCTCAAAAAATTGCAGCTCAAACGGCGTTACATGCAACTGCCGAAAATGAAAAAAGAAGTTTAGACGAAACAGAAACAGCTACATTCCGTAGTTTACAAACTGAAATCGTGGCGCTTACAGAAAGATACAATGATGCTGTAGCATACGAAGAAAATCTTCGCGCTACAGAAGGATCAAAAGGAACAGGATTTGCTCCTGAAGAGGGAAAAGCACCAGTAAAAAGAGCCTTCTCTTTACACCGTGCCATCCGTAGCCAATTGGTAAACGGAAACGTGCCTTTAGAAGGTGCCGAACTAGAAATGCACCAACGCGCTACTGCGGCAGCAACCGAAGCCGGTATTGCTACAGGAGGCGGATTCGCTTTCGAAACAAGAGCACAACAAACAGTGACTGAAGATTCAGGAACTAAAGGAGGAAACTTGGTTTCTACTGAAGTACAATCGCCAATCGACTTTTTACGTCCAGAGCCATTAATGAAAAAATTAGGGGCTAGCTATTTGACTGGATTAACAGGAAACCTTCGTTTTCCTAAAAATGAAGGCGGAATCGTAGCTTCTTGGGAAGGTGAAACAGATACTACAGCTGAAACGGCAAACGTTTACGGATATGTAGATTCTATTCCAAAAAGACTTTCAGTGACTGTGCCTATTTCATTGCAAAACTTGATGCAATCGAGTATCGATATCGAGATGTACACCATCAAAGAAATCAACGCGGCCATCGAAAACAAATTAGATGCAACAGCCATCAACGGAACAGGATCAGGCCAGCCTTATGGTATCTTGAATGCTTCAGGAACTAATGCAGTAGCCTTAGGAACTAACGGAGCAGCACCAACTTGGGACATGGTAGTAGACGCTGAAACAGGTGTATATGTAGGCAATGCCAATAGCGCAAAAATGAGCTATGTGGTAAACCCACAAACACGTGGAAAATTGAAAAAAACAAAACACACGGCTGGCGACTTAAACTATTTGATGGATAAAACAGGCGAAATCAACGGATACCCTTCTGTGGCTTCAAATCACGTACCATCAAACTTGACAAAAGGAACAGCTTCTGGAGTTTGTTCTGCTTTGATCTTTGGTGACTTCTCTCAATTGTTAATCAACCAATGGGGTTACATGGATTTGTCAGTAGACGAATTTTCACGTAAAAAAGAAGGTTTGATCGAAGTAACTGTAAACTTGTTTATGGATGTTTTGGTAAAACAACCAAAAGCATTTACAGTAGTTAAAGATATCTTGACTGCATAATGTCTGAAAACTTAGATACAGCTGCTTCTTCAGAAGAAGTAGCTGTTGAAAAAGTTGCAATAGCAACAGAAACTGCACCGTCAGGAAAAAAACTAAAAGTAAAATTTTTACTTTCTCCAACAGGAAAATTTGGCTTAGGATATAATGTAGACGAAGTTGCTTCATTTCCTAAAATTCAAGCCACTGAATTAATCGAAGCTGGTTACGCTGAACTCGTAAAATAAAACAATACTATGGTAACTCATTTTTATACAGAAATCACAGCAGAGGAATCAGTGCTTACATTAGAAAAAGCAAAGAAACAACTGCGTATTGATGCCGATAATACAGACGAAGATGATTTGATTTTAAGTTATATCGATGCGGCACAAGGGGCCTGCGAAAACTTCATCAACAGATCCATCGCGGAACGAAACTTTGTAATGCTATGCAACGAATTTTCGACCCCGATCACCTTCGAACGCAATTACGAAAATGATGCTATCGCAAAGATTGAATATTACGCTCCAGGCGCAACAGAGCTTTCGACATTAGACCCATCCCAATACCTTTTGCGGGCGTCAAATACCGTAGAATGTTTGGATATCAAATTTCTTTCATTACCGGAAACTGACGAGCGCGATGATGCAGTTGTAATCACTATCGAGCAAGGATTCGCAGCAGCGAAATGTCCAAAACCTATTCTACAAGCTATCAACCTGCGCTTGTCAGATTTCTTTGAAAGAAGGGAAGATCGGGAACAGGGAAACAACCCGGCATCGAATAACTTGCTTCGTGCCTATCGAAAATACTAGCTATGGACAATCCTTTCATTGGCCAAATGGATCGCAAAATCCAACTGGTACAAAAAGTAAAAACACAAACCAGCACCGGTTCCGAAGTTTCGGCTCAAACCGTAGTTGCTTCGCCTTTTGCTTATATGAAGGATATATCCGGTGGCGAAGAAGTCGATGGCAAAGTAAAGCATTTAGTGTCCAGGACTTATACTGTTCGTTTTAATGAAATCGTAAAACAACTTGGTACCGCTTTAATTTTAATTGATGAAGCCCGAAAGTTCGAAATCCTGCACATCATCGAAATAGGCCGGAAAAAGCACCTCGAAATAAGATGTAAATCTTATGAGTAAGCCGCTAGTCGAAATACAAGGATTCCGAGAACTGGAAGCAAAGTTAAAGCTGCTTTCTAATGACAAAGACAAGAAAAAGGAAATCCTTTTGATCCTGCGTCAATTAGCTAATCCTACGCTTCGGGCAGCGCAAAGTTTTATAAAAGATTCTAGAAAGCCGCACAAGGCCAGGGGTGTTTTGATTCAACCAGGAAACCTTAAAAAGTCGATTGGAACTATAACTGGAAAGCAAGAAAACCCGACAATTTATGTAGGGCCACGTGCCAAAGGTAATTTTAAAGGATGGTACGGGCATTTTGTTCACGATGGCGTTAATATATACAAAAAAGGGTTCAAGCGAAAACGGACTAAAGGTGCTAATAATTATGCGGCCAAAAGTAGAACAACTGGCAATCCGTTTATGACAAAAGCTAATGCACTTACTAATTCACAAGTGACTGACGATGCCGAGAAACGAATCACCGCTTTCATACAACGCCGAATCGATAAATTGAGTACCAATGTTTAAAGCAATATCAGAAGAACTTAGGACCTACTTGGGTGGATTAATGGAATTCATGTCCGTAATGCAACGTGACGACAAATTATTCCTATTCCCTATTGTAGCGAGTATCGAAAATACCTTACCGCTTTCGACTTATGTATTGAGCGAACGAACGCCGGATACAAAAGACCGAAGCCAAATTAACATCACGTTGAATTTTTGGTTCAACATCGAAAGCTACGATCAGTGTTGTGATTTCACCGATACCATGAGCGAATTGATTGATGCAAAATACCTGTTTCAATCCAGCGCAATAGAATACAATGAGGAAAGCGAAACGTTTTCCGGAATAATAAATTTTAGTATAATTTAATTTAAAAAATAAACAAATGGCTTCAACTATTTACAACGGAAAATTGCTTCGTTTCAAATTCGACGGCAAAAAATTCCTTCACGCAACAAATTGCAAATTGACCGTTTCTTCTAAACTAGAAGAAATCGCGACTAAAGATACTGATGGTACGGTATCGATTCCTTCAGGATATTCCTTCTCAGGAAGTACTGAAGCACTTTTGGCAAACTTGCCTTCAGGTGATACTACACACGTAACGGCTGACGATTTATTATCGGCACAATTAGCTGGAACCGAAATAGAGGTAGAATTCACTACTGATGTTTTGGGCGATATTCTATACACTGGTATGGCTTACATCGACAACTTTGATCTAGGAGCTGAAACAGGTACTTCGGTAAAAGTATCTATTTCCTTCAAAGGAAACGGGAATTTGGCTAAAACTATCTTAGACTAGTATGAATAGTACGATAGAAGTAGTTATAAAAGAAAAGACTTTCAAGCTGGGATACGGCTTGGAAGTTTTTATAAAGCTTGGCGAGCTTTGGGGACTGGATACCCTAGAGGAAGTCAACGAACGCTTTCAGGTATTAATACAGGTACAGGAAAACGGTAAAACACCGCTCAAAAATATGGTGATCATGTCTGAGATTGTCGAGGGAATGATTAAGGCCAATCCTGAGAATACCGAAACAATCACTGCTATCGAAGTGCGCTCGTTAGCCATGCCAGAATTCGAAGCCGTAGTATCGCAGCTCATGTTTGGTTTTGCTAAAACCATGCCGCAGGCATCTGAGGACGATACCGAAAAAAAGCCGAGTACCAGGAAGAAAAGCAAAAGCCTTTAACCTGGGATGCTCTCGAAGAACTAGCTTGTGGCCACATAGGATTGCAGTTGGACTATTACCATCGCTTGACCCAACGGCAGTTTTACAACATCGTAAACGGCTACCGTAAAAAAGAAGATTTATTGTCGCGCGAACGCTGGATGATGACCCGTAAAATGATGTACAGCATCATGGCGCCATACCTAGGCAAGGAAGTCAAAGAAACTGATATAATCGCTTTCCCTTGGGAAGGAAAAGTAATTCAGGAACTAACGGACGAAGAAGAAGAAATACTGCTGGACCAGCAGGCACGAAGCGAAGCATTTTTTGCCCGTTGGGATGCCCGCAAAAACGGAACGGCATAAGGGATCGCGGTGTAGAGCAGTGGTAGCTCGCTTGGTTCATACCCAAGAGGTCGTAGGTTCGAGTCCTGCCACCGCAACAAAATAAAGAGTTTCATAATTGGTTTTTTAATTTTTTTTAGGGGCGAAAAAGGCTGTAGCAATGCAGCCTTTTTTTTTAAAGTATTTTTAATTCTCCCGTTTCAATTGCAGATTCGTAATCTATATAAACTGGAATTAAACCATATGTGTTAAATATTATATATGTTTTATATCCTCTTTTAGAATTTCCTAATGTTTTAATTTTATGAATTGTAATTTTAGAATTCGATAAATAAGAAGCTGTCATCTCTCCTCCTTGAGTTATAAAAGTAAAAGCATTTCCGATTCGAGGATATCCAATTATTAGAGTATCTCCAATATTTAAAGTATGATTATCTTTAGTTTGATATTCTGTATAATTTGATTGACTATATATTTTATTATAAATGGCTTTTTGGCTGTAACTTGTATAAGTTATTAAAAATAGTAAAATATAATATTTCATTTTTTTTTAATCAAAAATAATAAAAATAGTTGGTAATTATAAATTTATTTGTACATTTGAATTGTCAAAAATTTATAATGTTTAGAGGTCATCGCAGCCTCGCCCTTCGTGAAGGCTTTTTTTATGCGTATTACCGAACAAAAAGCTTCGGCATTCTATCCTGTCTTTTTATTGTAATAGTAAAGAGAAAACCTCTAAACAAGATTTTTGACAACAGGGATAATAGGATGCCGATTTTTATTTAATTTCTAAATATTTTAAAAATGTCAAAAATCGAAACAATGGAAAGAACTTCAGTATTTGAAGAATTCCAAAACACACGCGCTCAATTTTATAAAGACTTCAATCAGTTCGATAACGACTGTACTACGATGTCTATCTACGAGAACCTAATAGGAATTTCCGAGCAATGTCCTATCAAGTTAAACAACGTATTAACGCAGGCTTTTGCGTTGCTACAAGAAAAAAATCCAAACAAAAACTACATTAAAACATTAGCTACTTTTAGCGAAATGCTCTTAATCTTATCTTCTTATGATGATTTCATTCATACGGAATATGAACGGTTTTATAAATCCTATTTAGCCTTCCAAAAATTTAGAGCAATTCGAAATGGAAGAAACTAGAGAGCCCGAAGTGTGGAAACCGATTCCAGATTATGAAGGAATATATGAGGTGTCTTCCTGGGGTAATGTTAGAAGTTTTAATAAAATTGGAAAAAGTTGCCCTGGTCGTTCCCGTGTTTTTTACGGAAGATTATTATCTCTAAAAAGCTATGGTGATTATTTTTTCGTCGTTTTATGTAAAGACGATAAAAAAAAAAGAACTGCAGTACATTTAATTGTGTTATCTGTTTTTCATCGTTATAAAAATGAAAATGAAAAAGGAAATCATAAAGATTTAAATAAACTTAATAATTATTATAAAAATTTAGAATGGGTAACAATTCGTGAAAATACATCTCATTATTTTTCTAATACTAAAACAGTTTCAAATTTAATTGGTGTTTCTTATGATAAAAGTAATCAAAGAATTAAACGGTGGAGAGCCGCAATTCATGTTAATAAAAAAAATATTACTTTAGGAAGATATTTAACACCAGAAGAAGCGCATAAAGCTTACTTAAATGCTTTGAAAGAATATGGCTTAACAAATAAATACGCTGGTTAAAGTTACATAATGTAACCATTTTTATAATACCCAAAAACTACTTTTAACCTTTAATTAAAAGTAGTTTTTTTTTATGTCGTTAGCTTCAATAAATATAAAGTTTAATGCAGACCTGAGGGGATTCTCTACTGAGATGCAAAACTCGATGCGGCGTATTGGGGCTTTTGGTAATCAAATGTCGGCTTTAGGGCAAAGTATGTCTTTGTACGTTACCGGTCCTTTATTAGCAGCGGGTGCCGCTTCCATAAAATTTGCAAGTGACTATAATGAATCCTTAAACAAAGTCGATGTTTCCTTCAAGGATTCGGCCGCTAGTGTCAAAGATTTTGCTAAAACATCCTTAGAATCTTTTGGTATTGCCGAAGGCACCGCTTTAGATCTAGCTTCATCGTATGGTGATATGGGAACCTCGCTAGGTTTGTCAACAGATAGAGCCGCTAAAATGTCCACTTCTTTAGTGGGATTAGCGGGTGATTTGGCTTCGTTTAAAAACATTTCTATCGATGTGGCTAATACGGCTTTGACCGCTATTTTTACGGGTGAAACTGAAAGTTTGAAAAAATTAGGCATCGTGATGACCGAAGCTAATTTGCAAAACTTTGCCTATTCTCGTGGATTAAAAGTGAAAATTGCCGATATGGATCAGGCTTCAAAGGTAAACCTTCGCTATGCTTATATTTTATCGGTTACTAAAAATGCCCAGGGTGATTTTGAGCGCACCGGTGGTGGTGCTGCCAACCAAATGCGAATCTTCCAGGAATCCTTAAAACAAGCTGGGCAACAATTAGGATCAGTAATGATCCCTGCTTTCACAAAAGCAATTGTCTATATCAATGGCTTGATCAAATCCTTTTCGGGTTTGACACAAGGTACTAAAGAAACTATTGTAGTTGTAGCAGCTGTTGTTGCCGCTATTGGGCCAATGTTAACTGTATTTGGAGGAATGCTCACTTTTATTCCTAATCTGATCACAAAGTTCAATGCCTTAAAAACTAGTTTAATAGGATTACAGGCTGTTATTATGGCAAATCCGTATGCAGCAGCAGCAGTAGCTATTGGTTTGATCGCAGCAGCAACTTATGCCTGGTATGTCAATTCTAAAAATGTAGCTTCAAGTCAGGACCTATTGAATAAAGCTGTTGCCGAAGGCAATAAAAATTCTGCTACCGAAGTAGGAACTTTGGACAAATTATACGCCTCAGCTACCAATGTCAAAACAGCGGTCCAGGAGCGAAAAGCAGCAGTCGATAAATTACAGGAACTGTATCCGGCCTACTTCAAAAATTTGAATGATGAAGTAATTAAAAATGGCGGTGCCAAAACTTCTTACAATGATTTGCGGGATGCTATTTTTAATAAATCGCGGGCAATGGCAATTGACAATCAATTGCAAGCTAATGCTAATGATCGTATTGGTAAAGAAGTAGAACTACAGGACAAGATCATTGCCGCAAGAAAAAAATACATTGATTTAGTAAAAAACCCGCCAAAAGATGAAACTTCGGTTGTTTCTAATGGTGGTATTGATATTATTACTTTTAAATCAGGAAAAGAGGCAATAAAAGAAGCCGGTCAGGATTTAGCCAACTATAAAACCCAATTATCCCAATTTTATGTTGATGCTAAAAAACAGGATGCTTCGCTTTTAACAGCCAAACAACAATATGCCGCTAAAACAGGAAAACTAGCCGAGAACGAAATTGCAGTAAATGCCGCTGTGGCAGGTTCTATCGATGGTGTGGCAACAAGTGCTGAAAAATTAGCCAAAGCAGGAACCGTTGCTTTCTTCGAAAAACAAATTTCTGATTTACAGAAACTTCAAAAAGAAGTCCCAACAACAAATAAGGGTTGGAAAACCTATGAAAATCAAATTAATGCCGTCAAAGATAAAATAGATGCTTTACAAAATACAGGTATTATACTTCCAAAACCACAGCTATCACAAGAAGTAGATTTTCAACCGCAATCATTAAACATACCCTATTATGAAGAGCAAATTGCCAGGTATAAATCATTACAAAATGAATTTGCTACGAATAATGAAGAAGGTCGCGCTAAATATCAGTTGTATGCTGATAAAATAAAAGATACGGAATTAATCATTCAAGACATTCAAGGCGTTGATACAGTTGTAGCATCTTTAGATTTAATGAAGTCCAAATCACAAGAATTTAAAGAAATGCTTGCAGATGTTACTTTACCAGCTTTAACAGATGCTTTTTCGCAATTAGGTAGTGGCATCGTTTCTTCATTAGGTTTAGCCGCTACTGGTTTTCAAGGTTTTATTGGTGGTATGGCTCAAACAATTACAAAGTTAATTGCGATGATGCTAGCTTCATCAATATCACAATCTATTGCTGGAGCAACTGCTGCTGGTGTAGCTACAGGTCCAGCTTCTATATTTACGACACCTGCTTTTATAGCTACAGCCGTAAGTGGCGTTTTAGCAGCTTTTTTAGCTATTCCTAAATTTGAAACGGGTGGTATTGTAGGAGGTACATCGTACTACGGCGACAAAATCCTAGCGCGGGTTAATTCAGGGGAATTGATCCTGAACAATAACCAGCAAAGAGCTGTTCTCGGTGCCATGAATGGCGGGGGCGACAGTAGTATTATTCCAAGTATAAAAATTCAAGGCTCTGATTTATTGGTCGTTTTCGACCGTGCTAATGCCCGTAAAAACCGCATAGGATAATGAGCTATTATATCGACATCATCGACACTACTTCGCCTTTGGTACGAATCCTACCCAAGAGTGCTTCCTCAAAAGGGATTGTCCTGGAGTGGAACGGTGGCGACAGTAAAGATGATTTGTTGATTGTGGGCAGCAACTTAAAATTCGACATGCTCAGTGTCGATGATTCCGATGGCGCTTTTATCGATTATTTTACCGGTGACGAACACCGTTTCAAAACCCAAATCAAAAATAGTGTTGACGATAGCATTGTTTGGCAAGGACACATCCTACCGGATTTATATGCCGAACCGTATAAAGCGGTTAATTTCTTTGTTTCCTTCACTGCCACTGACGGATTAGGTCGCTTGAAAGGGAAATACTTGCTCGACGAATACTATTCTCAAGAAAAAGCAGTGACAGACATCCTATGCCAAATCCTACGATTGACAGGATTGGATCTCGAATTGTATTTTGCTCCGGCCATCGAAAATTTTATCGAAAAAAACTGGAACAAAATCTACATCGACACCGAAAATTTTATCGAAAGCAATAAAAAGCTAGATGCGTACAAGATTTTAGAAACCATACTAAACGACACCCTTTGCGTGTGTTACCAATGTGACAATCGCTGGTATATCGAGGGGATCAACGTGCGCCACCTGCGCAATATGGTTTACAGAAAGTATGATGCTGTGGGTAATTATGTTGGAACGGTCAATTTTGATCGCGTGACCAAACAAATTACGGCGCTAGTAACCCCATCTATAACGATGATTCCGCCCTACAATGAGGTGGTGATTTCCCATAAAAAAAAGGAACCTAATTTTCCTAAAACCCTAAGCAAAGAAGCCAACGATGGTTGGGCTGTAGTTACAGGCGTAGTGGGTAAAATATACGCTACTGATTGGATGGCAAATGGGGGCTTGTATGCCAAATGCTTTGCACCGGATTACTATTGCACTGTGGCCAACAAGTCACAAGAAACCGGATCAACAGTTACAAACTATGCCCAGGATGATACGCAATTTGTTTCCCTGAAGAAAAAACTATTTTTCTTCCCAGGACAACGTGCAAAAATTAGTTTTGATTTCAAGATTGTCAACCCTACGGCAAATAGCGAAACACCTAGCAACATGACGCTTTGGGAAAACCCGTTCAAATACGAATTCCTGTTTAACGATGTCGTGATATACAGCAACTTTGGCGGTACTGTTTTAGATGCCGAAAAAGTAATTTTTAATAGTTCAGGCGAAGCTAAACTAGCCATTGATCATATTTTTACCGAGGAAGGAATGTTTGACGTGAAAATATACGGACCGCCTGGAGTAACCAATACTACCAAAATTAAAAGCATCGCTATTACAGCGGCGGCTATTGAAGTGATTGGATTTGTCGAGGAACAGATTGAAACTGATTTAATCAACGGCGATTTTACCATCGATAAAAAAATAGAATTGGATTATGCCGATGACAAAGCGGGTTTTTCAAAAGGGTTCCGTTTGGCGAAGCTAAAAGAGGAAACAAGCGTTTTTAACGAGATTGAAATTCCTATTCTTTATGGGTTTACGTTTGAAGGTAAATACTATTCGCAAGTGCAACTCGATGGGGCAAATTTGATTGCTGACAATAAATACCAGGTTTATTATGAGGGGTCCCGCATCATGGTAAAGGATGTGGTGTACAACTGGTATCAGGCAGGTGATATGCTTATTGAAACTGAAAATCCTATTACTAGTGGTAGTTTTACGGTAAAAAAATATGCAATTTCTGACGTAGTGGCCAGTCGCGAACATTGGACCCAATGGACCGATGCGTTTTATAAAATAGAAAATACGACTTATGTCAAAACGGTAGCGAACATTTACCGCCGCATGTTTAATGTGGCGCATGAAAAACTAGACGTCACGGCTAAAAATGCGGTAAAATTTAACGACATCATTCAATTTAAATATACGTTTTTGAAGGATTTTGTAGTACTGAACTGCACCTGGAATTTAGACAGCAATACCAGCGACTTGACCCTGGGCCGGTCAAACTATAAAGATTCAACAGGAACTAATCCTACCGATGTTAATATTCCGCCCATCGTAGTAGCTGGAAACGACATTTATATTTCCGATACCCAAACCACGGCTACGCTCCTGGCAACGGCTTATGATCCTGACGGTTTCATAGCATCACAAGTTTGGACAAAAACCGTGGGCGGTGCCGGTGACGTAGTGGCTACTCCAACATTGCTAGGCACAGAACTCTCTAATCTTACGGATAATCTATACACCTACCAAATTCAGGTCACTGATAACGATGGTGCCACGGCAGTTGACGCCATAAATATCATCCGGGCTAAAGAATATACGATTAGTTTAGATCTATTTACCGAAACTGTAAACGCACAGGAACCACAAATTTTAGTGCGGAAATACAAAGTAAATGTGACCCCTGCTTTGCCTTCAAATTTTATATTGAATTTTAAAGGAGTATTTCATGTATATGCTCAATTTGGTATTCGTAATCCGTATGCGCATAGTGGTGAACCTCGATACCAGTCAGCGCAATCTTGGTATGTTATCGAGAAGAATGGAGCTGTTTTTCAAGGTGATACTTATAAATCTTTAAAATTGGGCGATATTAAAGATGAAACAATTAATGTGGATGTTAATATTATTTCAACGGATGAAATATACATAACAACTGGGGCATATTTATCATTCAAAGAAGTTTATTATCCTTATTATATTAATGCAAAATCTGATACGAATTTTAAATTACAATCGGCATTTATTTTGAGTGGGGCTGGTACTATTGTAGGTCCACCTATTGAGGTTGAAGTTTTACTTAAAAATTATTAATCATGGACCAGGATATACAAAGAATCGGCTTGGGGAACATTAAGTTTCCGGCGATCAATGAAGAAATACTCATCGAGCCGGAACTACCCTGGACCTTTGACAGCGAAGCCATCACATTTGATGCTGAAACACGAACTTTTGACGAAGACATATTATGAAACAAATAATCAATTTAGGATCGAGCGTTGGTGCTCACAATGGCGATGGAGCCCGTACAGGAGGTCAGAAAATCAACGATAATTTCACGGAATTATACGGGTTTTCTGAAGTGATATTTAATGAACTTACCATTTTAGAAGATACAAAGCTAGCCATTGCGAACAACCTTTCAGATCTAGAAGATGCTTCTACAGCGCGAACTAATCTAGGAATAGGCAATATCGACAATACAAGCGATGCTAACAAGCCAGTTAGTACTGCCCAGGCCACAGCTGATGCTACTGTTCTATCCAGTGCTAATTCCTATACGGACTCAAAAGTAGCTAGCGTGTATAAATTAAAAGGCAGCGTAGCTAATTATGCCGCTTTGCCTTCTTCAGGTCAAGTTGTAGGCGATGTTTGGAATCTTGTAGACACAGGAGCTAATTATGTCTGGACAGGAACCGTTTGGGATGAACTAGGAACCACAGTTGATATTTCAGTTAAGGCAAATCTAGCCAGTCCTACTTTTACTGGAATTCCAATAGCACCAACAGCAACGGCTGGAACTAATAACACACAGATTGCTACAACAGCATTTACAACAACAGCAATAGCTGGTAAGATGAATAACCCATCACTAACAGCAAGTTATATACCTAAGGCGTTAAATGCTACTACTATTGGGAATAGTAGGTTATTGGATATAAATGGTTATTTAGGTATTGATGCAGTATATAGTCCTACAAAAGATATAACATTAGGTAATCAAGCAAATAGAGAAATAGGTATTGAGATATCAAACTCATTAACTGTAGGTAGGGATTTAATGTTGGCAGCTGGTAAAGCTATAAACTATGCAATAGCAGATTTTGTTCCATTCAGTGTGCCTCTTGTAGGTTTAACAAATTTTACAATAAATAAAACAACATTAGACATATACGCTATTGGGGCTGGCACAACAATATATAAAAAATTAGCAGGGTCTTCTGATTTTAACGTGTATGGTAGCGTTGCTTCAAACACTTATGGAATGTCAGTAAATTATATAACTAATGATATTTGGACAATTTCATACAATGTTATTCGAAAACAAACAGCTGGTTCTGGCCCATTTTCAATTTACACCACAACTGGATTACCCACTGCAACTTTTCCGTATAATAATTCAATATTTGTAAATCCTGTAACAAATGATATATGGGTTATTATTGCAGGAAGCCCAGGAAAGTTATATAAACAAACTGGAGGAACTGGTCCATTTGCAGAGTATCCATGTAACATTGCATTCTTTGGTGGAAAAGTAATTGTAAATCCAATAACAAATGATGTGTTTATTGTGGATAATCAATCATATGGACAAGGAGGTTTGTTAAAGCAAACTGGTGGTTCTGGTTTATTTACTACAGTATTAGCGACTACTGTTAAAGATATAGATGTTGATTATGCATCTGGAACTATTTATACCATTCATGGATATGGTACACCTGCAAATGGAATTTACAAACAATTAGCAGGGACGGGCAGTTTTGTATTACAGGGAGTTGTATATGCATCTGGAGATGTTTTTAATGTAAATACTGGTTTTAATACTCTTTGTGTAGAACCAACAACACTTAATGTTCTTGCTAATTTTTCTCAATCAACTAATAGGATATATCAGCAAATTAATTATGCAGCTGGAACACCCAACCTACAAGGAGGAACACTAAAACTATCAGCAGGCACAGGAAAAGGTACAGGATCTTCAAAAATTCAACTTACTACAGGTGCAAAAACTACCTCCGGTACAGACATGCAAATCGAAACGGTAAGGATGGAAATTGACGAAAACGGTTTAATAAAAGCTACAACAATGCCTTCTTATACTGACAATACCGCTGCGCTTGCAGGCGGCTTAGTAGCGGGGCAATTTTACAGAACATCAACCGGAATTTTGATGATAACGTATTGATACAACCTTTAAATAATTTAAACTAAACAACATGACTACTTCAAAAAAAACGACGATTAAGTACTGGTTTTTCCTGATTATCGGGATTGCCTTACTTTCTATGCAGGCTTATAAATATTTTACCAATACCTTTTCGTTTGACTGGCAGGTCGAAACAGCGGTGCTATTTATAGGATTAATGTTTATGATAAAACCTAATGCGATACCCAATATTATTTTAAAAATCACTGGAAAAAAATAGTAAAAAATGAACAAAATGATCCCCGCCTACCAGCTTGCCTTAACCTTTTTTTCCCTTTTGATTGTGATGATAACTGCTTGGGTAAATGTCAATTCTAGAATCACCGCACTCGAAATACAGCAGCAGGAAAATAATACGTTTAAAGTAGAAATGAGGACTTATTTTAAGGAATTAAGTTCCGGACAAACTAGCATTTTAGTCGAATTACAAAACAAGAAAAATAGAGAATAATGAAGCTTCATTTAAAACGATTGCACAAAACAGATAAATCTACGATTGGCGAATTGTCAATCGATGGCCTTTTTGAATGCTATACGCTTGAAGATATAGAGCGAACAGTCAAAATAAAAGGCATCACGGCCATCCCGAAAGGTACTTACAAAGTGGGGATTTCTATGAGTACACGATTCAAAAAAGAACTGCCAATACTTTTTAACGTGCCTAATTTTAGCGGGGTTCGCATTCATTCCGGCAACGTTGCCGAGAATACCGAGGGCTGTATCCTGGTGGGCAATACCCGATCCGTGGATTTTATAGGCGAATCGCGAAAAGCCTTTAACAAACTATTTGCCAAAATGAAATTGGCTACCACCATAACTTTAACCATTGACTAAGTAACCATGAAAACAGCAACAAACATCGACTGGGTAAAAATAAGCTGCTACGGGATTATTTTAGTACTCACTATTATTTTGGCAACTGGAGGCTGCTCCCATTCCAAACCAAAACCGCAAATTATAACGGTGAAAGTTCCTGAAGTTCGGGGATCTTTTGAACCGCAAATACCTAAAGTAATCAATAGCCGTGATACCTTATACTTGAAAAATCCTATTAATAGTATGTTGATTACCGAAAACGAAAAATTAAAAATTGCTTTTGCCGCTGCCAATGACAGCATCAAAAAACTATTGTTCGCAAAAGCCGTGAAGCTGAATGCGTTCAGCTCCAAATTTGAGGATGAAAATATAAAGATAAATGTCAACGGAATAGTCCAGGGCGAAGTCAAAGAAATAACGCCAAACTACACTATAAAGGAAAAAAAAGTGGATGTTCAGATAAACCCAAAAGAAACCGTTTTCAGAATATTAGCTGGAGCTGAAATAGCGGACAAAATCACCTTAAATTCTTTTATAGCCAAAGCAAACCTACTATTCCAAAATCGAAAAGGAAATACACTATCACTAGGATATGATACCGACAAACGAATTTGGTTGGGGTATAATTTTTCAATCTTAAATCTAAAAAAATGAGTAAAAAAGTCACACTAGATCCCTCTATAGCTACCCAGCTTGATATTAGCCCAGTGGGGCACAAAGAACGAGTACAAATTCTATTTACGGCCAGCGAAAATTGGACCGGTAGTTTTGATTTTGTGGTGTACAACAGCGCCGCAAAAAATACTTTTCTACAACCTTCAGGATCCTTGAGCATTTTAGATAATGTGATGACCTTAATCATAGATCCTGTTGCGCAGGGAATTTCAATAGCGCCTAACTATTATGAAATCACTAGCACTAGTACCAAGCGTATTTTATTTAAAGGACTTTTAAACATCGTAAAATGATAGTAGAAATCACTGTTCAGATGCTCCCGTATGATGTAGTTATTTCCTGTGATAATCCTGAGATAATTAACATTCAACCTATCGCACCTATAAATTTAGTAATAGATTTAAAAAAGGATGGTATTGATGGTCAGGCCGGTGCGCAAGGTATTCAGGGAATTAAGGGGGATAAAGGAGAAACAGGAGCAGCTGGTGCACAAGGTATACAAGGAATCAAAGGTGATACAGGAGCGAAAGGTGATACTGGTCCACAAGGATTACAAGGAATCAAAGGCGATACAGGAGCGAAAGGTGATACTGGAGCCACTGGTGCGCAAGGTATTCAAGGAATCAAAGGGGATACAGGAGAAACAGGAGCAGCCGGTGCTCAAGGTATACAAGGAATACAAGGCGAGAAAGGCGATACTGGAGCTACTGGTGCGCAAGGCATACAAGGAATGAAGGGGGATACTGGATCTACAGGGCCAACCGGTGCAGCAGGTCCAAGTGTATGGGGAGTTATTACAGGAACATTATCGGAACAAACGGATTTAAACTCGGCTTTATCCGGAAAAGTGGATAAAACAGGAAACGAAACTATTGCAGGGATAAAAACATTTAGTGCAGCTCCTAAATTAACTGCTCCATACAATAGTATTCCAACAATAGTAGGTATTGGTTCTGATGGTTCTATATTTCCACTATATACAGGAATGTTTCCTAACCAAGATGAAATATCATATGTAAAAGGCGTTACAGGTGCTATACAAACACAATTTAGTGGAAAGCAACCAATTAATGCAAATTTAACTTCAATCTCTTCTTTAAGTACTGTTTCAGGTGCATCATTTGTGAGAGTATATAATGGTAGTTATTATTTGGATGATGCATTATATTTAACATCTGTTGGAATATCTAATTTAACTGCAACAGGAACACCTTCAGCTACAAATTTTTTAAGAGGTGATAATACTTGGTCAATTCCAACAGCACCTTCGCAATCTGCATTTACTATTTTAGCTAATAATACAAATGTGACTGCTGTTCCAACAGAAAAAGTTTATAAAGAAGTAGCAGAACAGTCTTTATCGGGTACTGGATTTTCAACAACAGGAGGAACGTTGCCAGGAGGAACGCAAACACATTATTATAGATGGTCTCAAATTGGAAACTTGGTAACCGTTAGAATAAATCTAAATTTTACAACTAATGGTATTTGTACAGGTATTGCAATCCCTTTTGCTAATTTATCAGATATACCACAAACACCACAGCACCCATCTATTTATAATGCAGCTGGAGATATAATAACTTTTGGTTCAGGTAGTTTAGGTAATGGAAAGTTAGTACCTACATTTGCTACTGCTAATGGTACATCAGGTATAAGAAGAAATTTAGCACTTACAGGTTACGAATTTTTTGTTGGTAGAGCTTCTGCTTCATACAATAACGGATGGATACACGTACAATACTATATATAAAATGAGACACATAAGACAAATTGACACAGTTGGGCAAGAGTATTACGGAGTAGTTATAGCTCAAGAGCCATTAGAGAACCATATTTCAATTACAAAATATCCAAATCTATTTGAGATATCAGAGGATGAAATACCAGAAAAACATCAGTACTTAAATATGCCTGATTTTGAAGTACCACAGGAGGTGCAGCTATGGCGAATTAGGACTGTATTAAAACTGATGCAACTAGAGGATCAGATAGAATCTGCTATAGATGCTATGCCAGAGCCTTCTAAGACCGCAGCAACTTACATATGGAAGTTCGGAACGACTGTAGAGAGATCTAGCCAGACGGTTCTACTACTTCAGTCTGTACTACAGTTGACAGATGAGCAGGTGGATGACTTATTCATACAAGCAGACGCAATTTTATTATGATACTATTTATACTCGCCTACATACTATTCCTTCCGTTGAGTATAATCAACTGGCTCTTCGTTAAAGAGAAGAGTGGATACTTCAGGAGTTCCGCAGTCAATATAGACAAGTTTGGCAATAGGGAGTTTAGTACACTGTTTAATAAAATCTTAAAAACAGACAAAGGGTATAGTTTTAGGAATATTGATGAGACTATATCCTCAGTGCTAGGTAAGAATGAAAGGAATAATACTTTAACAAAGATAGGAAAGGCACTAGTCTGGATACTGGATAAAATAGATGCTAATCACGCCTTAAAATCAATAGATAAAAAAGTTTTTTAAAAAAAGAGGGGATTTACACATAATAGAAGGAGCTATAGTGGTAACCCCATGGTTGTTATTTTAATTAAGAATTAAAATGAAAAAAGTATCACTTGAGGAATTGCATCAGAAAAAAAAGCTACAAAAAGACTTGTTGCAAAAGTTTTTAAACGAGCATTTGCTTTCCCCTAATTTTACTTTTTCAGATCGAAAAATGGTAGCCAAATTAATGCAACAACAATATAAGGAAGGATTTTTGAATGGAATGAAAATAATAAAGCTTTATTAAAATCACGAACAAATCACGACTGAAATAAATTAATTTTTAGCGACATATTGATTTTATTGACTTGTAGCGTTTTTAGTAAGTGCCTTCTAAGCAGGCGGTCGAAGGTTCGAATCCTTCTGCCTTCACACCCAAACCCACTGATTTCAGTGGGTTTTTTTATGCGCGTGTTTTAAATATTTGTATATTTGTTTAACATTTTACCACATTTTTACACAAAATCACGAACAAATCACGAACATGAAAATCGAATTCAAGCTAATTACAACTAGAAAAGAAAATCCGGAAGGCTTTCCGTTAGTGATTGAAATTGCACATCAAAACAAACGAAAACAAAAAACGATTTGTCTATGTAAAGTGAATCATTTTGTCGAAGCTAACAAAATGATATCTGAAAAGCATCCCGATTATGATATTTTGGCGCCTAAAATTATGGAATTGAAGCTTCATGCCCGCAAACTAATTTTGGAAGGATACAATGATGTTGAAAAAACGTATGATGCTCTTTTTGCCGCTACGAATGATCAGGTATTATTTTTAGATTTTGCTAAAAAACTGATATTAGATATGCGTGAAATGGCGAGTAAATTAGGCAAATCAAACGAATTGCTGGCGCAAAATAAGCATCTTGGGAATATACTAGTTTATGAAAATGTGATCGCGCAATTTGGCGATTTTGGGCGAAATGTACCTTTGCAGTCTTTAGATTATGATATATTGATGCGTTTTAGGAATTACCAGCTTGGGATTGGCAATAGTAAAAGTACAATTCATTTGTATTTACGTACTTTACGGGCCATTTATAATAAAGGAATTTTAGTGCATAAATTAAATAATACGATGCCATTTGCCAAGGTTCTGGATAACCTAAAGCAACGTTCCTACGATAACAAGAAAAAATACCTGGATAAAGATTTGGTTATTGAAGTGGAAAATTTGGATTTGCAAACGGCTAAGCAAAAATATATCGATCTGTTCCTGTTGCAATTTTACTTTGGCGGCTGCGATTTAGTCGATTTGTATTATTTGAAAACGAACCAAATAAAACGTGGCCGGGTAATTTTTGAACGCAACAAAACGAATACTGGTATTCGTATTGATTTAAAAATACATCCTAAAGCTGAAAAATTGCTTAAAAAATACCAAGTTCCTGGTGAATGGATTTTTCCTTGGAAAAAGGATAAGGCATCTTATGATACTTTTCGCAGGACCTACCAGCGCGCCCTGATTTATGTACAGCAGCACAATGATCTTGAAGTCCTTCCTAATGGTGGAAATATGGGTGTGAAAGTCGCTCGACATACCTTTGCTAATATTGCCAAAGGATTAATGATTGAACCGGATGTGATCCGGGAACTAATGGGCCACGAACGGGATGATGTCGATAATTTTTATAAGGATAAATACCCGGAACTAATCCGTGATCATGCTCTTTTTGAGGTTGTGAGCAGTTTTAGTTGTGTGAAATGATTACCATTCTTTTTTAATTAATTCCGATGTTTTCTTTTCGAACTTTTCTAAAAAATGTTTGTCAAAGTAAATCAGGCCTTTCGATGCAAGATTATTAGTTATAAATAATGTTTGGTTCTTTTTAGTAACATATTCAGCTAAATCACCGGAATCATGCCCTAGACCATAGAGTTTGTTGTCTAGGTAAATATCCTTCGCTGTAACCCTATATTTTCCTTCTTTGAAGTCGATTACCACTAAATACTTCATGCTGTTGCTTACAAAGAGAATGGATCCCATGGTAGTGCCACCATATTTTTTATAATTACATTGATCGTCTTGAATGGTAAAACTGATGGTGTTATCGATACTTTGAAAGTTATCCTGTTTGATATTAATGATCACTTCTTTTTGAAAATACTTGATTAGTTCCTCTATATTTTTTCCTGGAACCTCATAAACATGTTGCCAATATACTTTTCCATTTTCTAAATAAAAATCAGTTTCAGGTTGTTTGATTTGACTAAAACCTGAAAAACTAATCAATAGCAATAGGATTATATTTTTCATGTTTACTTTTTTTTATTTAAATTTTCCTCAATTTTCAAATCAACAGCGATTTCTTTATTTGTTTTTTTTCGGATATCTAACTGTGTTTTTAGCAAATATATCATTTCTAGTTGATGCTTTAAATTGATAGGGTCGTCTTTAAGCAGTAAACTTATTTCTGTATGCTCATTTATCCTTTCTTCTAATTGTAATATTTTTATATCATTTTCAGTATAATTTTTATCATAAGTACTGATCTGTTTTTTTAAAACATTTGATTTATCACCATTTAAAACAGTATCTAATATTTGATATTTTGTAGATGGTATTTCTTTCCCATTTTCATATCCATTAATTGTTTGTGTAGACACACCTACCCTTTTAGCTAATTCTTTTTGTGTAAAACCAAGTAAGAGTCTTTTTTCTTTTATTTCTATCGCTTTCATAATCAATATTTTAGATTTAATTATAAAATAATATATCAAATATTTGATATATTATTAGTTAATATCAAATATTTGATATTAATTTGCTTTATAATTATACACATAATAATAATACAAATATACAAAAGATATGCTAATAGATGATAATGTTGTGTTAAAACAACGGGATTTCAAAACCTTAAAGCGAATTGAAACTGCTCAAAAATCTTCTAAAGTACTGAAGGATTTTTTTAATAAAGGCTTTAAATCATTTGATGCTTTGAGAGCTATTGTATTGAATTATTATCCTGAAATACCGGAAGGCCGTCTTTGGGATTTTTGGCATTTTAGGATTGTTGATGAAGAAATTACTGATTCTCTAATGGATGTTTTTGAAAAACTTAAAGCTGAATAATATGAAAAATTTTCTCTCCTATCAAAAACCACAAATTCAATTTGTTTTGGTTTTAGCGATTTATTTCTTAGTTCAAATTTTATTTAGATAATGGCACCTCTAGTTTACATCAATGCAAGTGAATTTATTGAAACGCTAAAGCAGCAAGGCTTGGTGATTGTTTCAGCAAAAGAGTTCCAGGCAAATAACGAAATTGAACGTAACAGATTGATGCGTAGAAAATCCTTAGCACTTAGCGAGATCGTAAATGCTAATTTATTGCCGCTAAAAACAGTAAAAGGGGTAAATGACTGGATTATTTCGGGAAAAATTAAAGAGGGTGAATGGTACCAGGAAACCTCGGGTTATAAAAGGGTAATGGTTTTAACACAAGCAATTAAAAGACTGGGTTATGGTGAATGAAATAATAGAAACTACTCCTGAAATAAAGGAAATCCTGGTGGTAGATGAAGTGGTGATGCAATGTGAAGGCACGAAGATTTGCTTTCCGGAAGCGGTTTTTGATATGATTGAACAATGTAAGCTGTGTGGAAAATGGATTTAGATAACGCAATGATTGATTTTATCCTATTGTGGGTTTTAGGTATTGCCGATGTGGTATTGCTTTCGCTCCTGGGGTATGGGGTATATCTTTTTAGAAAGAGTACTTATAATTTTGAAAAAAGAATATCAAACCAATTAAAACGTAAAAAATGATGACAATTATCAACGGACTTTTAGCCTTGTTTTGTATTGGTATTTTAGCCAGTTGTGTGCTTTGTATCGTTTGGTTTTTATGGGCCATGATGGTAAGCTTTTATACCATTTACTTCAAAAAGCCTAAAAAAAAACCTTGTAGTCATCCTAGTTTCCGGTATACGGATTTAGATCCATTGAAGCCTTGGACGTGTAGTGTTTGTAAAATGAATTCAGAAATTTAAGCCATGAACACCATTTCTTTTGATACTGAAAAAGCGAAACTAGTTGAAAGGACTGTTTGTCGTGAATTTGGAACAACGCTTTCTGATATTGTAAGCTTTCGGGATTCGTTGGCTAAAAAAGTGGTGGTGTTTCTTTTGACAAAGCAGTATGGCTATGATAAAAGGATCCTGGGTCACAAGTACCAAATGACGTATTTATACGTGCCGACTGTAGTGGCTGAACTGGAACACCTCATGAAGGTAGTGCCTGGATTTGAAGGTAAAATTAATGCTATTTTAAAACAATTAGATGATGAGAAAATTTTGGACCTCGCAGGAAGTAGAAATTTTGCACCGGCTTTATCCTGACTGTAAAACGGAAACATTGGCATTGATGTTAAATCGTAAAGCTTCAATTGTTAGTCAGAAAGCAGGGCTTTTGGGAATAAAAAAAAGCGAAGGCTATATGAAATCGCCTTTATCGGGTAGGATTTCGAAAGCAAATGATATTGGGTTGGAAACTCGTTTTAAAGCCTTGCAGCCAGGATGGAACAAAGGTAAAAAACAAGTGGATTATATGTCGGCAGAAATGATTAAAAAAACGGCAAAAACGAGATTCAAAAAAGGTCAGGATCCGCATAATACAGTTCCTGTTGGTCACGAAAGAATCTCTAGGGATGGCTATCTGGAGGTAAAGGTAAGACACCTGAAGGGAACAGGCAAAAACGACAATTTTGTGGCAAAGCATCGGTTGCTTTGGGTGGAGCATTTTGGGGAAATTCCTATAGGAATGAATGTGGAATTTGTAGATGGTGATAAAAGGAACATCGTGATTGAAAATTTAGTTTTAAGGACTAAAAAGCAAAATTTATTGAAAAATACGATGTGTGACTCATCGATTGTAAAACGATTTTTAGGGGTAAAAAACCCGGAATTCGTTGAAAAAATGATTACCGAAATACCGGATTTGATTACCCTAAAAAGAGAAATAATTGTATTAAACCAAAAAATTAATAAAAAAGATGCAAAGTATACTGAATCAACTTGTTGATGTTGAATTTATATTTTCGACATTGACCTACAAGGTTAAAAAAGTAAAAGAGGTAAATGGTAAGGCTGTTATTGAAACCGATAGGCGTACATTTTGTTTTTTACCAAGCGAATTAGGTGATTGGATGGCAAATATTAAGATCCTGGATGCAACTGACGTAAAAAAGAAAAAGAGGGAAGTTGTTCCGGCACCTGAAGTGAAAGTTTATACTAAAGAAGTGGTGAATGTGCCTACTGCTTTGCAAAATGAAATTATAAAGACGAATGAATTATCTCGAAGAATTACAGATAAACTAGAGGCTGTTTTTAATGAATTATCAGATGCTCCTGGTGAGGAAACTTATAAAAAAGCAGCTGCTATGGTGAATGCCTCCAATGCTATTATGAATATGCAAGTGGCTAATTATAAATTTTTGACACTGAAATAATGGAACCAAACTACTATGCCATCATTCCGGCAAGCGTTCGATACGATAAACGATTGAAGCCAAATGCAAAATTATTGTATGGTGAAATCACAGCTTTATGCAATCAGGAAGGATTCTGTTGGGCCGATAACGCTTATTTTTCAAGACTGTATGAAGTAGATCATAAGACTATTTCGCGCTGGATTTCGCAGCTAGAAAATGGCGGTTATTTAAAAATACAACACTTTCCAGAAAATGGAAATACACGTAAAATTTTCATTGAAAATCTAGTGACAAAAAAGTCACTACCTAGTGACAAAAAAGTCACTACCCTAGTGACAAAAAAGTCACTACCTAGTGACAAAAAAGTCACTCCAATATATGAGAATATTACAATTAATAATACAATGAATAGAGAAGGGAATTCGCTCGCTTTTTTTGAAGTTAATTTTCCTTCTGACTTTGACAGATTGATGATGCAATACAAATCAAAAATAAATGACTTTGTCAAGTTTTCGGAACTGTTTGAAGCAACTGTTTTGCAGGAAGGATTAGAATTTAAAAGAAATGTGATTGAGGGTCGCTTTGTGAAGTATGCCCGGAACTGGATTAGCAACCAAGGAAAGTATGATGTGCAGGTGATTGAATTGAATGCAAATATTCGAAAAGAAAAAATAAGCGGTATTTAATATGGAAAATACAACGATAAAAGGATTTGATGCGCCACGGGCACTTGATATTGAGGAAGCAGTTATTGGCGCTATGATGATTGACAAAGTGGGTCTTGAAGAAGCTATGGCTATCATATCTACTGATGAAGTATTCTACAAAGAAACACATCGGAATATTTTTGTTGCAATTCGGAATCTTTTCAATGCCGGAACCGGAATCGATTTGTTGACCGTTTCTGCCGAATTGCGAAAGCTGGGGGCCTTAGAACTTGCTGGTGGTGATTTTAATTTGATACAGCTCACGCAAAAGATTGCATCTTCTGCTCACATCGAACACCATTGCCACATCCTGTTACAGAAGTTTATGGCGCGAAGAACGATACTATTTAGCAATCAAATCATTGCTTTGGCCTACAGTGAAACTACTGACATTTTTGAACTGATGAACCGCTGGCAAAAGGAATTTGACAAAGTGATGGATTTTACTAATACTGGAAGGTCGACCATGTCGTTTCCTGATGCGTTACAAAACTTGAAGTTAGAAGTGGAATTGCTTTCGAAAAATAAAGAGGAAGTGCAGCTGGTGGGAATCGATACAGGATTTAAAGGATTGAACAAATATACAGGTGGCTACCGCAATCAAGATCTAGTGATTGTTGCTGCACGTCCTGGGATGGGAAAAACTTCCTATGTATTGAAATGTGCTATTGAAAACTGTAAGAAAGACGTGGGTGTGGGATTCATATCGCTTGAAATGTCTATCGAACAACTGACTGCTAGAGCTGTGGCTATTGATACAAACTTTCATTTAAAGCAATTGCTAAAGACCGGTTTTGATAAATCGGAATACTTTAACACCTTTTCATCGCACCAGGAGCGAATGAATAATTATCCTTTGTTTATTGATGATAGCGGAAAAACGGATATCAATGACATTGTAATCACGGCAAAATTATGGGTGCGAAAGTATGGCATCCAGCTGTTGATTATAGATTACATCCAGCTGATGACAGATCGTTCTATAAAAGGAAATCGAGAGGGGGAAATTTCTTCTATATCGCGTCGATTGAAACGATTAGCGAAGGAGTTGAACATCCCTGTGATTGCATTGTCACAACTATCGCGTGCCGTTGAAACTCGTGGTTCTAGTAAACGTCCTTTGCTATCCGATTTGCGTGATTCAGGAGCCATTGAGCAGGATGCCGATATTGTGCAATTCATATACCGTCCGGACTATTATAAAATGGAAATGGATACAAGTGACTACAGCGATAAGTTATGCGACCTAGTATCGAAAGGGGCTAACACTGAGATTATAATTGCTAAGTATCGAGGTGGTTCAACTAATACTGCATTGCTGCAATGGATCGGTGATAAGACTAAGTTCAAGGATGTTGATGATGATCATGACGTTGTGAATTATATCGATTCAGCTAATGAGTTTCCGAAGATAGGTGCATCTGAAGCATTTGAAATGAATGATGAAAATCCTTTTTAATCATGGCAAATAAACCAAACAAAATACAAAGAAGCTGGGTACCGGAACGTGTAGCATTCGAACGTGAGAATAGCAATTCAGTTTTCTATAACTCATGGCCTTGGCGAAAGTTTGCTAAAAGATTCAAGCAAAACAATCCGTTATGTATTGAGTGTTTGAAGTTGGATCTAGTTATCCCTGTTAAGGTTGTGGATCACATCATAGCTATAAATGCAGGGGGTGCGAAGCTTGATGAGGCCAATTGTCAATCGTTATGTGAATCATGTCATAACAGAAAATCTTCCAACGAAAGCAGGGGGTATGGGGTGAAATCTCGATAGTCTGAATGGTGGATACATCGCTGTTCAGTTAGAATTTTACTCGAAGCATTAATTTAGGGTGGGGGGTGTAATATATTAATAGATAGTATCATGCAAAAAATGAAAGTTATTAAAAATGATGGTGAAATCGTTGAAGTAAATAAAAATCTTTACGATATTTTAAAAAAATTACCAACGTCAAATTCAAAATTTGAATTGTCAAAGGACCAAAAATATTGGTATGAATATTTTGGCCAACAATTAGTTGATACAAAAAAACTAACAAAACCCGATTTAATTCACTTACACCAACTGGCAACTTCTGTTGATTATTACATCCAGGCTGAACAGGCTATTCGGGAAAGAGGTTTCGATGGCGGTTTGATTCAAACTTTCAAAGGCGGCGCGACAAATGTTTCCGGATATGTCACTATCCGTGAAAAGATGATCAAAGAAATCAATGACTTATCGAAGCATTTTGGTTTTAGTTTCAAGGACCGAAGTAAGCTTATTGATGTGTCAAAAACGGATGAAAATCAAACCGATTTATTCTCGGTATTTTTAAAAGCTAACAACGGATAACTCCTAAAAATAAACAGCAGTAACAATTAAAATAAAATAAAATGATAACACCAAAAGAAATTCAAGTTGAAAAAACATTAAAGGAGCTCTTAAAAGACATTGAAAAGTTTGGAATTGATGTTGTAAAAACACAATTGAACTATTACGTCAATGAGATTAATGAATTTAAAGAATGCCCTACAATATCTTGCATAGGAACTGCTCCAACTACAGCTGGTCTAATAAAAAATGCACATACAACACTAACACATCCCTATTTCCCTACTTTTTTGGAATGAATAGAATCCACCCAACATGAACAAAGTAATTATTTAAAGTTTTTTTATAAAATTTAATAAATAATGTTATCTGTTAAGCCTTGTATAATATACATATTTAAAAAAAATAAACATTATTTTAATGCTTTACGAGAAACCGTAAAGAAATATAAAAATAAAGAATAATCTTTCGCACCCCTAATCTAATAAATCCTTAAAATCAATACCTAATGCAGTACAAATTTTATAAAGAGTTCCTAGACTGGTATTTATCTCACCGCGTTCAATACGTCCTATTTGATTCACAGGTACATTCGCGTCATAAGAAAGCATTAGCTGAGAAATATGCTTCGATAATCGCTTTTCTCGAAGTTTCTCACCAACAGATTTTATAAACCGCTTTTCATTTTTTTCTAGCACTTAACAAATTTGCAATAGTATTTTATAAAAAAATAACACATATATGGGTTATTTAAAAATCAAAAAAACTAACATAATACATGAAACTAACCCAGCAGCAAATCGATTCCATCCCTTTTCAATACGCAAATGACGTGCGTTCCGGAAAGATCATCACCGGAAAAAGAATCAAGCAAGCTGTCGAGCGTTTTTTCTCCTGGATTGATACAGCAGACCATGATGGATATCTACTAGACCATCATAAAGGGATGCAAATCATCAACTTTTATCCCACATTCTTAAACCATACCATCGGTAAACTAGCCGGAAAACCTTTTGTTCTAGCCCCATTCCAGCAATTTACCTTGTACAATGTTTTCGGCTGGATTAAAAAAGAAACCGGGTACCGCCGCATCAATACCGTTTACGACAAACGTGCTAAGAAAAACGGCAAAACCGCAGAAATGGCCGGTATGGCATTGTACTGTCTGTCCTTCGACCTTGAAATGGAAGCACAAGTTTTTGTAGGAGCCACTAAGGAGGAACAGGCGCGCATCTGTTGGAAACAGGCAAAAATGTACATCGAAAGTCCCGTTGCTAATCCTGCCCTTAGCAATATGGGATTCAACTGCTTGCAGAAAATAATAGGATTCAAAAAAACAGGAGCAACAATGATGCCACTAGGGGGCGATTCAAAAACACAAGATGGGATCAATTGTCATTTAGGAATCATCGACGAATACCACGGCCACAAAGACGATTCGGTAAAAGAAAATCTCGAATCATCTACCGTACAGCGGGCCCAACCATTGATTTACCAAATCACCACTGCCGGGTCAAACGTGCAATCCGCCTGCAAGCACTACGAAGATTCCGTTATCGAAGTCCTCGAAGGCCGCAGCATCGACGACCACCTTTGGATCATGATACACGACATCGACCAGGAAGATTTAAACACGGAGGAATCCTGGGAAAACAAAGACTTATGGGTAAAAGCCAACCCGCTTTTGGGCAACGGATTAAGTTTAGAAGGTATCGAAAAAGAATACATCAAGGCCATCAACCAGCCTTCTAAAATTAGAAATTTCAAAACAAAAAATTTAAACATGTGGGTCGATCAGCAATTCGACTGGATTCCTTCCGAAGTATGGAACAAAAATAAAGTAGCTACCATCCCGATGGAAAAATTTACCAATTTCGGTGCTTATGCCGGACTAGATTTATCCACAACTACTGATTTAAGTGCCTATGCCATCCTATCTGAACCCGATGATTTTGGGGATCGCTACCTTAAAATTTGGCTTTTTTGCCCGAAAGACACCATCGAAAAACGCTCTAAAGAGGACCGTGTTCCCTATCAATATTGGGCTGATAAAGGCTATATTATTGCTACACCGGGCAACGTGATTGACTATTTCGTCATTGCCGACATCATTAAATCGACCTTTCACAAACACAAAGTCATTCGTTTGGAATACGATCGCTACAATGCTACTCAATTAATCCAGGAGCTGCAAGAAAGTGGCTTGAACGTTTCCGAATTCTCGCAGGCCATCGGTACCATATCGGCACCCACAAAGGAATTCGAAAAACTAGTCTATTCCGGCAAGGTAAAACATGACGGCAATCCCGCCTTGGCTTGGATGCTGGCTTCCTGCGTGATTTATGCTGATGCGAACGACAATCTAAAAGTACACAAAGGCCGTTCCGGTGCAAACGGTCGCCGTGTCGATGGGATCATCGCCACCATCAATGCCTTGGGTGGTTCCATGTCTACACCCGAAGAAACAAACGAATCCTATTACAACCGCGACGATGCTCAATTCACCTGTTAATCCTAAAAACCAAAATAATTCATGAACCCACAAGAAGAAAAAGCCCTGAAAATTATGATTGCCAAGCTCGAAAAAGAAAACGCCGAAATGCGTAAAATCTCAACCCGAAAAGGGTTTTACAACGAGTACTTCAACGAGCTCAAAACAGCCAAAACCAACAAAGAAGCCTTCAATACCATCAACGACCGGTTTTATGCCCTTTTTGGTAAATACCGCTACAGTGATTATGCCAGCTTTAAACGAATGACAAACTATTACCACAACAAGAAATGAAAATACTCACAATCATCCTGATCACATTTACCCTGGCATTCAGCACCAGCGCCCTTTTCGAAATCGAATACATTGCGCACAATCCCGTGCGCTACATCCTAGTGATCCTTTTAATCCTGATCGAATTACTCACCGGATTCTTTTACATCAAATCCTTAATCAAAAATCTTTAATCAAAAATCTTAAATCTTAAATCTAAAATCCCATGTCCGAAAAACTAAAAGCCGACAACCTGGCAAAAGCAGTCCGTCAATTACCCAACCCAAAAAGCTATCCGCCTGAAACCGTAACCATCCTAGTCGGAAAAATAAAATATACCTTCTCTAAAAATGAAAACGAATGGTATTTTAAAATCGAATCACCATGCAAGAAAACTTAATAGCTACTAAAGATATTGCCGATAAAATAGGATTAAACTACCTTACGGTTTTAAACCGTGGCGCACTTTTAAAGCTAGAACCCAGGCAAATCAATCGCACCTTTTACTGGACTAAATCACAGCTAGAACAAATCGAACAGTACCGAAAAAAATACAAAACTCGTATAAACACCACAAACCGTTTTTCCAAAGAAAAAATAACAATCGTAGAACTGTTCCTTTCCAGCAAAAACAATTCCTGTAGCGAGATCGCCCGGCAAACCGGAAAAAGCCGTTCGTTTGTCAACACCGCCATCAACGAATACCTAAAAACAAAAACAATCACCGTAGAATCAAAAATGAACCTATGAAAATACCTTGTATTTGCATCGACTCAAAAAACAAACCTTCCGAAATTCCTATTTCAAAATGGATAGTTGAAGGAAATGAGTACAACATCACACACGTTTACCACCAGTTTCAACAAAAAGGAATTAAGGGTGTTGAATTGGCCGAATTTGATATTTCCGATTGTGTGCCGTACAATTGCTATCGCCTGGACCGTTTTGCTTTCACGCAACTAAATCTATTAAAATTAGCTGCATTAATAAATACGTGTACTGAACTCGATAAAATCGATATTCAGGAATTAGTAGAAAAACTAACGACATTACAACCAAAAGCAAAATGAAAATATTCCTGCAATCCTTCTTTCAAATTGGCTTAGTGGCTGTCAATACAATGCTCATCGCAAAAGGAATCCTGATGGGCGTGTTCATCGTTTCCTTCCTGATCTCGTTACTTTGGGCCTTTAATGTTTCTAAAGTAGCCATCTCAACAATCAAACAAAAAATAATTTATGCACTAGGTGCCGGATGTGGTGCCGTAATTGGATTACTTTTAATAACCTTAATTTTTAAGTAATATTTATAAACCCAACACCTAA
>Ga0208923_1000051_pt1 | contig 32306 bp, 25 predicted proteins | sample ColrivemetaGS575_FD_187620 | JGI IMG/M metagenome (GOLD analysis project Ga0208923, IMG submission 187620) | Estuarine microbial communities from the Columbia River estuary - Freshwater metaG S.575 (SPAdes) (version 2) | ecosystem: Environmental > Aquatic > Marine > Intertidal zone > Estuary ...
GATTGTGATTATGTGGTCCCAAATGTCGTTTATATATTTTTATACGTCTATGTTTCTTATCAACATCTTCCAGGTTACTTTCTTCTGGATCACATTCTTCTTCTGTTTCTTGGTCTTCTGTTTCTTGTTCTTCTGTTTCTTGTTCTTCTGTTTCTTGTTCTTCTGTTTCTTGTTCTTCTGTTTCTTGTTCTTCTGTTTCTTGTTCTTCTGTTTCTTGTTCTTCTGTTTCTTGTTCTTCTGTTTCTTGTTCTTCTGTTTCTTGTTCTTCTGTTTCTTGTTCTTCTGTTTCTTGGTCTTCTGGGTCACTTTGTGTTTGTGGATCACTTTGTGTTTGTGGATCACTTTGTGTTTGTGGATCACTTTGTGTTTGTGGATCACTTTGTGTTTGTGGGTCACTTTGTGGTTGTGATAATTGTAAAGATGTATAAATATTAGATGGATTTATATCATTATATGTGATATCTTGATATTTTGCACCTTTAACATTAATAAAGTCAAGAGTTCTCATAGTAGAGTTTGTAGTTCCACCTGAAATGGAACAATAAAAACAATTGTGGTAAAATTGAGATGGTGAACTGTATTTTATGCTAGGTGCCAATGACCATGAACAAATACATTTTTCACAGTTTTGTATATTTTTAGTAATTGTAAAAGATGTAGTGTCACCACGCTTAGCGCAATCTTTTGAGTAACTAATATATTTAAAATTATCTGGAGAGTTATATCCTTCATAACTTACTGATAATGCACACCCTGGATAATCATTTGCGGTATCTCCGGTATGCCAATCTCCTATTAAACAACCAGGTGCATTAATATCCTTTTCTCCACATGTCACTGGAAAGTTATACTTTTGACCAGCAACAAATTTTACAATTCCATTGTTTTCAGATTTTTTACCAGCACAAATAAAATTAGAAGTAGTTATATCCAATGGGTATTCTAAGTCTGCTCCATTATTAATACCCCAAACTTCCGGAATATTTAAAATAAGATGAGCAGAAATCTTATAAATTTGTACTAAAAATATTATCAACGTTATTTTACTATACATTTAATTAAATAACAGAGGAATATATTAATCATTTTAAGGAATATATTAATCATTTTTTTTTAAATTTTCCAAGACGGCATGTCCCTTATTTTGTAATGTATTCGGAAGTAATGCGTTAATGAAAAAGTATAAAGATGCTGTAAATGAAACACCTGAATAATACATTGATTGTCTTAAATGTTCAGTATAAGATACTTTTTCATGTTCTAATAATGATACTGGATAAGACCAAAATGTTGTATATATAGTCGGATCTAATGTTGTATACATATTTGAATTACCTGTTTCAACTACTTCTTTTTTACCAACTAAATTTTGTATAGGATTTACTATAAAATTATTTATAGGATTTGTTATAACTGGAGTAATAATATAATCCTTAACTGGAGATACAACATAATCCTTAACTGGAGATACAACATAATTAGTAACTGGAGTAATTATTCCTTCCTTGATCATTAATATGTAATTCATATAATTATAATATAATATAATATATTAGAATTATAATTATTTTAGTAACTTAAATCAAGTTAATTATGGTTCTACAAACTGGACAATTAACATATTCTTTACATTTCATAGAAGATATTAACCATTTATCAATGCATTTTTTATGAAATTGATGATTGCAATTTAATTCACGAATGTATTCGTTCTGTTTGACGTCTTCATAACAAATACAACATTCTATTTTTCTATCTTGACCATTAATATTCAAGATACATCGGCGGTAAGGTTTAATATCTAATTTTTTTAAATTAGACCTACTGGTATTCTTATATTTATTTTCACCATGTTGATTATAAATAAAAATATTTATTATGTCATAGTTTTCAGACTGAAACCTTATATAAGAAATAAAGTCATTTGATACTGAATTCATTAATTTATCTTATAATGACAAAAAATATAAAAAATATTTTTAATACAAACAATAAATTAACAAGTTAACTACCTTATAATACTAGTATATCATCACCATCAACGTCACTATCAACATCAACATCAACGTCAATGTCAATATCAACATCAACATCAACGTCAATGTCAATATCAATATCAACATCAACATCAACATCAACATCAACATCAACATCAATGTCACCATCAATGTTAATGTCAAGTACTTTTACTTTATTTTCATTAAAAATATGCTGTTCAATTGTATCTTCTATAATAAATCTAATAATTTCAATAGGTCGTTTTTGACCTATTCTATCAGCTCTACCAATTGCTTGATTTTCAATATCTTTTCTATATTCTTTACTTCCATATATTGGTTCTATAAGAATGATTTTATTAGCTGAAGTTAAATTAATACCAGATGCACAATTTTCAGAACTCAGACAAATAATATTTGATTTTATATCATTTTGAAATTTAGTTATGGCACGTTTTCTTTGATATACTGTACCAGAACAATATAAAACATCTACATGTTCTTGTTTTAAAATATTACCAATCTTAGTTAACATACTATCCCATTGTGAAAATATAATACATTTGTCAGTATGTCGCATATCATGTTTTATATAATGAATAATATTACCGATTTTAGTAGACTTTACTTTTTTTATTAACGATGTTAATTCATCATCTTCTGTATTATATACTATTTGTTCCATATCTTTCAATAAATAAATTTCTGATTTCTGCATCATTATGTTACATTTAGGACATTTTACTTCATCATATCTAGAATTAATCTCTTCCATAAATTCATAAATACACTCTTTACAAAATTTATGTCCACATTTAGTAATTGCTATTTGGTCATTTTGAATATCATCCAAACAAATAGGGCATGTTTCTATTTCTTTAATATTATCAATAGCATTTTTTAAATATGTATACGTTCTATTAACTGTATCATATTCTTTTTTATCATTAGTTAATTTTCTTCTAAAAATACCTATTTCAATCTTAACTTTTTCAATATTTTCAAAAATGTCACCATCTAAATCTTGCTCATCAAGAACATGACCTCTATTAACAATAATTAATAATTCTTCTATTCTATTCTTATGTTGCTGTATCTTATTAGCTAATCCTACAAGCTTTTTCTTATTATGGTCTAATATAACTTTTTGAATTTCATCTAATGTTTTACAATTCTTGACTAAATTTCGTGTTTCTATATCAATAGATGTGTCACAACATAATTTTATCAAAAAATCTCTGTTATGTTTACTATTACCTTGCATATGAGCATCGTATATAGTTCTTTCTTGTTCTGTAAATTTTAATAATTTAACAGCTTCTTTTATAATATTTCCAGAGAACTCATTTTGAACCGATTCACGTGTATTTCTACGATATAATACATTCAAGGATTTAACAGTATCTTCATGTAAATTGTAAATATTATCTAATTCAAATGATGAATTTGTTATACAATTAGTATTATAAATAAAAGATGATAAACCCTTTGTAAATGGAGTTGCTGATATATTCCATTTATAATCTGATTTAAAATATTTTACAAGTAGTTTTAACATCTCACTTCTAGGTCTTGTTAAAATTTCATGATTTTCATCTAAATAAACACCCTTATAATAATAATTATCTAAAATATTCAACTCTTCATGATGAACATTTAATAAATCACTAATTGATGTAATAGTTTCATCTCTATCTAATTCATCCAATATATCTGATATACATTTTCTTTTTTTTTTATTCCATGAAGTATTGTATCCTGTATTTTTTAAATAATTTGTATTTAATAAAAAATTATATGATATTACAATAATATCAGCAAATATTATATCAGCAAAACTTAAATTTTTATATTGGTCGTACGTGACTATCAATAAGATTCGTTTACCCATTTCTGATGTTTGTTTAAATTTATCATAATATTCTCGTACCCATTGATCACATAATTGATTTGGACATAATATTAAACTTGCATTTGTTTTAAAATAATGTTTAACATGTCCACCTGTATTGATTGCAATAAGATAATCTCTTAAATTAAACTTATCTAGATTTTTTAAGATTGTATTTCTTTTATCAATGAATAATGTATTTGAATGTTCTTTACAATATAAATCGTTATCTGTACATTTTTTTTTACTACAACTTGATGTCTTATTTTTACCTCTTTTATAAAAATAATTACACGTTTCATTTTCAAATTCTACAAATTCATTAAATATATTATTATTTTTATGTAAAATATGTGATAAAACAATTAAACTTTTACCTAAACCAACTTCACTAATTATATTACCACCATAATATCTGATATTTAATGTATTAGTAATTTTTTGTTGAACTTTATTTGGTAAAATAGTATTATTGTATATCAAATATTCTTTGTTATCTAATATTTTATTATAAAATACCGATTGTTCTATACTTAAAATATTATCATTATTATCAATTTTCGATTTTATATTATTCATCCATTTTATATCATTTTTCTGGTATTCATATAACTTAATATGGTCTTGTAATAAAACCATATCTAGATTTTCAGACTCGTCACTCGGTACACTTTGATTTAAAATATTATTTAATTCCTTTTCGCATCTAAAAGTAATATCTAATTTAATGCTATGATATAATGTATCCATAAATGTAGTTGTCTTATAATCCCCTTTTGTATTTGTTAAAATTTTTTGTAAAAGCTTCTTATTTCCATAATTTACTATATAATAATCATTACCTACTTTTTCTAATTTTGTTATAAAATTGGCTTTTAAAAATTCATTTGTCCTAAATGAATACGATTGTTCTTGAAACACATTTAAATTTCTATGTGGATGTTCCCACTCTAAAAATGGAAATATAATCGAATCATAATAATATTTTGAGAATCTTAAACAATTTGTATTGTATACAGTTTTCTTAATATTCGTATCGTATATGAAACGATGTTTTAATCTATCATTCTCAAAAATATCCTTCAAGTCAAAAATAAAACATGTTGTATTATCCAATAAATATATAAACACATTATTATCCAATATATTATCATGTAATGTTATCGGCGTGTCGCATAGTTTTACAAAATTCTGATTAAATTCTTCTAAACTCATCTCACTTAATATGTAATCTATATTTTCTTTAAACTAGTTATATATATAATTAGTTTATTAAAAACAGAACACATTTTCGTGTATTTTCCTAAACTCTAATATAAGGCAATAAGAGATATTTGGCTAGTACAAATACTAATAATAAAATAACACATTTTAAAATATTAACAAAAAGTGATGATGATGTATTAAATGAGATGAGATTTAATAATTTTTTAACATACTCGTCAATTAAAGAAGTTGATGCAATATATAAAACAATTAATATAAGTAAATTTTCTTCACTAACTTCGCTCTTAATAATATCAAACACACCTAGTTCTTCATTCTTATTTGTTTCTTTGTTAATCTTTTTAATATCCATTTTAATTCTACTTGGTTGTTCATATAATTTTTCTTTTGGGATTTGTCTTTGGGTCTGGGGTTCAATTCTTTCTCGAACATCTTCAAATGATTCTTGTGATATATTATCTTCAATATCTTCTGGTGCAGGGCCAGGTAAATCAGCGATATTAGTAGACATACTCATTCTTATAATATTATATATTTATTATATATAATATATTTTGTAAAAATACGTGATTAATTAAAATCCTGATTTAAAATAAATAGCCTTTGTTTCATCAAAATCATCTGGTTTCACTCTAAATTCTTCAAATAATCTATTCTTTAAAATAGTTAATGGTGTTGGTAACTCAAAGTCATTTTCTATACCATTTTTAAGACGACCTTCCGACAAATATCTATTATATAAACCAGATGAAGATGACGATGCCGATGAAGAGTCATTTGAAGTTTCACTATTCTCCTCATATGAATTAGCATCTGATAGTGTAATCTTATCTAATTTATTTTTTAACTTGTCACTGTCACTTTTTTTACTATCATCGCTATCGTCGCTATCGTAATTACTCTTATCACTATCACTATCACTATCACTATCATTGTCACTATCACTATCACTGTCACTGTCACTGTCACTGTCACTGTCACTGTCTTCTCTAGGGATAAGTTCATCGGGGTATACTTCTAATATCCAATCAAATATCTCTTGTGAAATATAAAGATCTAGCAATGAAGTTAAGAAATAGTGTAAATCATATACTTCATTATAATTATATGGAACATTAAGGTCATCGCTTTCTAAAGAATTATTGTCGCCTACAATGGGTTCTTTAGTAATATGCTTTTTTCTATCGTATTCGCAATTACCGATGATAAATTTATTTGGATAAAAATCGGGGATTTTATCAGAATAAGCCATTGCGAATTCAAAATCCCATAATTTTGGAATACATCCATTATTTGGAATATAATAGGTTTCACTGTCTATTGTGTAAACAAAATATTGACCATCAATCTTTTTAATTGAAGTGTCTATTAAAATATTACCATAATGGAAATCATTATGCATCATACGATAATAATGCTGAATAATAGCAATTGTATAAATTAATTGGAATATAATTATACGCCAATCTTTATCCGATATACAATTGTCATTTTCATAAATATCATAAATCCATGTATCCAAACTGCCACCTTCTATATATTCTGATACTAGCATATTCGAACTGGTTCTAATTTGTTCTTCAACTTCTAAACGTTTTAGATTTAAAAACTTAAGGGCGCGACTTTTATTAGATACCTTTTGATTAGCTAAATAAAACACAATATGAGGACTAATCATTTTGCACACTATATTATCAGTTAATTCCTTTAAAGATAAAAATTCTAAATTAGTAGGGTGCTCGTGTTTTTCAAACTTAGTCTCTACCGGTACAACCTTTAAACCAACCTTGATGCCCTTTAATACCTTACTTTCTAACTTAGAGGCGACAAAGGGATACCCCTTTACTTCAGATGTATTCTTTACCTTTGATAATTGAGTCATATTGTCGAATCCAAATTTTTCTCTTGACTCGTCCAATATAAATCTCTTCTTTTTAATTTCATGGCGAATATCTTTCAAAAGTTTGAGTTTGTTTCCTAATTCAAATTTTAGTGTTTTAGATACAGACTGTATATCACTCATTTGTTTACTTTTATTGATTAAAATTTTTAAACAAATTCAACGCAAACTGTAAATTGAATTTTAATTAGATTTCACGTGTTTTAATTTAAACACAATTAATATTATAGTTTTAATAATAATGAACAAAATAATTCAAATCAAAGTATTTAATGATGTTATGGATCAATTTTTTGAATATATGGAAAATGAATTTCCGTATTTTAGATCAGATATCGTTTTAACAAAAAGTTCTATTGACTTACTTAGACGTAGCAATCCAAGATTAGTAGTAGAACAATTTATACAGTATATATCACCATATTCAACACAAATCATAGAATGTGATGAAGATTTTTTTTTGAATTTTGAACAAAATATGGGATTAGATAAAGACAATATCTTATATGGTCTTAAGTTAAAAAGTATTTGGTTAGATAGGGCTAATCATGACCCTGAGAAAACATTAAGACAAAAAGCAACAATTTTTCATTATTTCCAAAAATTATTAAAATGCGCATCAAAGGTTACGTTATAACCGACTTTGCTATTGGCGACTGATCGCAACCGTCAAGGGCTGTCAGTCGGGTAACATACCTGGCTAGAATTCTTGTATTTCTATAAATTTAAATTTTTAAAATATTTCTATAATATATATTATATTTATACTTAGTGTAATATATGTATTAAGTTTAAATCTTTTTGCTAAAAGATACACTATTAGTAGTGAAATAAATGATATTCATCGAATTAATAAATTGATTAGGCAAACTTCACGTTGGGCTGTAGCAGCTGAACAAGATACTAATCCGTATATAGCTAATTTGCACGCAACATATTCACTAGGATATTTAATGGCTTTAAGAGAAATTTATAGCGATGAAACAATCAAAAAATTAGTTGAAATCGATATAAGAAAATTAGAAGCAGAGGTTACTAGAATAATGGATAATGCAGTCAAACAATTAAGTACGGTATGCCCAGAAGGAAAACCAAAAAATAAATATTTAGCATTTTTGGCTAAAGAGGGGTATTAACTACCAAGACTCTTATAATCAGGAATATTGAAAATTCTTAATATAAATCTATACATTTATAGTCGCGTAGATCAAACTGTGATATCAATAAACAAGTTATGTAAATAAAACAATTCCACAAACTTAAATAAAAAAACAATTCCACAAACTTAAATAAAAAAACAATTCCGCAAACTTAAATAAAAAAACAATTCCGCAAACTTAAATAAAAAAACAATTCCACAAACTTCGTTAAATAAATAAAACAATTATAGTCTATAAATTATAAATAATGGAAGAATTAATTAAAAAAGAATTATTTAAAACCGTTGAATCTTTCTTAAATGAAATTGATTTAACTATGGAATATCTGGACCCACAAATTGTTCCAAGTATTAGAACTTATATGAAAACTATTGATTTAGACAAGGAAGAGTATAATAAATTTTTAGAATATACAACTCAACATTTAGGAACATATGAATCTAAAATTTCTGCCATTTTATTTTCAAATAAAAAGGTGAAATCAGATTATTATAACTTCTTAAATGGTGTTACACTTTTTAGTAATATTTTAAACTTTCGTGTATTTGAAAATGAATCTAAGAATACTAAAAAAGGATTAATTAAATACACTTATTCTATTTATATGTCCAGTGTATTATTACATCAATCTCAAGAAACTGCTCAAGAAAGTAATCAAGATGAAGCTGATGTTTTAACGCATAAATTGGCAGAGTTTGTAGATAAAATTCAAAAAGAAGCGGAAACAGCCTTAAAGGAAGAAGATATTAAAGTCTCAAAGGCTGGTTCATCAACTAAACATAAGAGAAGAAATGCTGTTTCTTATAGTCGTTCAGATTTAAACCATCCAGACCCAGATATTCTAGGTAATTTAGGTAATTTAGGTAATTTAGGTAATTTAGGTAATTTAGGTAATTTAGGTAATTTAGGTAATTTAGGTAATTTAGGTAATTTAGGTAATTTAGGTAATTTAGGTGGTGGCGATTTAGGTAATATCATGGAATCTCTATTAGGAAATAAAGAAATCTTAAATATTGCTACAGATATTTCACAGAAAATGCACTCACAACAACTCAATCCTATGTCAATGTTATCTAGTTTAATGTCTGGTGATATTGAAAACTCACAATTACAAGGTCTTGTTGAAGAAATTCAACAAAAGGTTGAAGATAAGATTAATAGCGGTGAGATTAATAAAGATAGCCTTGAAGACCAAGCTAAAAATATAATGGGTACAATTTCTAATAATTCAGATACATTAAATTCTATGCCAGGTATGTCTAGTTTAATTAATAATATGATGAAAGAAATGAAATAATAAGTATATACTGTAAAATATGAATGTAATACTGTCAAGTGTTTAAATAATGTATTGAATATCTGTATTGTCATGTTTAATATATGATATATGCATTTTGGGTAATTCTAAAATTTCTTTCCATCTTAGTCCAACTTTTTTAATATTTTCTTCGTTATCGATATTTAACCATATATTAACACGGTCTTGATGTTTTCTTATATTTAAAACAATACCACATACATGATTATAATTATTATCAAATTGTTCTCCTATACATCCCAAAATAGTATATAACCAGACTCTGTTAAAATATTCAAGATCACATGTCTTTTTAAATGTTATAGTCATCTTACCGCCATTTTTATTTTCTGGAGCCTCCCACATAGGTAAAATACCATTTCTAAAAAAATAATAATCAGATGGAAAATTTAAAGAACCAGCCTGTGGTATATTATTGAACATACCCCAAAAATCTTCTATACTTCCTATAGTAATTATATTTTTAATAGTGTCTAACCAATTATTACTCTTAACCTTAGTTGATATCCATAATGACCACTCTGTATTTAAAGGATGTGTTACATTAAAATGTTTTGGATCATCAAAAATAGTAATAACAGGTTTATCTATATAATAATAATTTTCATCAGTTTTTGTCAAAAATAAATCTATATCATCATGTTCATTATCATTATCATTAATTACTATTTGAATTTCATTATTCACACAAATATTTAATTTATAAAATTGAGAAGCAGCTATCAATGTTATATTATCTCCGCATACGTCTAATTTCGACATTTTTTCAATATATTCTTCAAATGATTCTTCTTCATTCAATAAATCAACATATTCATCCTTGTATATTTTAAGTTCATTTATAATATTCTGTCTAACTACTTCGTGTGTTTCTTTGGTATACCACCCTATACATTCAAATTGTGAATTAACTTTATTATGAATAAATTTTTGTGTCATTTATAAAAACTTATTAAATTTTATATAAATCAATTTATTTCTACTAAATTTACTCATTATATACTAAAATCAATGAAGTAGGCTGGTTATATTTCATACATAAAATTTTGACTGTCATAACTGTCATAACTGTCATAACTATTAATAGAACTACTGTCAATAAATGAATCTCGAATAGTATAAAACTGTTGTAATTGTTCACATGTTAGTTTTTCTTCCAATATATCAATATTCCATGGTTGTGTAGGATAATTTTTAATAATATCAAATGTCATATTTTCATTTAATGTTAATTCATCCCAATCCCATCGTAAAAATGGACTATCTAATACATCTTCAATTTTTATGATTTTATTTCTGCAAATCTTTTTCAAATTCCATGGTTTGTTTAAATTATTTCTAACTATACTCCATGTTATATAATTACAACTAGACAAAAATTCATAATCCCATGGTAATCCTTTATCACTTTCAAACATTTTTTCAAATTGAACTGAATTCATTTTAAAAATATAAAGATTTTTTATATTTTCAATTTTAATTAAATCAAAGCTAATCCATTAATTCGCATAACTAGTTACAATAGTTGTGAGTTCATTTATAAATGTACTTATATCTAATTGTTCTTTAGGCATATTCTTAAGATACTCATGACCTTGTTTAATTAAACTTGAATTGTCTAAAATTTTAGATACTTCATAATAATCATTATAATATAACGGATAATCCTTACCTAAAATCTCTACAACTGGTGGTATAGGATTGACAATAATAGGTGTATTTCTAATAACACATTCAATCAATGTATTACAAGCAGATGCATCTACTAAATTTAAAAATATTATATTTTTTGACAATAAATAATCATATTCGCTGTTATCTAAAAAATCTATACACTTTACATTCTCTTCCATTTCAACTATATGATGATATAAACCCCTTATATGCATATTCTTAAATGCATTTCTACAAATATCAACAACTTTATAATTATTATTATTATTTTGATTATTATTATTTAATTCTTGATAAAGGTCATTTAAAAAGTTATCTGGAGGAAAATAATTTTCACTATTTTTATTTCGTAAAATCGACTTTTCTTTAATAATAGAAGACTTTGGTAAAATAACTTTATAAATAGCAAATACATCTCTTAACCAATTTCCGATTTGAACAACTTGTTTATTTTTATTATCCATAAAATTTTCCCATGTAAACATAATATCCGTATTTTCTGTAGGGTGTAATATGGTATGAACATTAACATGTTGTAAGTTAAGTTTTTTAAGACTCTTTATGACTTGTTTACTTAAGTACTTTGTCATAACAATTAAAGCTTTGCACTCTTGTAAACTTTGAATAAATGTCTCATCCTTAAATAGCTCTACACAATTATAATTATTGTTATAATCAGAGTATGTATGATGTACAAATCCAATCCAATTTCTTTTATATGGTATAATACCTTTACTAGAATAAAATTCTTTATTCCAATGAAATGTTTTATCAATATATGTATCTATAATAAGTGGTTCATTTATATTATCATTATTATTTAATTGCATAACAATATTATTTACTATATACTGCCATCCACTTCTATGTAATCTTTGAAAATTCTTATTAACAAGAGTTATAGCTTCACTATTCTTTTTACTAGGAGGTTTATAACTATAATTTTCATAATAATCATCTACAATCCAATTTAATTGTTCCAAGAAATTACTACTAAAAATATCTTCATATAAACCATAATAATATGGAGCATACGGATCACCAGTCAATGACCATAAAATCTCTTCTGTTAATATCTTCTTGAATAAATCTAAATTCATATATGTAGTTCTTGGTAGCACATTTATTAATGGTCTACCTCTTAATATAGAATCAACATCACTAATAGATATTTTATTAGATACACGCTGCAAAATATTTGAAATTGTAGTTTTAATCAAACATTTCTTGGCATCTAAGGTAATATACTGTGGTGGTGATTGCCTAAATATTACTAAAGAATCATCACTATCCACAATTCTTCGCAACTTATCATTAAAGTCTAATGTTTCTTGTTTCATACCAACACTAAAAGTTTTCAAATTATTAATTGACATTACATAATTATTTTTAAGATCCTTTATAGCATCTATAATCTGTTTCTTTGGAAAGTGGGTAGGTGCATTATTTTCATCAGTATCTAATTTAATAAAATAATTATACATACTAAGAATATCTGTTCTTAAATTATCCAACTTTTGACTAGCATATACACACACAAAAGGAGTATTTGTTAAAATACTTAATATAGTTGCATGAAATCTACCACATACTACTAAATCCATATTTTTAAAATATTCAATCATTTCTTGTGTACTAATATGCTTAAATGAACCATCTATTTCTATATTAGGTATCATATAATAAATATTAGAATTTTTTTTTTTTGTTTTTTTGTTCTTTTTTAATTGACTTTGAATATCCTGAATCATTTTAACATCAGAATTAGACGTCCCGTTGTTACTTGTATCAAATGGAATAAAATGAACTTCGTGATTTGTTGATAACTCTAAAGCCAGGTTACATATATCATTAATAAATGTATTATCACATTTAAATTTTAACCACGGTGATGGTAATGCTATACCAATTTTTTTAATATCTTTTTTAGCCTTCTGAAGTTTATTAAAATTAACTAAACTTTCTTCTTCCATTAAATTAAAAGCAATATCTGGAATTGCATGTGCATATAAATCACTATACCTATTTCTTGTAAGTTTTTCATCAGTTTTATTTCTCATAAAAAAATAATCACCTATATCCATTACATTTATTAAATTTGGATATGTCAACCCAATACCTACAAAATAAATAGGCCTTTTGTCAAAAAATTCTCTAAATAAATCGACTTTTTCATTGTCAAAAAAATAAGAATTAATAACATCCCCTCCACCTATAATAACTGTATCAATTGTTTTATATACTTCTGTATTATAATTTAATCCGTCTAGATTTTTAAAAATTAACTCGTATTTGTTAGAATCATTAAAAATATAATTCTTGAAAACATATTCAAAAACATCATCTCCCCAGTTTTGACGATTGTAATAACCAAAAATCAAAATTCTTTTCATCGTATATATTTTCTTGAGACTAAATTACAATTTGTACTTTATACAAATTAATTATTAAAAAGAATTAAATTTACAAATTTGTACGTGTCGTGATATGTAACTCTAATTAATTTATAAATAATACACTATTTTAGAAATTTTATTTTAATAGTAAAATATATATATTATATTAATGAGTGATATTTCAACATCTCTTTCAATGAATGGCCCTCTATTTACTCCTCAGGAATTAATAACATGTAGTATTTTTAATCTTAAAATGTTTTTGTTTGTACTCATGATAATTATTTGTATTAGTTGTTTATCCAGCTGTTTAAATACATTATTTATGTCAGGACAAATGTATAAACGTAAAAAGAGATACCCTAAATTCGAACAATTCTCAAATGACCAATTTTATTCGTATAAAGACGCAATAAATCCAGGATATTTTACATATCAAAATGCTCAATTAACATCAGAAACAAATAATCTTATTTTCGGACAAGCTAACAAATCTGTTTACTCTGAAATGAATACCGCTAAACCAATTTATAGTATTGAAATTCTTGCTAACCTTTATGTACTAAATGGTAACCCATTCGGTATAGAAAAAATTAATATTGATAATACATCATTCAAACATAAATATATAGCCTACCTTAAAAGTACTAAAACTGGTCAAAGAATTAACATCGGTCAAGTATTACGTGACGGAGATGGTATGTACAAGTTAAAATTTAAAACAGAAGACGTCAATCAATATGTCAACTTTAATGAAATTGAAATTGTTTATCAATCACCTCAAAAAGAAATTACTATATTAAAAGGTAAATTCACACTCTTATAAAACTTGGCGATAAGCACCTAGAATTCATTGTTAGAACAAGTCCTTGATTTATATAAATTGAATAATAAACAAGTTAATTAAATTGCTACTGACTGTATACACAGTGCAATTAATTTAGATGCTTAAATCATATAATGATGATTGTTCCATTTGTATGGAGGATTTTGATTTACACTCTATACAACTAAAATGCAATCATACATATCATTCCAAGTGTATAATTAAATATATAGAAGTAGAATATAAAAGACGATGTAATATATATGGTATTTATTGTAAACAACTTAAATGCCCATTATGTAGAAATCCCATATCTTGTATGTATATAAATCGCATCACTTACTCAAATTATAAAGAATATATTATAGTTTATAAAAATCTTAAAAAAGATATTAAAAATTTACAAACAGAAATTTACTTACTTGATATAAGATTTTACATTAAAAAAATATTCATACATATAACACCCCAGGATGCTTATAAATTTATGATAAATGGTGAAAATTTACTTGAATCTATATTACACAAAAAAAGTATTCTTTCAGAAACTAAGATGATTATCAAAACATATCAGAATATATACTATAATAGATGTATTTATTGTGAAAATACTTAATTATTTGTCGAGAAATTATGGAGCTTAAAAACAATAAATTATACTAGTTAATGAATGAAAAATTGATACATTACTTGACACTAATTTCAAAATTATCAGACATTCTCAAGTATATTAACAATAATTTCAAAGATGATGAAAAAGACTCTTATGATTTGAGTTCTTATATTCAAGAATGTAAAGCAATATGTATTAATATAGTAAAATCGGAACCACTCATTGAATTATTTTTATACGAGCTCCACGACCCCTCACTTACGACTCGACAGCAAGAAATTAAACAACAACAAAATAAAGTAGAAACTATTATACCAGAACAGGATATTGAGGATATTGAACTAAAAGAACAGGTTGATACTTTAGCAATTCTTTTAACCGGTACTCTTCAAGATAAACAGGATGAACCAATGTCCTCTGAAACATTTGACACATTAGGTTCAGGATTATCAAGATTACTTAAAATAACAGATGGATGTATCCCGCAATTAAAAAATGAAATATATAATAAAAGTTCAAATATCAACTTTGAAATAAAACGGAAATGAATCAGAACAGTCTCATCTACGCTGATGATGAACAAAAATTTTTTGAAAATTATAAAAAACGCATTACACGAGATGTTATCAAAACATTATACAAAAATTATAAAGTATATGATTGTGATAATGTTTTAATGGATATAGAAACACTTCAAAAAGAAATATTAACACCAAAAACTATTAAAAGATGTATTGGCGCTACTAATACTACGCCTATATCTCAGTGTAGTAGAAATGCTATAGAAAATTATGATTACTGTAAAACACATCTTTATAAAATATGTTTAAACTCACAAGAATCAACATGTAAAAAAAATCTACCAATTGAATTTAATATAAATTCTTCTAACGATAATTCTATATCTCAAGAAAAATGTAATTTAAAAAAAAAATTTATAGATGACTCCTTTTATTTTATAGATAATAAATTTATTTATGATACAAAAAATCATATTAAAGTAGGTTACATTCACAATAACGAATATATACTTACATCAGACCCATTTCTTTTAGACATGATTTAATCAAAAAGAAAGTTCTAAATACTTGGTAGCTAATAATGTTTTACGAAATAATAGTACGGATAATGTATCTTTGACCCAGAAAATTAAACTTTGTGTTTTTTATACAATTCAATAAATAATCCTTCTAAATCTTTCATATATTCAGATTGATTACATACTTTACCATTCATAAATTGTTCTCTTGTATTATTTTTAAGTTCTTTCCAAAATTGAATAGGTTTATCTTCCATCTCTTTGATTTTGACAAGAATTTCATCAGTATTTTGACATATATAATTATCCATATCCGAGTTTTTTAGGATACTACACGTTACATTTTGAGGATGAAAGTATGTTTCTGAATCATATAAAGAGAATGTTGGAGTACCCATAAATAAAGCCTCACATGACGTTGTTGTTCCTGAATATGGAAATGTATCAATTGCAATATCAACACGATTATATGTTTCTAAATGCTGTTCATGTGTTAAAGTACAATCTAAAATAGTAATTCTTTTAACAACATCTTTACTAAACTTGTCTAGAAACTTTTTAGCTATATTCTTATTTATAAGTGCCTTTGTTTTAAACACAAATTTTACATTTTTATTTGTTTTCAAAATCTTATTAAATTCATAGATAACAGAATCTGTAATCTTATTTATTCTGTTATAACACCCAATTGTTATATATTTATTCTTTATATACGGTGCCTCGTCAATTTTTGGATATACAAAACTCGACTGTTGATTTTGATCACTTCTTTTAATTACACGTGGATTATAACATAAAAAACAATTATTCATAAATAATAAAGTTTCAGTATAGAATTTTTGAGAAATCATAGGATGATCACATATATTATCAGTTATTCTATAATCCATTTCATTTAATCCTGTTGTAAATGGATAACCTATATATGTAATTTGTATAGGTACTGGCTTATAAGAAAAAATATCCATTCTATTAAATGCAGTATGACCAGCTAAATCTAATAATATATGTATACGATCATTATGTATTAAATTAGAAGCATTTTCTTGAGACATATTTTTAATAAATTTGAAATTCAAATTTGTATTAAATAAAGCTGTATCAATCAAACATTCAGAATAACAAGTTACATTAAATTTTGATGTATCAAAATTTTTCAAATACGTACTAATAAAAAAACTCACAGGATGGTCTACAAAATCTCCTGATATAATACCAATATTAATCTTACCATCTGATGTTCTAAAATAATTAGAATCAAACTTATATGGCCTTGGATTCTTTGCATACAGCTTATTTATATTCTTATGTTGATTTGTTATATACATTTTATCTTCCAGTTGGTCAAACACATATGTTAAATTCATAATCTTATTCTGAAACGGTAAAGCAAACTTGGGTACAGTTTTTAAAGACTGATTATACGCAGCCAATGACTTTTCATTATCGCCATTATAACTATGCATATGCCCATAATTTAAATACAATTCTGATAATAAAAACTTTGGATCAGTTGATACAAATGTTTTAGAGTAATTTGTAATAGCTAATTTATAATGAATTTCTGCTAAATCAGTTCTTCTCATTTCTGTATAAACAACACCTAATTGATTATTTATATCAGGGTCATCCTTACTTAATTTATGAGCTTTTAATAAAAAATGTAAACTTTCAGGCCACTTTTTTATACCTCTATAAATAGAAGCTATACCGTTATAATTATTAATTAAAAGACGCTCATCAATATCTTTCACATCACTCCCTAATCTTATAGACAATTTATAATGAATTAAAGATAGTTCTAATCTATTTAAACGCTGATATATATGACCTAAATTATAATGTAATGTAGGATTTTCAGGTGCAAATAATAACGCGTCATTTAAATACTTTGCACACGCTTCATAATTCGATTGAGAAAAATATGTTAATTGTGTATATATACTTGTAATTTGTGTAATTGCATCCTTGTGTTCAAACTCTACTTGCAATATTGTAATAAAGACATTTAATGATCTATTAAAAACATCATATTCAAATTGACTTAATGTGAGAGAAATATTACTAGTACGTGTAGCATTATTTTTATCTAATTCCATCTTTTTAATAGTAATCATTCCTTCAGCTACTGTCTTTAAATAATTTCCTAAATTCATCAACGAATCAATAAATACATTTCTTGGAATTCTAGGTTTAGCATCCAATAACAAATACTCTGTTACTTCTACACTACCTACTAATTTGTTATATTGTTCACATGCTAATATTCTATTTTCTGTTTCTTTAATAAGATTCTTAGAGTTAATAGCCTGTGAAATATATTTACTAGCATTGTCATATATAGTTTTATACTCCTTCATATTTTTTAACTTTTCCTCATTCGTAAAATTATAACTAACAATACTTTGAATAATATTAATAAACTTTTGTGATAGTTCACTCATAATATATATTTATATATTTACTTTTAAATTGCTTTTTATTGGACTAGGAAATTATAAACTGTCCAAGAATTCGTGTTTAAAAATTGAATTTAAAAAATATATAATATATATATATACGATGATGATAATAGATACTCATACATTTGATATACTATACGGTAAAAGTGCTGATAATAAAACTAAATCATGGAAGATATCTGTAGAAAAATACGATACATTTTCAGAAATTGTTACTTTATACGGGTATAATCGTAAAATAGAAACAAGACGTAGAGTTTCTTCTGGTAAAAATCTTAATAAAGCAAACGCCACCACTCATTTTCAACAAGCTGTTCTAGAAGCTACTAGTAAATGGACAAAAAAAAAGGATATTGAAAAATATTCACCTATTAAACCAAATGAAATTACCGGAGTCTTTCCAAATGAAACAGAAACTTTAAATATTGGCAACTTAAATATAAATGACGTTCAAATATGTTTACCTATGCTTGCACAAGACTTCCAAAAACAAAAGAAAAAAGTAAAATTTCCTGCATTTTGTCAAAAAAAATTAGACGGTTTTAGAATGATATATAATACCACTACAAAACAAATTACAACAAGACAAGGAAAAGAATATTCTATTATTAAAGAATCTGGTAAGTTGTACGAAGAACTTCAAAAGTTACCAACAGGATTAATTTTAGATGGAGAACTTTATACTAATAAACTTAATTTTGAAACATTGGGTGTACTTAGAAAAACAAAAAAATTATCAAAAGAAGAACTTGATAATTTACAAAAAATCGAATATCATATATATGATATTATAGATACAAAACTTGTATTTGAAGAAAGAAATAAAATAATTAAAGATCTTTTATATCCCAATAAATATCAAAAATTAATATATGTTGATACATTTTTAGTTAAGAATGAAGAAGAAATTAAGAATTATCATTTAAAATTTTTAGAAGAAGGTTTTGAAGGGACAATGATTCGTAATAAAGATTCTTTATATAAAATAAAACAACGGTCAAGTGATTTACTTAAATATAAAGATTTTCAAGATGCCGAATTTAAAATTATAGATTATACATTAGAAAAAGATACAAGTGGCGCTGATGAAAATTTAATAGTGTGGGTAATTGCTGTACCTATTAAAATTGTATTAGATGGTCACACTTCCGAATTAAACAACGATGAAATTGAAAATGGTATGATAAAAGTAAAAGTTAGACCACAGGGTACAAAGCAAGAACGTAAAGAATTATATAAGAAATGCGTAGAAAATTTTGACCAATTTAAAGGCCGTAATTTGTGGACTAAATTTTTTTCATATACAGCAGATGGTAGTTTAAGATTTCCCTCGACTAAATGTAATACATTTACTGAATATTTACGTGATGAAATTATTTAGCACCTTTTAGTTAAATAATGTACAAACAACGTTGATTAGTTTTTTACAAGACTCAAAAATTGTAAGACCAAGGCGGCTCAAAAATTATATGTAGTTTACTGATTGCTTTTACACAATCTATTATAATTTAAATTAAGTATATTTTTTTTATTTGTAAATATCAAAAAAAGAACACCTTTTTTTTTATATGTCACATAATAACTATAATCACCTATGAATGTTGCAAACCACAATGCACACAAGTATACTATTACCCCGTTCCTGGACCCCAAGGTCCGCAGGGACCCCAAGGCTCTCTCGGACCTCAAGGCCCAGTTGGAACTATGGGCTCTACAGGTTTAACAGGACCAGAAGGACCAACTGGGCCTCAAGGACCAATCGGGCCACAAGGAGCTATTGGTACTCAAGGACCAATTGGATTAACTGGTACTCAAGGAGCAATCGGTTTAACTGGTACTCAAGGACCAATCGGATTAACTGGACCAGAAGGACCTGTCGGTACTCAAGGACCAATCGGTTTAACTGGTACTCAAGGACCAATCGGATTAACTGGGCCAGAAGGACCTGTCGGTACTCAAGGACCAATCGGTTTAACTGGTACTCAAGGACCAATCGGTCTAACTGGTACTCAAGGACCGACTGGTTTAACGGGTACTCAAGGACCAATCGGTTTAACTGGTACTCAAGGACCAATCGGTCTAACTGGTACTCAAGGACCAACTGGTCTAACTGGAACTCAAGGACCAACCGGTTTAACTGGGCCACAGGGTATACCCGGTGGTTTAATATCAGTTGCAGATTTCTACGCCTTAATGCCTGAAGATAATGCAACTCCAGTTGCAGCAGGTACTGCTGTTGAATTCCCACAAGATGGACCTGCAAGTGGAACAATTGTAAGAAATAATGCTACACAATTTATTTTACCAGATATTGGTATGTATGAAGTTAATTTCCAAGTTAGTGTTACAGAAGCTGGACAACTTGTCGTCGTTGTAGATGGAAGTGAACAAGCATATACAGTTGTTGGTCGTAATACAGGAACTTCTCAAATTGTAGGGTTATGTTTAGTAGAAACAACCCTTCTTGATAGTGTTTTAAGTATTAATAATCCATTAGGAAGTGCCACAGCACTTACTATTACACCAATAGCTGGTGGTGTAGACCCTGTATCTGCTCACCTAGTTATTAAACGAGTTGTTTAAACTCTCGTGGTTTTTCTACCTTTATCTCTTTTATTAAACTTAAAATTTAATAAAATTTATTGGCATTTTACACCAAGATATTTTGTACGAACAGGTGAAAATAATCCCTTGTATTTGGGATATTGATATCTATAATGAATATGTCTGTCTAGTTTGCTTTGCATACCCAACTTACTAACATAATATTCAGAAGGACATGGTAATTCAACAAATACTTCACCTCTTTCATTACTTTGTTTTATGTCGGTATTAGCATAGTCTCCATAAGCATCATATGGATTATCAAAAATTTTGTTATTATCTTTTGCACCCCACGCCATAACAATTGTATTAGGGGGTAGGCCAGTTAACTTAATTTTTGTTAAATTCTCAGTAGGTTTCACTGGACCTATGGGGATAATAGCATGACCTAAAAATGGAAGATAATAATCTCTATTAAACAAAAAGTATAGTGCTGACACACCAATTAATATACTAATTATGCGAATAATTAATGGATTTTGAATAAATGAAAACAAATTAATATTCATTGTTGCCATAAAAAAGTAGTTTAAACCACCCAATACTAATAAAAATCTAGGTAATAATAGTAAGTACATTTCTACTATTATTATACACAATAAATTAAAATAAAATAATAAAACAATAAATGAGCGGCATTATGTAGTTGTAAATGTTTTATGATAGGGTTTTGAATTAAACAGATATAGACTCCATATATAACTAGAAAAAGAATATACTGATGGTGTCGTTATTTTGACAATTAAATTTTAATTATATATATTAATAGTTTAGTTTAATATGTCTAAGAATTTAACAAATAAACCGCTTAAAGGTACGTCTCTATCAGCTAATTCTGGTGTATTCGATATTTTAGAAGCCAATAAAATTATTTTACCAGCTGACACACTCGATGGTCTAATTGACGGTTCCCAACTCGTAGGTGTAACTATTATTGATTCTGAAATTATTAATACGGTTATAGGAGCTAATGGGGCTAATCAAGGATTTTTTACAACTTTATCTGTAAAAGGTGATATAACCTTTAATTCAGTAAATGGTGATAAATATGCAACCTGGGATTCTATCAATGGTGTATTTGCTATTAATGGAGGTCTCAATGTAACAGAATGTTCTACATTAGGAAATTTAAGTATTTGTGAAAATACAATTAGTGCACTAAATGTTAATGGAGATATTAAGCTTGTACCACGTCAACGAGGTGGTATTTATTTATCAGGTCCAATTACAAATGTTGTATCATCAACAGGAAATTATCTAACATCTTTAAAAAATGGCAATGTAACATTTTCATCAAGTGACTACATAAATTTAACATCTAGAAGTAGTTCCAATACATTTACATCATTCTCTGGACAAACTATAAATACAGGTAATGGAGACATTACTCTCAATACAGATACTGCTATAGGAAATAAAAATATTACTTCAATTTTAACATCTGATGGTAATTTGGTTATAACTACAGGCGTTCCCAATAGTGTTAAAGAAGGTGACATTGTTAATTTATCTAATACAAGCTCCTTACCGACAATGAATGGTAATTTCGTAGTTACAAATATTCTTAATAGTACTAATTTCTCTATATCAACAGGAAGTACATTCAGTGGTCTAACAAGTAATGGAACAAGTGGTATACTTTATAAACCTGCTAGTAATAATATAAATTTAAACGCCTCTTTATTTGTAAAAATACCAGAAAATATAGATTTAATATTTGGTAATACAACAAATAATATTTATGGAAATACGGGTGGTCTTTATTTAGAAAGTCAAGGTGATTTTAAATTTACTTTACCAGATTCAAAAATCATCAATATTCCTCAAAATACAAAATTCCAATTGGGTACAACAGGAAATAACTTTATAAATTTTGATGGTACTGGTCTTAACATTAACACGTACAATAAATTAAATTTTGATGCTATAGAAGGTTTCATTAATATACCAGATGTATACTTCAAAGATGCTAATCCCATGATTGCTAATTATACACAAACAGCTGATGATTTAACGGATAGAGGTATCGAATTTAATTATTTTGAAAATGGTTCAGCAAAATTAGGATGGTTCGGATGGAAGAAAGATACTGGTAAATTCACATTTATTAAAAATGTCACAAATAATAATGAAGTGTTTACTGGAAGTTTAGGTGAATTTGAACTTGGAGCAGTAACAGCAGGTTCAATTACTCTTGTAACTGGTGGAAATTTTATTAATATTAATTGCGGTTCACTTTTAAATGTTGGTAAAATAACAGGTTGTGGTAATGTATTAAATATTGATGCATCTAATACAGTTAATATATCCACAGCATCTCGTATTGCCTTACAGTCATCAGGTGATATTTATACACCTCATAACATACCAATTACTATAGGTACATCTGGGACATATATTAAAGAAGGAACTGTTGGAAATTTATGGTTAGCTGGTTCTAAAAATATAATATTAAATACACAAACTATTGGTTCCGTTATTATTCAACCCAATGTAAATGTATCTTTTGATGGTACATCTGTTGGTAATCAACGGATTTCATCAGATTCTAACGGTAATTTGAACTTTAATACTAATCGTAATATTAATCTTGTAACAACTGCTGGTAATATTATCATACCCCAAAATACTTCTGGAAGTGCATTAGGATTTCCATCTATTCAATTTGGTGGAACATTTCAATCTGTTACTACAACAGCATCTGAAACAATTTCTGGAAGTACACGTGGTCTTTTTCTTATTTCTAATAGTAGTTTTGGAAGTATAAATAATATTGCAACCTCAAGTGTTAATATTGCAAGTAGTTCTGGAAATTTTTTAGTTAATACATTTAATGGAGATATCAACTTATTTGCTACAAGTGGTAATATAACTACCGGCGGAAATGTTAGATTATATCAAGGTTCACGAGTTGTATTTGGTATAAGTGGTACATCGAATAGTATTAGGAGTAACTCTTATGGTAATTTAATGATTAATGGACCTAATTTAACTCCAACTACTGGAACAACAGGTAATTTAATAGAATTAACAAATACAGCTGTAATTAATTTAAGAGCAGGTAATACAGTTAATATTCCAACAAATGTTCAACTTAACTTTGATAATAATAGTACGCGATTTATAATTGCTGACACCTTTAATAACTTTAATATAACAAATAATTCATTAGGAACTATCAATATTAGTTCTCTTAATACAAATATAATTAATACTAGTGGAACAACTAGTATATCAAATAGTACAACAAATTTATTAACCTCAAGTGTTAATATTACAACACAAAATTTTACAGTAACAGGTGATACAGTAAGTAGTACTACTTTAATCAATACCAAAAATGTACTTCTTAGTGACCCTATTTTAACTTTGGCAAATTATACAACTGGATCAACTGACGGTAAAGACAGAGGTATTGAATATAAATATACAAATACATCAGGAACATCTAAATTAGGATGGTTCGGTTATAAAAGTAGTTCTGGTCAATTCACATATTATTCTGACGCTATTAATACAGACGAAGTAATTACAGGAACATTAGGTCAGTTTGCATTAGGTAGTGTTGTTGTACAAGATAGTTTGACATTCTTAAATACTGGTAATATCAACTTGAATTGTGGTACAATTTCAAATGTCAATACTATCTTGGGTTGCAATGGTGTAATTAATTTAGTTGGTAATACAGCTGTTAATTTAGTTGGTAATGCTAATGTAAGTATTAGTTCGGCTAATATTAATTTAATATCAAATACAACTGGAAGAGTCTTAATACCTTTAAATGTACCTTTAGCATTTGGTACTACAAATAATAATATCAATACAGATTCAGTAGGTAATATAATTATTACATCAAATAATGGTTCTGGTAAAATTATATTGAATGCGGATGTACAAATTAATGGTACAACTGAAAATATATATAGTACTGTAACTAATGTTCAAGATCCAATTTTTTCATTAGGTGGTGTAACTGCACCTTTATCTGATGACTCCAAAAATAGAGGTATCGAATTTAAATGGTACGGTAATAGAAATGGAGTCACTGGAAGTAAAGTAGGATTTTTTGGCTTTGATAATTCATCACAACGATTTACATATATTCCTTTTGCAACAAATGCGAACGAAATTATTACAGGAGCTAGAGGCGATTTAGAATTTACAAATGGGTATTTTAAAAATTTAGATTTAAGTTGCGGAACAGTATCTAATGTAGCAGTCATATCTGCATGTGCTGGACAAGGATTATCTTTAGTTAGTTCATCTGGTAATATTAATATGAGTAGTGCAAATGTAATTGTACCTACAAATACAAAATTAGTATTTGGTACATCAAGCAATACTATTTCGTCTGATAGCACTGGTAATTTATTAATTAATAACACTAATAGTTCAAGTGGTATTGTTTTTACTACAAATACAAATGGAACGGGTTATACACAATTTAGTGAAAACTCCCCAATGTATTTTGGTGCATTATCTAGTGGAAACTTTTTAATTAGAAGTACATCCGGTAATTTTCATATTATCAATACAAGTGGTAATATTTATTTAAGTCCAGCAACAAATATATCAGGGTCTAGTTATGGTAGTGTTATTATTCCATCAAATGATAAACTTGTATTCGGTAATAATACTACAAGAATTGAAAGTGACACAAATGGTAATTTAAATATTTATGGTATGAGTATTGGTATTAATTCAACAACTAACATTACTTTTAATGGTAATGTTGATATTGCTGGTAGTTTAAATACAATTGATTCAGGAACATATATTTATCAATTAGGTACAAAACAAACATTAACCGTTACTAGTATTATAAATTCATCAACAATTGGAAGTGTCGTAGTAACAACTAATATACCTCATTATTTAGTAGTAGGAGATTCTATCAAATTAGCTAATACTAATTCTATCCCAAGTACTAATGGTGATTTCATAGTTCAAGCAATTACTGATAATTATACTTTTACTATTTCAAATGGTAGTTCCTTATTAAATCCTGCTACAAAAGGTACTATGTATGGTGTTCTAAAAGAATACCAAGGTAAAGATGTTGGTATAGAAGTGGATTATTGGTCAACTGTAGGTAATACAAGTATAACAGCTGGTTCCATAAATTATAAACGTGCATTTTTTGGCTGGCTCAATAATACACAAGAATGGACATATTATAGTAATGCTACAATAGATAATTCTATAATTACAAAAGGTGAATTAGGTAATTTAAGAGCTAATAAATTATTTACAAATAATATCTCGGGTTTTGTATTAGATGGCCCAGTGACTGCTGGTAATAATGCTGTAGTCGGTAGTAACTTTCAAATATCTGGTGGTACAGTTAATGGAACACCTATTGGCCAAACAACTGCACAATCTGGACGTTTTACATCACTGGCAACTACTACTTCAACTAGTTTAGAAAATGTTACATTTCAAAGTAGTATAAGTTATAGTGTCGAAAATTATACAGTTACAGCATTAGTACCAAATAGAAACCCTACATCAAGTGTAGTTACTAGTTACATTAATGTATTTGGCATAGGTATAATAGGTACAGGTACAATGCCATTAACTGGTTTATCAAATGGCTTAACAAAAAAAATTGTATGTACTACTATAAGTTATGGTAGCGAATATCAATTAAATTTTGCATCAGGAAGATTAATTGCACCAAATCCATTAGGAGGTACACCACCTACAAAAATTACATTTAAAAGACAAGGCCAAAGTTGCGAACTAATGTGGAACTCAACTCATATTAACCAAACAACTGGTGCATGGATATTAACTGGTGGAACTGGAGCATTCGTGGGATAAATCATTATAATAAAATATACAATAAAATATACAATAAAATATACAATAAAATATACAATAAAATATACAATAAAATATACAATAAAATATACAATAAAATATACAATAAAATATAATAAATATATAAAAGAACTATGGCATTCTTCTAGGTAGACAGCAGATATCATATGTAAAAAATACTTAAAAATACCTATATATCATTCTATAATATTTAATGAGAATTAAGAATTTTATTAATTATATCAAGAATTTGAATCTTCAAAAATTTAATTAATTACTTGGTTTAAAATTAATAATTTATTACTTGACAATATAATATGAATGCTATTATAAGGAGAAAAGAATCAAAATTAAAGGTACTCTTTGAAGGTTGGAGACTATTACAACATAGTTATGGTCAAGTAACAGCTTTTCAATTAATACATCTTTGGAAATTATATGGACCAAATGGTAAACACGGTCATAAAATTGAGTTTTATGTAACTGAAGCACCTTATTATAATCCAAATTGGATAAATACACAAAAGTTAGTTTATTCTGAAGAATACAATAATATTCTAAAAAATATGAAGGAATACAATGATGAACCAGTTGATATTATTTACAGACAAACCTATCCATATAATATTAATGTAAGTGAAGAAAATCGTAATATTCCTAAATGTGTATTTTATACAAGTGAATTTGCAAAAATTAACCATGCTTACTTTCAATTAGAAAAACCTGGAGATTTAGATTCTTCCCAATATGATGAGTATATATCCGTATTTTTAAAAGAATTTAATAATATTTACTTTACATCACCTAGTGTTTGGTCTTCTAAAGGTATGATTCGATATTTGGAGAATACAGACCATAGTCCTAGAAATAGAATTATTACACATGGTGTTGATACTACTATTTTTTATAAACATTCTAATGATATTGTACGTAAAGAAATTAGAAAGACGTACAACGTTAAAGATACAGATATCTTGATGATTAATATTGGAGCTATGACAACTAATAAAGGAATTCTTTTAACATTAGAAGCACTGCATTTATTAGTCAATAAATTAAAGAAAACTTATTATAAACTACTCTTAAAGGGTTCTGGTGATTTATATCAATGTAAAGAATTTTTAGAGGCTTACTTTATTCAATTTAAACAAAAAGGTATTATGACACAGTCTGAAATTGATAATTTATATAACCATATTATTTTTACTAACAAAACTCTTAGTTATTCTAAAATCAATGACCTTTTTAATGCAGCAGATATTTATATCTCACCTTATTTAGCTGAAGGTTTTGGATTAACTATGATGGAATCTTTAGCAGCTGGTTTAAATGTTTTAGTACCACGTACAGGTAGTACACACGAATATATGAATGATATTTGTAGTAATGGAGGAAGTGATTATATTTTCTATGTAAATTCAGAAGTTACAGTAGATGCTAATGAATTATGTCAGAATAATATAACCATGAATAATCTAATTAGTACATTACTAAACAATGAAGAAAAGTTTAAAATTCCAAAAGCATACGAAACTTATATTAATATGAAACAATATATTGAAAAAGACTATAGTTGGTATAAAGTTGCAGAATTGTTATATGATTATTTAAATGATATAGTCAACACTTGACCACAGGTTTCACTGTACCCTTATCTAACTTATGGCTTATTGTTGGGTTGTAGATTCAACACTGCTTTTTAAAAAAATAATACGCAACTCAATTTTAAATTTTTTTTTTAATGTATTAATAATAAGTATATGGAGCTGTCTGATTTCATTGTAATAATATTACTCATATCGTGTGTTTCTATGTGGTTTGCTAATTTCTTTGGTAAATGTCCTATACCACCACCGCCTCCACCGCCTCAAATAGTATATAGATATAGACCAGAACTTGATTTACAATTTGATGAAAGAAATATGCCATCAAAGATATATGATGATATATTTAATAGTCCTAATGTTTATCAGGGAGGATATCCAGATACAGTTAAAAAAAAATCAAGTTTCAAATACACTTATAAAAACATAATTTAAGATGTTTAGATTTAAAATTAATTATCTGTTATATAATAAGGATGTTTCATTATATAGTCGAAAAATTAAACCATTATATAGTAGAAAAATTAAACTATTATATAGTAGAAAAATTAAACATTGGTTTAATTTTAAATAAAACACGTAATCTTCTTAACAATTTTCTACCTTTGGATGAATATTATACTGTATTAGAGAGTACAAATAATTATTATCAAATTAGTCAAAATCTCTCATTGTATAAGAATCATCTTGACTCATTTTTAACCTCAAAGACATTAATTGGATTATATAGTCGTTTTACGTTAATGGAATCATTATTATTATGTGATGGTGTTGTGTGCAGTGTCTATTTCTTGAGAGAGTTTTTAATATTAAAACTAAGTTGTAGAAAATTAAGCAAAGGAGCTATTATGGTTTATAATGAAGAAATAGTAGAGAAATATAATTCATTATATAGATTATCAACACTAGATAGATATGTATTTTATTTATTAATTTATTTTGGATATAATACTATTAATTATTTTTATGAAGAAAACCAGTATAGTTACCTACTTATATTACCTATAGTATTACCGTCACTACAAAATAGTTTACTAGGTATATCGTTTATAAGTAAAAGTATTAGCAATTATGTAGAGCATAAGGATATATTTGTTAAATATAGTATGTCTAAGATGTCTGTTCATTTTGTACAACAATTACATCCACAAATAGAGAAGATTCAAAATTATCATATTTTCATTATTTATAAGACATTATCGGTTAATTTTGTATGGAAGATTACCAATAATTGTCTATTTATAGCCTTACTAAATGTATTACGAAGTTATGATAGTACATATTATTATTATAAAGGTATTAAAATGGCATATTATTATAACGTAGGTTATTTGTATAATATAATTCCATTAGGAGATGCTATTTACTTGGCAAATATAATTATCAAAGAGAAAAGATGGAGAGAATTGGAAAAGTTGGAAGTTGTAAATGCATTTTTTACATTAGTCGTAAATAAATATGAGATTTTCACTTCATTCTCTGGATCTTTTTGGATAAATAGCCAAATGATACTCTTTCAATTATTTTCCTTGTATTCAATTGTATCAGTATTAAAATTAATAACTATATATTTATCTGGTACTTGGGTATGTGGTTTACTTATGACAGTAGCTGTTTATTTGGCAAAATTAAATGTTAAAAATATTATAACTAGTATATTAGTTTATTTCTTAATTATATTTAATATAAATGATCTGATAATAACACTTGTTATCATTACTCATAAAATAGTTTATTACTGGTTAGAAGAAGTCTATTTCTTTGTCAAAAATACTAAAAATGTTAAAAAAGTTATTAAAATGTACGAGACTCCATCTCGTGAAGCCATGGTATCAAAAATACGGGACGAATACACTATTTGTTAAAAAGAGTCCTTTCGTTAAATTAAAGTAAATTTAATGTTTACTTTAATTAGAAAATGAAAACGCAAGTATATGTTTTCCCAGATGCACTTCAAAATGCTGGTAATAATTCATTAGATATAAGTAAAATTCGCTTTAGTGATATTCCTTATAAAAAAGTATGTCCAGAAGCTACAAGCGAATTCAAACAAGAAATATTCACACATTTTATCGATATATATTATAAGAATCATTCACTTATTATTCAGTTACCTAAATATAAACTCAAGAGTATGGATTCAAATAAAATGGTTATCTACGTGGGAGATAATATTTTCCAATATCTTATCAGTCCATTAGAAGAACATATTATACAAACCACTCATAATCAGTCAGAGAAATGGTTTAATGGGAAAAAGTTTACAATGAATAAAATAATGAATAGTATTGTTTCACCATTTAATAAAAAAGAAAATGAAAATACTAATTGCAATGAACATACCTTGAAATTATCATTAAACAAAAATACATTATATTTTAATAGATATAAATCAATAATTCAACATGCAGATATTTCTACAAATTTAGATATTGAACTAATTTGTTTAGTGAGAATATCAAACATTCAATTTTTACAGAATAAATTTAGCTATAATATAGTCTTGGAACAGGCAAAAGTATTTATAGACGAACATTTAGTAGAATATTCTATTATAGATGATTCAGATGATAAAATAAGTGAAGGTGCTAGTATAACAACTGACAATATAATATATGATAGTGAATATTATCACGAGAGTCTTGATTCTTCTAGGATAGATTTTTTTTAGAACGTTATAAATGTCTGTCAGCGTAATATATAAGGTTATTCACCACGTCGTTTCATCTCAAAATATGCAAGTTTTGCGCCAGCGTAATTACATGTTGTATACACGAGGCGCCGATTCACCGAGACTCACCAGTATAACGGAATTATAGTAATTGAGTGGTGAATTAATTGATTATAAATGGAACATTCCCAAAAACGATGTAAAAGCATATTAAAGCTGAATTACTCGAAAAATAACAATTCAAAGAAATATATATAATATATAATATTCTTATAAAAAAATTTTTATAAGACTAAATTTGTTAATATTAGTTGAGTTATTTAGGTGATTAAATAGGGAGTGTTCTAGCTTCAAATGTCATGATATTATCTACGAAAGCTGGAATATTTGTACTTGTATATTGTACTTGTCCAGTATTAGACATACTGAATACAACACCGGTATTATCACCGATAAATGAACTGTTCATAACCCAACTTCCAGTAGCCTTTTGTAGACCATATAATCTATATTGTGCATATAAGTTACCACTGGTTGCAGTTAAAGAAACAGCTACAATAGATTCATAACTACGAACATTAGCATTTGGGAATGCTAGTCTAGTTACGTCTGCAGCTGAAACAATATTGTTGGCTGCAGAGAATGATACAGAAGTTACAATGTCACCAACATTTGGTGTCATATCTATACCATTTACTAGTAGTGTACCACAAGTAATACCCGTAGTGGCTTGTAGAGTTGCAGAACTCATGTTTGTAGAGACCATGTTTGGTAGAGTACTTGTGGTAGCAAATACGTTAGAAGCACTAATTAATCCAGTTACAAGTAAGGCAGCAGATGTAATACCAGTGGTAGCTTGTAGAGTTGCAGAGCTCATGTTTGTAGAGACCATATTTGGTAGAGTACTGGTAGTAGCAAATACGTTAGAAGCACTAATTAATCCAGTTACAAGTAAAGCAGCAGATGTAATACCCGTAGATGCATCAAGAGTTGCAGAACTAATGTTGGTAGATACCATACTTGGCAGAGTACTTGTGGTAGCAAATACGTTAGAAGCACTAATTAACCCAGTTACAAGTAAAGCAGCAGATGTAATACCCG
>Ga0208923_1000053_pt1 | contig 31971 bp, 51 predicted proteins | sample ColrivemetaGS575_FD_187620 | JGI IMG/M metagenome (GOLD analysis project Ga0208923, IMG submission 187620) | Estuarine microbial communities from the Columbia River estuary - Freshwater metaG S.575 (SPAdes) (version 2) | ecosystem: Environmental > Aquatic > Marine > Intertidal zone > Estuary ...
TGGTTAGACGATATGAGAGACCCTCAAACTGGCACTTGGTTAATGTCTTATGCACCTGATTTTGATGAAGATAGAGATAATGTTGTTTGGGTAAAAAACTACGATGACTTTGTTGCTTGGATTACAGAAAATGGTTTGCCTTACAAAATTGCATTTGATCATGATTTAGGTCAAGACGAAGCTGATATGAAAGTTGCAAATGGTATGAGCAAAAAAAAGTCCAGAATGGAAAAGAAAGGTATTAAAGATGGTAAGGATGCTGCAAATTGGTTGGTAGATTACTGTTTAGATAATGGTTTAAATATTCCATTGTTTACAATTCAGAGCGCTAATCCAACTGGTGCAGATAATATCAAGGGTTTATTACTTGGTGCAATTAAACATATTAATAAAAACTAGTATAACCCCTATGAAAATAATATTCTTAGATCACGATGGAGTAATTTGCCTTTCTACAGAATGGGGTGGTAGATACAAGAAACAGCAGAAAGCTGGTCGTAAAATGAGTCAATCGGTTTTATCATTGGAATTAGATGCAAGATTTGATAACTTTAATAAGAAAGCTATAACAATACTTAATTCAATTATTGAGGAAACTGGAGCAGAGATCGTTGTAAGTTCAGATTGGAAACGTTGGGCCACATGTGAAGAGATGGGAGAATATTACGAAGCTAAAGGAATTATTAAGAAACCTATTGCATATACACCCGATCTTGGAGATTGTATAATACATGGTACTAATTTTATTTGGAGTCCTCAATGGGATCTAGAACAAACCAGAGCTATTGAAATTAAACAATATTTACACGATCATCCAGAAGTAACTAATTGGGTTGCAATAGATGATTTAAATATGGGCAAAGGCGAAGATTGGCGAGAGGTATGGGCATTAGATAATTTTGTACTTACACCAAAAAAAATGGAAGGTATTAAGCAATCGGGTATTAAAGAGAAAGTATTAGAATTTTTAAAATAAATGAAACATGGCCAGAAAAATTAAGCATAATATGGTAGGCAATATGAAGGTTCTTATAGAATATCAAAGAACTGAGCCGAATTACGGAGTTGGACTTCCAAAACACATAGCGTTAGCTTCTAGTTTAAATACCCTACATACTTCAAAAAGTTGGAGCGATGAGAGAATCGAATTTAAACAAAAATATAATAGCGGTAAACTTATTGAGACTTATTACTTATTATGGGGTTCTAGTGATCGGTTAGAATATAACGGATTTACTGAATTAAGAACACTTAGTGGTCGTAAGACATCTTTTGGTGCTGCATTAAAACAATATCAAGAAGCTATTAAAGCAACCGAATTTATTAATATTCAAAAAATATAATTATGAAATACGTTAGTATTGATATCGAGACCACTGGACTCGACAACGAAACAACACAAACATTGTCAATTGGCTTAGTAGTAGAAGACACTGTAAATATTAAACCGTTACAGGAATTACCTCAGCTTGAAATTGCAATTGTTAGAGAGAGAATTGAAGGTGAAATCTTTGCCATTAACATGAATCGACAATTAATTGCAGATATTTTAGAATATAAGATGGCTCGTACTGAAGAGGAACAAAAAGAAATTGAGCTTAGAACTAAACGTGAATATCTTCAAGAAGATGATGTTGCTAAAAGAATCTTTCAGTTCTTATGGGAGAATGGAGCATTAGATGGTAAGTTTGATCCAACTGGTATGATAGAAGTTGTAAATGGTAAAACATATCCAATGCTAACTTCAAAAATGAAACCGTTTTATTTTAATGCGGCTGGTAAGAACTTTGCAAACTTTGATAATAAATTCTTAGAGCGCTTACCAAGATGGAAGCAATGTCTTAAAGCTCGTGGTAGAACATTAGATCCTGCAGTTTTGTTTATTGATTGGGCTAATGATGATGCAGTTCCAGGTTTGGGTCTTTGTAAAGAACGTGCAGGAATTGAAGGTATTGTTACTCACAATGCAATTGAAGATGCAATGGACATCGTACAGTTATTTAGAACACAATATACAAAATAATTATGGGACTACTAGAAAAAATAAGTTGGCAAACTCGCAAATGGAATCTTAAATTCAATTTACTTGATGTTTATATTCACGACGGAGATCAATGTTGGGGCTTTTCATTCTGTGAAGTAATTAAAGACTATGTGCCATATTCATTATTGGCAATTGAGTTTAGATTACCAAATGGAGCTGAAAGAACTAAAATACAATGGACCAATTGGGATATTTTATTTTTAAGTACACCCATTTATGATTGGGTTGGCGATTTAGAGGAGTCTATGTTGTGGGGATATAAACCAACAAGAATGCAGAGAATATTATTTAATTTAGCAAACCGATTATTTAAATAAACAATATGAAAAGGATTTTATTAATAGTACTAGTAGTTTCAATTTATTCATGTGGTGCACGTGATTATAAATATAAAATTGCAGGTCAAGCTCCATTGTTAATAGAGCGCCAAGTAGATTTAACAGAAGTTAATGTCACACAAGAATTAAGACCAGTTATCGCATATACTGATACCATTTATGGTCGAAATCCAGACTCTGTGTGGTACTACAATAGTGATGGATCCAAAGTGACAGTTCATAAACCCTATACAATTTATAAGTTAAAATAAACAAAACAAATAACGTACATATAAAATACATGAAATTAATACTTGTAGGAAAGGCAGCTTCTGGTAAAGATCACTTAAAACAGAAGCTACAAAAGAAAGGATTTAAAATAGGTATAAGTCATACCACAAGATCTCCGAGAGTCAATGAACAAGATGGTGTAGATTATCATTTTGTAAATGATTCTCAATTTCTAGAAATGATCGATCAGGGTAAATTTATTGAATACATGAAATTTAATGGTTGGTATTATGGTCAAACCGAAGAAGACTTTGATAGTGCAGATGTAATGATTATGAGCAAAGATGGGCTAGATATGTTACCAGAGCAGTACAGAAAACAGTGTGCAGTCATTTATTTAGACATCGATAGATTAACTAGGATCGAAAGACTTAATGACAGGGATGACAAGAATGATTCTATTCAGAGACGAATGGATACCGATGATGAACAGTTCGAAAAATTTACAGATTTCGAGATTAGAATAAAAAACGCAGATTTTTAAGCAAGATAAATAATAAAACAATTAATTTAAAACAACAAATATGAACGCAAAATTAAAAACACGTCAAACAGAATTGGCTACCGAAATTGATGCAATGCAAACAGAAGCATCTCAAAAAAGATTTGAGATTAAATTCGATAGCATCAAATCAATTAAAACAGTACAAGAGCATCTTAACAAAGGATATACTTGGAAAACTCAAAATGCTGCAGTAGTTGTATCTTTATATGATCAATTCAAAAACCAATCAAAGGGTTTGACAGCAGATGCAGAGCCTATTATTTCATTAAGAGGTCATGAATTGAATGCACTTTACCAAGCATTGTTAAATGTTGAAGGTACAGGAATTGAAAATGCTCGTAGATTTATCACAATGTTAACACAAGTTGGTGAAGCTGTAGGTATTGCAATGCAAGAATTAAGCGCAATGAATGTTAAGCTTAATGAAATGCACGCAGAGTTAGGAGAAGTTGATGCTCAGTTAGATGCTGAACAAAAAGTTGAGGTGGTTACACCTGAACTAGAAACCACAACGAATGAATCGAGCAAGTAAGAGTCAAAAGCGTATTGATTTTATTGATTTAGTATCTGAAGCAATAACTCACGACGATATATTTGGCACTATTGATTATAAAAACAGGAATGAGGATCAGATAAAGCAATTTATCTACCCTCATCTTGTTGAATCATTGACTCAATATGTTGTTGATCAGGAAGGTAAAGAAAAACAGGTAGCAAAGGATTACGTTAAGAAAAACCTTAAATGGGAAGGTAACGTAAACACTACGGTACACCATATATTATTTATGGGTACTCAAAATAGACCAGATATGATCTTGGAAATGAATGGCCTTAAGATAGCCATTGAATTCAAAAGAGGTCAATCAGGAAGTGATCTTAGATCTGGCATCGGTCAATCTATGATATACTCAACTCATTATGATTTCGTTTTGTTTCTTTTTGTAGACACATCGGAAGATAAGAGAATCAAGAATGCCCAAGGTGGTGTAAACGAAACTGAATTCGTTTCTCTATTATGGGATCAATATAACATAAAATTTATAGTAGCCTAATACATGAAAATATTTGTAACATCTAATCTTCAATTGGGAAGACCTGGTTCCATTAAAAAATATAAGAGATCGCATATTGATGTAGATCAAATGACCAATGATCTTATATTAAAATGGAATACAGCCGTAAAGCAAGAGGATACAGTGTATCACCTTGGTAACTTTGCGCATGACCCAAAAACTGCACAAGATAGTATCACGAGATTAAATGGTACTATTAAATTCATTGAAGGTGACATGGATCAAGCAATCGTAACTTTACGAGATCGAGGTCTATTATCACCAAGATGCACTATAATTAATTGCCTAAGTTTTATAGAAGAACTTAATTGTGCAATTTCATATTGGCCTTTGGGTGTATGGCCTAAGAAATCATCAAAATCATGGTCCATTATTGGATACCCTGACAAAAAATTTAAATCAGATCCTAAGAATAAGATTATCAATGTTTCTACTGATTTATGGGGAAACACACCACAAGAACTAGAAAAACTGATAGGTATATTTTCGGATTTCTAATTGTTCGTAACTTTTTTAAAAATACTTGACATAATGCTTTTTTATGTCAAGTTTTTCACGTATATTTACATTATAATTAAAACAGTTAAACTATGCAGATCAAAATTAATAAGGACCAAGAACAAGTTTTAAAGGACGCTATTGAACTTTACATCGAAAACCTAGTAGGAAAAGGTAAAAAGTACAACAATGCAGTTGAAATCTTAAACACCATTAATTCAACCGGATTAGTGACCGAAGAAACCAGAATTCCTAAGGTATTTATTGAAAAGCAATACATGTTCACCTTTAGTGAAGGCGGTTGGAATACAGTTTGGGCTAAAACTAAACGTGGAGCCATCCGAGCTGCTATGTCAGAGTATAAGGATTCAACTCTTAATCCTGTTCCCAGCTCATTCCATGTAGCCACAGAAGCTGGTTTGAAGTCAGCATTGAGCTTATTTTACTAAATGTTCGCAACTTGTTTGAAAATAAATTTTTTTATGTCAAATATTTGTTGTATATTAGCCTTATAATTAAAAACTTAAAAAAAACAACCATATGTCAAAACAATCAAAACAATTGAGTTACAGAGAATTATCAGAAAACTTTATTCGTACCAAATCAGAAAAGGACTATAATGCTCTTTATACACGAGTAAAACCAGGACTTAAAAACTATATTGCAAATGTGGTTAAGGATTCTGAAGCTACTGATGACATTCTTACTAATACTCTAACAAAAATGTGGACTAAGATCGATCAATATGATCCATCATACCAAATTACAACTTGGTTATATCGCATCGCATTTAATGAGTGTTTAGGTTGGATTCGTCAACGTAACTCTAAATATAGTATTGATACTATGAAAGAGTATGGTATTGAAATCTCTGAACAATTTGGTCATACTTCTGCTAAAGACTTATTGATCGAATCAGAATTCAAGACAGAAGCCGATTGGTTATTAGAAGATCAAGATCTTACAAATCGTTATGAATTGGCTTTGAATAACATTAATGATTTGAAACCAATGTATAAAGAAATCATCGAAGATCGATTACTTAATGACATGAAATACGAAGATATTGCTGAAAAGTACAATCTTCCATTACAGACTATTAAAAACCGAATTCGTCGAGGTAAGTCTATTATTGCTGAAAATATGGGATATTAATTCTATATTTGTCTCAAAAACAGATGAAACAAAAAATAAGGGGGATATATAAATCTCATGATGACAACATTTACATATAATTTAGATACTGACAGATTACCAGAAGGTAATTCAAAGGCTCTCTTTATGTAAAGTTAACACAACATTATCATGAAAAAGAGTCTCCGAAAGAGACTCTTTTTTTTGAAACAAACTTAACGCTATCGGTATAAAGATAGCAAATAGCAAAAGAGTTCATTGACGTATTGGTAAGAAAAAAGATGCTCGGGTGATGAAACCGGTAGACATGCAAGACTTAAAATCTTGTGGGCATTCGCCCGTGCGGGTTCGATTCCCGCCCCGAGTACAAACAAAATATGATTCGATAGCTCAACTGGATAGAGCAACGCCCTTCTAAGGCGTAGGTTGAAGGTTCGACTCCTTCTCGAATCACAATCTAAACATGGTGTTTAGAGGTTAAAACAAAAACAAAAGATGAAAAAAGTATTTTTCGCAGCAGTTTTCGCAGTGTTGGCTTTGGCCTCATGCAAGAACACATCAACTTCAGAAGAAACAACAACAACTGATTCAACAACAGTTGTAGTAGACTCTGCAGCAGTAACAGTAGATAGTACATTAGTAGATTCTACTGCAACTCAAGTAAAGTAAAAATCCTATCGAAAGATAGGTAAAATAGAGAGAACCAGTAATCTGCGGGTAAACCATAAGATTAGAATACGTCATACTCTATTTATGCCTCCATAGCTCAGTTGGTAGAGCAGCTGATTTGTAATCAGCAGGTCGTTGGTTCGAGTCCGACTGGAGGCTCAAAAAAAAGTGTAGCTCAGTGACATTAATGAGAGCAATCTTCAGTACTTCGCATTTTGCAAGGAACATGGACGTGACGGTAGGTTGGATTCCTCCCACTCTTTTTTATTTAAATAGTGTCTCGGTACGCTCTGAAGAAATTCAACGACGAGGTCTCGGTAGGCAAAAGGCCTTTGATCCTATCCAAATTTGGTCTCATAGTTAAACGGCTATAATGCAGCCCTGTCACGGCTGAGTTCGGAGTTCGATTCTCCGTGGGACCGCAAGTTGATAATGAAAAAGTATTTGATTAGTATGCTAAATGGGACACTGCCAAAACCCAATAACACATAGTTTAGTGAAAGTTGAAGAAAGACAATGGCGCATCAGGAACCTTAGAGGCTGCAATCTCAATCGGTATTTAGAAGACAATGTGATAGCTTCATTTATCCTGCTCTGGTAAGAAATTTGGTCAAACTATCAATGATTACGCTTAAAACCAATTCGCGTTAAGGTAACAAGTGGCGGCGTGCGGCGACTATGAAACAGTAGTTGAGTCTTTTTAGAACAAGACATAAAAGAATTCGAAACCTTGGAATCGTCAAAGATTCCTAAAGCCACCACAGAAGGTGCAGTTGGTGACCTTCTATTTTGGCCCCATCGTCTATCGGTTAGGACGCCAGGTTTTCATCCTGGAAAGTCGGGTTCGACTCCCGGTGGGGCTACTATTATTCTTTCTTACTAATATGTCAATTGAACTATTTTTAAATAATTTATAAAAAAATGCATTAGTCATGAAACTTTTAAAAAGTTAATGATATATACTATAATAATACAAAAAACAAAAACGATGAAACGCAACAACTTACATATAAAATATTGTCTACAGATGATCAGCTGGATATTTAATCCGGGGGTTAATCATGGGCGTGTCTTATCTATAAGTTGATAGTATAATTATTTCAACATTTAGTTAAACCAAGCCCATTAAAAAGCTTGGTTTTTTTTTGTTTAAAATTTAAAACGTTTGGTTGGCCGATCGGTTAGGCGCAGGATTGCAAACTCTGATAAGTTGGTTCGATTCCAACACTAAACTCAAAACAAAGAGTTCTTTGACATCTTGGTGAAAACGATGGAGCAGTGGCAGATGAGGTCATTGCGCTGGACTGAAAATCCAGAGGAGTTGGATCGATACCAACCTGCTCCACAATATTGTCCTTTGGTCTAATGGCAGGACACGTGGTTTTGATCCACGCGGTGGAGGTTCGAATCCTTCAGGGACAACAATACGGGATATAGTCTTGGGGTGAGACGCTTGCTTTGGGAGCAAGAGGCGGCAGGTTCGACACCTGCTATCCCGACAAAAATGTTTGTAACTTTTGAAAAATAATTACGAAAACTGTTTCCAGATTCAAAAACATTGTTTATATTTACATATAATTAATAACAAAGCTCTTTGACATGTTGGAAATAACAAATAAGCAGATGTCGTATAATGGTCATTACTCCAGACTTCCAATCTGGAGATGAGAGTTCGATTCTCTCCATCTGCTCAAATCATGAGGCCATTGGTTGGCAGCACCTCCCCAAGGTTGAGTTGAAATATACTCTTTATGGCAAAGCTGGAATTGGTTCGAATCCAATCATGATTAAATTGGGTATTAGCTCAGCGGTAGAGCTCTCGACTGTTAATCGAGTGGTCCTAGGTTCGAATCCTAGATACCCAGCAATTAGGATCGGTTGAGCAATTGGTTGGCTCAGCGGACTGTAAATCCGCCCTCTTACGAGCATGTAGGTTCGAGTCCTACCCGGTCCACCAAAGAAAGTTGATTAGGAATGGTTGCAAAACCTGAGTTTCTAGGTATTTTATACTACGTAATGCTAATCGTAAAAACAGATGTCCACTAGACCATCTTCTGTTTTCTTTCTTATTTACATATATGGTGCAATGGTAGCATGACGGTCTCCAAAACCGTTGATGGGAGTTCGAATCTCTCTATGTGTGCAAATGGACTTGTAGCTCAGTTGGTTAGAGCACCGCACTCATAATGCGTAGGTCCCTGGTTCGAGCCCAGGCTGGTCCACCATAGTCGATTAGTTTAACGGATAGAACACCCGACTACGGATCGGGAGATAAGGGTTCGAATCCTTTATTGACTACAAATATATTGCGGGTTAAAGTTCTGGTGAACTTATCGGTCTCATAAGCCGAATGAAGGGTAGTTCGATTCTGCCACCCGCTACTAAATTGCGAAATGGTAGAGTTGGTTTCTTACGGTGCTCTCATAAGGCATAGACACAGGTTCGAGTCCTGTTTTCGCAACAAAAATGATCTCGTAGCTCAGTTGGCTAGAGCACCTCACTTTTAATGAGGGAGTCGTTGGTTCGAGCCCAACCGGGATCACTTGCTTCACTCATAATACTACGATCTCTCAGTTAAAAGCTGTCGTAGAGTAAAGTTATAGTCCAATATGGCTATAGGTTATGACAAAGTGAAGCTCTATGCTTTCTTAGCTCAGTTGGTTCAGAGCGTCTCGTTTACACCGAGGAGGTCACAGGTTCGAACCCTGTAGAAAGTACGTAGTCGGCGCCCAAAGGACGCATGACCTGGCCAGAGATTTATTCTTGCAAACTCGATGCCGAAAGTCGAGCTGCCGATCTACGGGATCGGCTTTATGCCCGAGTGGTGGAATTGGTAGACACAGCGGTCTTAGAAACCGTGGCCGAAAGGCTTGAGAGTTCGAGTCTCTCCTTGGGTACTATGTTCATTATAAATGAATGTTCACTGCCAGTGAACACGTGAAAATAATGAACACACATGGTGGTTATAGTGTTAGCGGTTAGCACGTCAGTTTGTGGTACTGATAGCATGGGTTCGAATCCCATTAATCACCCAAAATGGAAGATTGTCAGAGCGGTCTATAGTGCAACTTTGCTAAAGTTGTGGATGTCACAGTCCCGAAGGTTCGAATCCTTCATCTTCCGCAAAAATGAAACTTTTTTAATTGATCAAGTATAATTATCAAATTAACAAAGTTCTTTAAAATATTAAAGGTTTCTTACAGCAATCAAAAAGCAATCAGAACCGGTATATTGTAGGTTCGAGTCCTACCTCTCCAACAACACAACTATGAAAACTTGGAGAGTGGTGAAATTGGTAAACACGCTGGTAAGCAAAAACAGAAACCTGTAAATTATTGGGATACCTACAGCAAATACACAAAATTCAATCTATAAACTGAAAACCAACGTGTATCCCGTATTTTTAAAATATAAAGGATGCTTCCAGCAAATTTAAAAACTTTTATTGGAAAAAGCAAACAGCATCCTGTTATTTTATTCATTTAACAGACCAGCTTTATTAGATACATATATAAATATCACATTAAATGAAAACACATATAATTTATCTAAAGGGCAATGAATTCTCAGAGACCATGGTAAAAGATACCATAAAGTCTTTAAATAAATTCGGCATTGAGTTTGAATTATTTGATGGAGTTGTAGGAAAAAAAGGTATTAACGTTTTAAACTCTTATAATGTAAAACCATCAGCATATGCTAATATGGCAAATTGGACCGATGGTACTATAGGTTGTTTAGCAAGTCATTATTTATTATGGGACGAGTGTTCTAAACAAGATCAACCTTTTTTAATTCTTGAACAAGATGCTGTTTTAGTTAGAGATCCCAGAGAAATTTTACACTTAATAGAAAATGCATGTCATTTAGATGCATATTTACCCTTTAACAATTCAGGTGCTATTACAGAATATGAACACTTTAAAGCATATAACGATGCTATCAAACTTTATGATGGTGGAGTTAAAAAACATCCTATTAGTAGATTTTATGGAGATAAATCTATAACTGGAAGCACTTTCAGAGGTGCATATGGATATATAATAACTCCTAAAGGTGCCAAAGAAATCTTAGATTTTATAGATAAAAAAGGTATATTTCCAGCAGATGCATGTTTATGTGAAAATGCTACAGATATTCAAAGAGCAAATAGTACATATGTTAGATTAAATCCATTTTTCGAAACATTGGACTTGCAAAGAAAATTTTCATCAAGATAAACCATAGTCATTTAGCTCAGTTGGTTAGAGCGCCTCGCTGATACCGAGGAGGTCGTAAGTTCGAGTCTTACATTGACTACATAAAAAAAGCCGCTAAGCGGCTTTTTTATTTTCTTTAAATATGTTTAATTAGTTCCAGTAAATCCAATCGTTTTCGACTCTTGAAGTATCAGAAGTTGATGTCATGATTGCATCATCAAATGTATCTGTAATCATAAACCATGTATATGTACCACTACCATCATTATGTCTTGCATTAAATCTATCTTTAACTGCTCTTGTATTAAAATTAAAATTAGTTTTATCAGTTACGATAGAATTTATTAGTGTCAAGTTAAAATCATATAGATTGATTTGTATCACACCATCATTTGGATTTTCAAAAATATACATAAATCTATTTTTACCAGCTCTTAAAGTGAAATCACTTTGGTCAGGTAAAGTACCAGATATGCATGATGTTGGTTTTAAAATACGAATATCACGGGTCGTTGTGTCAAATAATATATGTACAAGATCTTCTTGTCTTGCTGATGCTGTAGCTTCATAGTAATCACTGGATGTATATGTATTATTGCCATACCAAGGACCAATAGTAACAATTTCATCAGTTGTAGTATTAATTTGGTATAAGACATTATCGTGCGTTATACCAAAAATATTCCAGCCAATATATGTGTTTATGTTATATTGTGTAGTACCCATAACTGTTAACTCATCTATAACACCACCCGTATTTCCAAAATATTTAAGGATCATTCCAATTCCTGCTGGATTACCTTCCACGGCATTTGCTCCAAAATAAGCTCTAAGACAAGATTTATTTCCAAAACTGTGTATGTTAGGGCTATCAAAATCTGCTAGCAAACCTAGTGTTATAAGTTCAAGTCCATCAGCTTCAGTAATAGATAACACTTGAAGATCTGTATTATTTGTGGTACAAATTGCATAATAATTATTTGTGAAACCATCATAACTGAAATTTATACCTGTTTCATTTCCAACTCCAGCATCGGTAAATACGTATGTAGTTAAACTAGTTTGCCATGACATTTGATAAACAATATCAAAATAAGCGTAAGTATTCATTGTGCCATTCCATGATGAATTGCTAGAAAAAGACATAAGAACAGAATCTGTGCCAGTAGTATTTAGTGCAGTACTTTGCCTCGTGATTATATACAAATTAGGGTAATTAGTACCTTTTACATGTGAAGTAGAATTAAGTACATCCGTTGTACCATTATATGTATAAATTCTATAGTCTACATCTAAATCATTGTAATTATGTACAACCATAGCAAATTTGTTAATACTATAATTTCTAAAATCAATATGTATATAATCCATTGACGTCTCGTCGATTTTATCGAATACTGTTAAATCAACTGAGTGTAATTGAGTATCATCAGAGATTTTTCTAATTTTAAAATCTTGACAGACACCGCTTGCTAATTTTTTAATTATTACATAATAATCAGCTTGACTATAAAGTTTAATATCATAATCTTCATTAGAAATAGAATACTGCACGATAGTTGCAGCTGTTCCATTATGTAACTTTTTAATAACTGCATCGCCATTATTGTAAACAACTTTAAACATGAATGTACTATTAGATGAAGCTCCATCCTCGGCCCACATAACTTCAGCATAATTTAAGTCTGTTGCATCATACGTATATTGATAGACATTTAAACCATCGAAATACCAAATACCACCATCATATTTTACAGCCATTATTTTACCGTCATAAACGTCATAACTAATCACCACAGAAAGATCTACAGTTTGAATAGTATTACATGCAGCATCAAGAAATAATATTTTATGATCGCCTGTTTCAATATTATCAAATACAAGCATATATCCAGATTCATTTGTTGGATAAAAGTCTTGACGAGACCAATCATTTCTTGATAAACCTAAAGCTCTTACAGTTGAAGTATTGTTTGTATAATCCAGATTAATAAGTCCCCATTCTGATGTATCAGCTGGTAATCTACAAATAATCGAAGAAGTTTGGATTCCTGTAACAAAAGTTATACTGTCTTCTCCAAAACTAGTCCAATAGCCATTTCCATTTAGCCATGTTTTTGCATCAGTACCAGTTGTAAACGTTTGATCAAACATGTTATTGGTTAATTCAACAAAGGAAGCTTCTGTTTTAAATTCAGATCTATAAAATCCCACAGAAGCTGTTACACCCGATATTGGTGTTGGTTGACTATCGTCCGAAACACTTTTAGCTATTACATAACCTAAATCCTCGTCTGGTCCATTCCACCATTCTGATCCTTCGAATCCTGAGGTTGGATGTCCATATGAAATATCTCCTATTTTATTTGTTCCGGTTACGCTAACCCCGGGTGTGTATGCAAATGGTCTTGTATTCATAGTGTAAACTTTTTATTTTATATATTCCGAAGAATGAATAATTACTACGCCATTTATTTGGAAATTTAACATAAAAAAAGCCACTTTCGTGGCTTTTTTAGTTTTATAAGATTAGTTATGTTAATGGGTCAAACGTTAGTGTAATTGGACTTCCGAAAACAAATGGATTAGCCGATGTTACTGTTTCTATAGCAAGATCTGTTCGTATCATAAAGAATCCTGGACCTGCATCAGCAAAGAAAGGTGCTGGTGTTTCACTTGTATATGCTACAGTATTTGCACCTTGTGTTATGGTTATTGTACCACCACTATTTGACAATATATTAAATTGAGTTGTATAATCTCCACCTGCACTATCAAGATTATTGAAATAAAGTTCAGTAGTACCTTTTGATTTATTTGGTTCGAATGTCTTGATTACACTGGCGTCAGAACCCATTGTTAAGAACATAGCGTTACCTCTTGCTATTGGTGGTGTAATATCTAATGGACCTTCAGTGCTATAGAAATACCAACCTGATTCACTTTCAACTGGTGTTGCAGTTGGTGCAGGAACTGGTGTTGCAGTAGGTGCAGGAACTGGTGTTGCAGTAGGTGCAGGAACTGGTGTTGCAGTAGGTGCAGGAACTGGTGTTGCAGTAGGTGTAGGCAAAGTGTTCTGATTAACAAATCCAAAACAAACGTTACAATAAGTTTCGGCTAGTGTATAGTTAAAAGTTACACTAGTTACCGTGCCATCAATACGAATAATCGCATATCCTTCATTTCCTGTAAGTCCAGTGTATTGAGTTTCATTTACTAGATTTTGATAAGATACACTAGAACCAAAAATTGGTGTAAATGGTGCAGATACTTCAATTGGAACAGATAGCTGCGGATTACCAATACTTGCAAATGCAACTAATGCATCTGTAATTGGTTGGCTAAATACCGCGGTAAATGTACCATCATTATTATTTTGAATTTGATTACCCGTAAATGGTACACCATATTCTTCAGGAAATACAGTTGGGTTATAAACTCCTTCAGTCATTCCCATACCACCACCGCTTTGTGTAACTGTAACCGTAATGTCGTTTTGACCTATACCGGATGCACTTCTATCGGCTGATGAGAGAATAGTCATCCATTGGAATCCTGAACTTCCAAAACCTGAAAAAGAAGCCCAATATCCATTTGCATCTAACCATGCTTTGGCTTCTAATCCTGTTGTAAATGTTTGCTCAAATGAATTATTAACCAATTCAATAAAAGAGGCTTCTGTTTTTAAAGCAGATCTTTTAAAACCAACATATGCTGGCATTTCATTTGTACGATCCAATGAATTTCTACCATTGTGAGCGCCTTGATTATCTTCATATGCAATGAAATAACCAAGATCTTCATCTGGTCCATTCCACCATTTTACTCCACCTACATCTAATAAGGTGTTTTCATTACCAACATACAAATTACCACGTTGTTCTGCGTTGTTAGACAGAGGTCCATTAGTGTATCTTGAGAAAGGTCTACTTGTTGCCATCTTTATACTTTATTTTTTTATTATATATTTAAACGAATATATAGATTATACTCAAAAAATAAAAACAACATGAAGATTAAAAGTTATGAAGGATTTATTGCTAATAAAAAATTAGTAGAATCCAGAAGACAAGTAATAATAAATGTACTTGAGCAATTCGAAGAAATCAAACCAATTATGAATGAAGCCCTACTTATTGTTGAGTTTGGCATATTTGATGAAGGGTTTGATAATCTTAATGAAGAGAACTTAATTAGCAAAATGAAAGCTAAATTTGATGCTGCAGTAGAAATAGCAAAAGAAAAGGGTAAACAAGCTCTAACAAAATCACAAGAAGTTATCATCAAATTAGGTGGTAAAATTGCTTCTATTATCAAACTTATTGTTGAGAAATTAAAAGAATGGGTTGATGCTGCATGGACAGCTGCAAAATCTGCTTATGCATCGGGCGCACAATCTAAGATTAAAGAAATAACTGCAGCAATTGAAAAGAAATCAGACGAAAGCAAAAATCTTTTATTAAAAGAAGTTAAACAAGGTAAACAAGTTGTATCTGCAACAGTTGGGTGGATTACCAGTGGATTTGTTAAAGATACCGCAAAAGCAGCTCAAGAAGCCGCAAGTGAAGATGTTAAAGAAGCCTTTGAAATTGCAATTCTAAATTCAATTAACGAGGCTGTTATTAATGGAGATATTGATTTTACTGATCTAGTAAAAGAAAGCGATGAGCATGGACCAAGTATTCCATTCGTATCAGCAATTGCACATAAAATGCACCATATTCCACCGTTTAATTTATTAGACAAAGTTAAACAGGCTGCTGAAAAAGTTGCTAAAGGAACTCTAGGTAAATTATCATACTATGCTACTGAATTAGCAGGAGCACCAGGACCATTTGAATTTCTAGCACTTGCTGGTATTATTGGTATTATTGCTGAAGTTCAAGTTAAAGGTATTGCAAAACATGCTTTATTACATGCAGTGCCAGGTTTAGGTACAGTAGCATCAATTATATCAAACGTTGCAATGTTATTAGCGGTAATTGGTATTATTGAGGCCGTTATGGGTAAAGAAAAGGATGACGAGGAAGCTGCACACTAATTAAAATAAATTTAAACTTTCTTTATTTAGAAAGTATAATGGTACATAGCGGGTTGGTAGAAGTGGTATCTCGCGAGCCTCATAAGCTCGAGGTCGGGGGTTCGAGTCCCTCACCCGCAACTAAGGTTAATCTCATAACTTCTTAAAATCAATCACATTCATGATATATAATAAAGTACTTATGTACTGATAAAAATATTATAACATGTAATGAAAAATCCTTCTTCAAAAATTTTAACGTGGTTACATAATTTAGCATCTGACGAAAACGGATCTCCATCTTCAAAAAGAGTAATCGGAATTCTAGCTGGTTTATCCTTAATTTTCGTTTTAATTTACAGCAGTTTACAAAAGAATGATATAGTTTTAAATGACACAATTATTAATGCAGTAGCATTACTTGCATTTGGTTGTCTTGGATTATCTTCTGTTGATAAATTTACAGCGATTAAAAAACAAATTAAAGAGGGAACTTCTAATACAACAACTGAAACTCCAGTTGAAAATACAGAAACCACTTAATTATGGCAAAAATTACTAAAATAGGCCAAAAAGGTCTAGACTTAATCAAATCATCTGAAGGGCTTTATTTAAAACCTTATTTGTGCCCAGCAAATGTACCGACAATAGGCTACGGTAATACGTTTTATGAGAATAAAGCAAAAGTAACTTTAAAAGATCCTATTATTACAGAAAAACGTGCAGTAGAATTATTGTCATGGTCGCTTTCTAGTTTTGAACAATATGTTGATGCATACTGTATTGATACAATTAATCAAAATCAATTTGACGCACTTGTAAGTTTTTGTTATAATTTAGGACCTGCTAATCTAAAATCTAGCACTCTACTTAAAAAAGTTAATGCTAATCCAAGTGATCCTACTATTAGAGCTGAGTTTTTAAAATGGAACAAGGCTGGTGGTAAAGCACTTGCAGGTTTAACTAAGCGTAGAACCGCTGAAGCAAATTTATATTTTTCATAATGTCAGAGAATCAAACACCAACTCAAGGATTTGTAGACGTATTCGTTAGCAAATTAAAAGAGCAATCATTTACTATCGTAATTATGCTAGCCGTAATTTGGTATCAAGGAGTGATGATGGAAGAGCGCGTCGCATATTGGCAAAAGCTATATGAAGAACAAAAAACATATATTCAGCAAACTGACAAAGAAGATAAATTAATTCTTTTAGATCGAATTAAATATCTTCAAGATCAACAGGATAAATATGCTCAAGATGCAATAGATGAATTAAAATCAAAAAAATAATGTATGTACACTAAAGAACAAATAGAAACAGCTGTTAAAGCAAAAGGATATGCATGGTTTAATGACGATGCCAATAAAAGTTATGATGTTAATATCGTAGGTGTTAGAAATAATGCTGCAGCTATTGCTGACAAAGTAACTAATGTATTTGATGATTTTATGACCCTATCTTTTAAAGAAGGTGGTGTTTGGAAATTCTATCAATGGGCAATTACTACAGATCCTGGAACAAAAGCAGTTAAAGAATATCACAATCCAAATGGAGTTGCAAGAGTAGTTCCCGGCCAATATAGAGGAATGTGGGCCGTTGGTCTACATCAAGGTAAATACGAAGCAATGCGTCAAGTTAAACCCGTTAAAGTTTATCGTGATAAAAATAAGGATATGACCTTTAATGAAACTGTTATTCAAGAAGGTATTTTTGGAATTAATGGACACAGATCTAGTCCAACTAGTGAATCCATGTATGTAGAAAACTGGTCAGAAGGATGTCAAGTATTTAAGAAAATAAAAGATTTCAATCAATTTATGGTACTTATTAATAAGGCTAAAGCTATTCACGGAAATGCATTCACATATACTTTATTAGAATCAACTGATATAGCATAACATGAAACTAACTTGTAATTTTTAATACAATACTTAAACTATATTATAAATGGCCTTACCTTGCCCAAATTGTCAAACACCACTAGGAATAACATTAGATTTTATTGTTAAGAATCCTATGTCAGTTTGTCCAAGTTGTCAAACTGTATTTAATTTTGCAGTAAGCGAAGAAATCATAGAATCATTTAAAGAAGCTCTACAAGAAATTGAAGACATCAAAAAACAATATAATGGTTTGGTAAAATTCGGATAAGCTCTAGGATATATACTATAATAATATAAAACAAAATAAAAAACACTAAATTATGGCAGCAGATATTTCAGCTCAATTCACAGGTCTACCAATTGAAGACCTTATCGTTTCTCCAATCGTCGGTATGGCGAAAGGTCAAGCAAAATTAAACGATGTAACATGGAAATACATCAACGAAGTAGCATTCGTAACAGACAAAGATGGTAATACTACCGCTAGATCTTTAGACGTACAAATGCAAAGAGTTATGACAGATCCTACTGATGGATCTCAGTCAGTTAAGACTCTTTATTCTAAAGTTCCTATGTTACCTTTAGTTCCACTTCCAGCATTAGCAATCACATCTGCTGATATTGCTTTCACAATGGAAGTTAAAACATCAGAAGTTAACAAAGATTCTTCAGATTCTTCTGCAAGTTTTAGCGCTAGCGCATCAGGTGGATTTTGGGGAATGAAGTACTCAGCTACTATGTCAGGAAGCGTTGCAGCTCACCACGAGAATACAAGAAGCACTGATAATTCAGCTAAGTATGATGTAAAAGTACACGCTGAGCAATTACCACCAACTGAAGGTATGTTAAAGCTTTCTGATTACCTAACTCAAATGTTAGAGCCATCATTGATCGAGCCTTCTAAGAACGCTAACGGTCCAGCATAATATTAAAACAAATATTTTTTAAATTTAAACCCGATTGGAAACAATCGGGTTTTTTTGTGTATAATATTAAATAATAAATGTAAAATGTCTAAATTAAATATTGAAGAACTTCTTGGCGGTCTTTTAGAGGCAGCAATGGTTGCACAAGGAATTAGTGAAAAACAACACATAAATTCTTTGGCCAATTATTTTGATAATGGTGTTCCAAAAACAATAGATTTTAAAGTGGGAGAAAAGACTGTTACAGTTCCTCTTTATATTTTAGCAGATCACTCGTCAATTGGCCTTAGCGAATTAGATATAGAATTCGAAACAAGATTAGTTTTTGGAAACACTGACGATCCAGTTTCTAAAGTTAAACAATCAATATTGGGTCTTTTTAGAAAGAAAGGTTATAAACATAATCTTGGTGGAATTGAAGTAGATTCGGGTGCCACAAACACTAATAATTCTGGTATGGCAAAAATCAAAGTTAAATTTACATCAGACGATAAACCGGAAGCGGTTAGCAGATTAGTCGACCAATATATTCAAAGAATGATTACAAGTGATAACAAAACGGCCTAATTGTTCGTAACTTTTTTAAAAATAATTAGCCAAACATTTTTTTGTTTGGCTTTTTTTGTGTATATTTACTCTATAATTAAAAACAAACAAAATATGAGCACCAAAAAAGATTATTCAGACAAAATTAGTTACTATCGTTACAAAGTTAATCAAGCAATTGAAAACTTAGATATCGAAGATTTGAATTACTATACTACCAAGTTAAGTTATTTCATGGAACGCGAAAAAGCAGCTAGACGTGAAACTCTTATTTTTGGTCTTCATCCTGCTTAATTAAACAATTCACACATAATATCATATAATATGAAAGTAATTTACATGGAGCCTACGATTCAAATCCTAGCTCATATCAATAGAGAAAATCCTAATTACGTTAAAACACTTATTGAAAGTGGTACTGTTAAAGAATTAGAAGGCGGTCAAAAATATTTAGTAATCGAAGATAAAATAGAAGAATAATGCAAGATTTAAAACAAATACAAGAGTTCGTAGATGCTCAAAATTCTACAAATAGTAATACTGATAAATTAAATGTATTAAAACAATATGCTGACAATTTGGCAATTCGCAAAGTATTGGAGTATACATATAATACTTTTAAACAATATTATGTTACTTCAGAAACTTGTAAAAAACGCAGCGACTTGGTTGCTCCAGAAAACATGTATAGCAATCTTTTTAGTTTGCTCGACGACCTTAATGATCGTAATATTACTGGCCACTCCGCTATTCAAGCAGTTAATGCGTTTGTTGGCGCATACCCTGAATCCGAGGAATTAATCTTTAATATCATTGATCGTAATCTTAAAACGAGAGCTACGGCATCCATGATTAATACTGCAATCCCAGATTTAATACCAGCATTTGATGTTGCATTAGCAAAAGCTTATGACGAGAAAACTCAAAAGAAAGTTAAATGGTCAGATGGTTGGTTTGTTAGTCGTAAATTAGATGGATGTAGATGTGTCTGTATTATCGATGGTTTAGGTGAACCTAGATTTTATTCTCGTGTAGGAAATGAATTCTTAACACTTGATAATCTTAAACCTTCTATTAGACAACTTGGTCTTATTAATACAGTTTTAGATGGTGAGATTTGTATGATTGATGAGAAAGGAAACGAGGATTTCACAAGTATCATGAAAGAGATCAAACGTAAAGATCACACAATCGAACAACCTCATTATTACATTTTTGACCATTTAACAATTAAAGAGTTTGAATCTAAAGTTTCAACTACAAAATTTGGTCAACGTATTGCAAACATCGAAAGTATTGTACCTAATGATTTAAAAGGTGTTTCAGTTCTTGATCAATTCATATGTGCAGACGATATGTTTGTTAGTTTATTAGAACACTCTAAAAACGAAGGTTGGGAAGGACTTATGTTACGTAAGAATACAACTTACAAAGGTAAGAGATCTGATGAGGTTCTTAAAGTAAAATCATTTCATGATGCCGAATATATTGTATTAGAAATTGAAAATGATATTCAGCGAGTTATTGTTGATGGTGCAGAAGTTTCTGAATTGATGTTAAAGAATATCATTATCGAACATAAAGGAAATCGTGTTCAAGTTGGTAGCGGATTTAATCATGAACAAAGACGTCATTATTTCAATAATCCAAATGACATTATTGGTAAACAAGTTACAGTTCAATATTTTGAAGAAACTCACAACCAACATGGTGGAACTAGTTTGAGATTCCCAACTATCAAAGCTATTTATGAAACTGAAAGAGATTTTTAAATATAACTAATATGGAAGAGCAAGGACTAATTTTAGAAGAGGCAACATTTCTTAAAAAAATAAAATGATTTGAAAGTATTCATTGCGCCACCGAAGGGTGAAATAGAAGGAAAGGCATATATTGATTGGATTATATCAAGGGGGTTTGAACCTGTTATGATAGATCTTAGATACAAAAAAATAGATGCTCCGTTAATGTTATGTGGAGGTGCAGATATTGGTAAAAATCCTGAAAGAGATCGACGTGAACTTATTTGGATAAAAATGGCACTAGACGCAAAACAACCAATTATAGGAGTTTGTCGAGGTATGCAAATATTAAATCACTATTTTGGTGGTAAGGTAGAAGACTTAAGAGACAGAATAGTAGAGTATCATCAAAGTGATGAATTCTCAGATGATGAGGATCATAACGAAAGAGAATCACAATTTCATTATATCAAAAATCTTGACGATGTAATGTTTGAAGTTAATTCTAGGCACCATCAATGGTGTTCAATTATTGCAGATAATTTTAAAGTGACTCATATGTCATTTGACGGCGGTTGGATTCCAGAAGCCATAGAAGATGAAGCACTTAAAATCATTGCAGTTCAATGGCACCCAGAAAGATTTGAGTGCCAAGAGGTATTAAATTTATTCAAATATATAAAATAATTATGAGCGGATATTACGTAAGTGACGAGTTTAGAACAAACAATTTAAGTCTAACTCCAGGTGGTTCAACAGTAATTGTAGAATTGTCTAATGGTGAAACCAAAGCATATGACAAGGTTAAAAATCCAACAGCATATATTAATGCTATTCTAAATAAGAATCCCAATGTTATAAAAGTACAAGTGGATGGAAAATTAGTTTGGACTAAAAATAAATAGAAACGGATGGCAGGAAATAAAATACCTAAGAAGCTGCATCAAGTATGGATAGGATTTAAAGAAGTACCCGACTGGTGTAAAAGATTTGGTGAAGAGATGCAAGCAATGCATCCAGATTGGGAATATAAATTATGGAGCCATGATGAAATATTCAATGATATTTATAAAGATGATCCATTTTTACAAAATTATGTAAAGGAACCCGAAGTTTATAAATGGGCATTTATTGCTGACAGAGTTAGACTTCTTTTACTTAGAGATTTTGGTGGTGTTTATTGTGATATTGATGCAAAACCTATTAGACCATTTGATTTGATATTAGATGAACTTTCAGAACAGCACACATTTTTTGCTGGAATGAAACCCACTCAAGAACACAATACTCTAATTGATTGTACTGTATATGGATCTACATCTCAAAGTAGAATCATTAACGAATGTTTGAGCGTCTACGATAGAATAACATGGGCGCATGGTTGTAAAACATTTAATAATAAGATTATTGAAAAAATGGATCTAGATGTTGCATTATTTAATTATGAATATTTTTATAATGATAAGATAACTGATAAGACTATTATTTTACATGATGTTGAAGAGACTCGTTTATTCTCATGGGTTGACGATGTGAATTACAAGAAAAATTGGTAAAGCATGAGAAACCGAGGTAAAGCTATCGAAAATAGTTATGAAATCATAAGTGGCAATGTAACACTTATGCAAATATTAACATGTATATGTTTTATTACTGTACACCAGGGCGGTGATTTTCCAGAAGATTTAATTCCTGAATTTTTTATAGAAACCGATCAAGAACCCACAGAACATCAAATAGATGAAATGATCAAATACTTCGAAACTCAAGAAGAGTACGAAAAATGTCAATATTTAAAGGAATTTAAACTTGGAATGTAAATTGTTCGTAACTTTTTTAAAAATAGTTGAGCCCAAATTTTTTAGTTTGGGTTTTTTTGTGTATATTAGCTAAGTAATCAAAAGATAAACAAAATGATCAGAGAAAAACAAGAGAAAAACGGACCAATTATCATCGACTTAACAGGACCTGATGGAAATGCATTTGCATTAATGGCTTATGCTAAACGATTTGCAACTCAATTGGGTTGGAAGGACAGGGGTGCTGCCATTATTACTGACATGATGTCAGGTGACTATGAACACCTTTTACAAGTGTTTGATAATGCTTTCGGTGAATTTGTAATCTTAGAGAGATAATCTATGAAAATCTACACATTTCCACAGAGTGCTTTTTATGGTGATGTTTTTGGCATAGTCAAAACATTGTCAGGTACATATGTGTGTCCAGGTTGGCACCCCGTACCAGATGGTACTACTAGAGATCAGATTAGGTTTGAGGAAGCAGTTAATGTACCTAAAAAAGAGACTCTGCCAGTGTCACCTAAAAGAGAATGGCAGGTAGATGGTTCTAGAGCTGGAGTAACTTATACAATTTCAGATAGTAATGGATCTTGGAATTGCTCATGTCCTGCAAAAAGCTTCCACCGAGGTGATTGCAAGCACATTAAAGCAAAAAAAGCTGAATTGTTAATAACTTTATCATAATATATTTTTTTATATCAAATATTAGTTGTATATTAGCTTTATAATTAAAAACAAACAACATGACAGAAGAACTTTATTTAACAGAACAAGAGTACAAACAGTATCAAGAGATCATGAATACCAAAGAGTATTTAACTCAAGAAGAGTATGATTTTTGTTTTAATTGGGATCACGAAGAAACTCGTACCTCAACTAGTAAACTTTCAGAAGGCAGATATTTAAATCTTAATGTCTATTCTGAGGCTGCAAAAGAAGATTACGATTTTAAGAGAGAAACTGGACTTTAATATAAACTTAAAAATAAAAAAATGAGCAAGAAATTAGAAGTACTTAAATGTATCGAAGTAACTAGCCAACGTCAAGCTGACAATGGTACAATTTGTTTTCATGATCCAATTACTAGTTGTGATTATATCAGTTATGAAAGCGGTTACATTCGACGTAAGACAACAACTAAATGTTGGAGAACTGGTAAAACCATGTTTCCAATTTACCAACTTAATCCAACTAGAATGGTAAAAGAATGGAGTGATTGGGCAAATCGAGATTTTGAACGCAAAGAACGTATCTTAATTCACAATCCAAATTATCGACTAGAGCTTCTTGCTCGTGCCGTAGTAAATTACAGAAATACTGTAAAATCTTATCAACTTTCTTAAACCAAACCAATCATGTCAAATAACGAAAAAAATCTAACACCGAACGAACGCGAACTTCTTAAAAAACTAAACGTTAAAGCCAATCTTATTCTTGAATTTGAAACTTTAATGCAAGGACTTAAATTACCATATGATAAAACATATATTTATAGTCTTGATGAACAAGTTTTGAGAGATTTTATAATTTCATGGACTCCTGAAAATCAAGAAGAAATGAAAAAGAAATTCTATGTTGAAACTAAAAATCAGAAGTAGCATATAAAAAATGTCTAAGGCCAAAGGTAAGATAAGATGAAAAAGCCAATAACAGTTTATTATTTACATTACTACGATGAGGATCACAAAAATCCTGCATTCAGTAAATATAAAGACTTTGTCGCATGCGTAATGGCTGAAGATAATCAAGAAGCAATTGAAAAAACCAAGATTATTGCTGGAAATCAAAACATCAAAATCATGGGCATTGCTTCTGGAAGAGAAGAAGACGTTAATGAAAAACATCCACTAGGAACTCACGAAGAAATTATGCCACTTGGTGGCTGGAAAAACAAAAACAAAACAATATGACAGAATTAGAAACATGGCAATTAGTCAATCAAGCTGAAACTCAGACACAATTGGCAGATGTAATTGCAAAGCTGACCGATTCAGAAGGAATGATCCAAGGTCGCGCAAGAAAACACAGTGCAGCAGAAATGATAATCGGACTAAGCTTTTTTATGGCCGATGAATGTGCATCTAATGTCCTTACCAGAGAATTTGGTATTAGACAACAAGCAATTTATTTAAAACACGTTAGCAACTAAGATTATGCAAAAACATTATTTTGAATTAGATAAAGTAGACTCAATTACTTTAACACACGAAAAGGAAACCACCAGTTACAAATGGTGGGCTGAAACTCCTGCAGCTCAAAGAATATTCCTAGGAATACCAATCGGTATTATACCTAGAATTCCAGCAGGTTGGTCAGATTATGATAGCGGCCAAAACCGCAAACCAACTTCATATTTTGATGATTACACATGGTATAGGGTAGATGATGTAAATAAAAAAGTTTATAGCAAAGCACATGTTGAAATCCGTCTTGGATATAAACAATCGTTTGGTGTTAACTTTGAATCTACTGAAGCAGCTCAAGCTTATGTCGATGATTTAATCTTAGGATCAGATAAAAAATTCACAGTAATCATAAACAAATAAGATTATGGAAACTAAAAGTCTAGTAGAAAGATTAAAGGAACATATGGAAAGTCCAGAAGGCCAAAAGGCAATGGAGGTATATTTCCATAAATTATATGAAAAGGAGAGGATCCAATTAGAAAGAGCAAACAAACTATTACAGAGATATGGTGTTTGTGATGATTCGACATTTGATTATTTAATGTTAGATATTCTAGAGAAACAAGAAAAGTATGATGAGAGACACTACTCAACATATACTGATCGATCACTTCATGTCATGAATTTAATGTGGGAATTGGCGTCTTTGAACGGTACTGAAATCGAGCCAATTGATGGTTTAACTGAAAACTTTCCATCACACGTGTATGACTATTATGGTTATCAATTTGCAATAACACACGGGCAAGGATCTGTGTTAAGTGTTTATCGTCAAAATGAATTAAGATACAGAAGCTAATGAAAAGATTTAACGAATGGTCCGACAGAATGGACGAGAAATTAAAGAACATTGACTGGAAAGAAATATTGTATTTTCTTTGGCCAATTTCAATGTTCTTTAAAAGAAAACCTAAAAATGAAACCGGAAAGGCATTTATTTATGACACTAAAATAGGAAATCCTATACAGATTAGAAGCACCAGAAACATGTCTAACATGGAGATGATGTATGGTACTGATTTTTCTACTAGTGGATCTGGTAATGCATCTACAAGTGGAAATTTTGCAATGGATATGTATAAGGCTGGAATTGCTAGAGAAATATGTGAACAAATTATGAAAGGTGATCTTATAGATTGGGCCACAGAAGACACTCAAAATGGTACCCAGATCACCGGACGTATAATTGTTAACAAGTTTTGATAAAATAATCACACATATATTGTTTTATGTCAAAACTTTTGTGTATATTTACATATAACTAAAAAGAAATAAATCATGGTACAGAAATTAAACTTAGTAGACCTAGAAAATTCAGACATTAAATACAAAATCTCTCGATTTCCTGATGGTCAGCAATCAATCACATTAGATATGGTTGATGCAGATTTACCAAATAAAATCACAGTTAGTATTACAAGTCGATTTAATTCATTCAAGGATTTAGAAATCATTATAGCTGCTAATCAAGCACTTCGTGAATTTTCATATGTTGAGAATGTTAAGTTAAATGTACCTTATTTTTTAGGAGCTCGTTCAGACCGTAAATTCGAGGCAGGTACCAGCAACTACCTTAAAACAGTTATTTGCCCAATCATTAATGCACAGAATTTCTCAAGAGTCACAGTATTAGATCCTCACTCAGATGTGTTAGAAGCTTGTTTGAATAACTATCACAAACACAATAACCACCGTTTGGTTAAAGATGCTTTAACAAAGATCGATAATAAAGACGGTGCACAAAGTAGAATCTGTTTAGTAAGTCCAGATGCCGGTGCTTATAAAAAGATCTTTGATGTTGCTAAAGAATTTAAGATTGATAATATTGTTACAGCATCTAAAGTACGAGATATTAAAACTGGAAAGATTCTTAGAACTGAGATTCCCACTTTAGATCAACATGCAGATTTAAAGTATGTTATCATTGATGATATATGTGATGGTGGTAGAACTTTCATTGAATTAGCTAAAGCTATTAAAGGAAGTCGACCAAGCGCTAAAGTTTATTTAGTAGTAACACATGGTATTTTTAGTGCTGGATTTAAAGAATTATCACAATACTTTGAAGGCATTTATACAACAAATAGTTACCGAGAAGTTGCAGATAATGAGTATGAGGAGAACACTAAAACAACGGCGTTTAACGTATTCTAATGTATACAGTTGATTCTTTATTCACCCAACACGGTTACGTTATAGAAATAGAAGTGGACCGTACAAGTGCTCCAAAGTTTGCATTTGACATATACAAATATGAGCACTTTGGAAATTACGAAAAGATTGAAGTAAGAGATTGGTATTTATACCGAACATGGCAAGAAGCATTTGATGCAGCCATTGAAGAACTAACACAATTAAATTTAATATAGGATGAGAAAAAAAGAAGTACAAGTAGAAAAGGAAGTACAAGAAGTTATTGTACTAGTTCACGATCCAATCTTAGGTTCAAGATATGAATTACAAGAAATCGAATTAGAAGAATCTAAAAACGAGGAGGCAGAATAATGGAATCAATCTACACGAGAGAATATCGAATGTATGGATTGGTGCCTTATAATTTAAGTCCAATTCAACAAGGTATCCAATTTGGCCACGCTGTAGTTGAGTATGGACTTGACTTTTTTAATACTCCAGAATATCAAGAATGGGCACGAAGAGATAAAACTTTTATTATCTTAAATGGTGGAACAACCAACGATAATAATATGAGATTAGGAACTCTTCAACAAAATTATTTTGAATTAACTGACAGAGGTATTCAAGTTGGAGAATTCCATGAGCCAGATTTGGGTGATCAAATGACAGCTGTAGTTTTCTTAGTTGATGACAGAGTATTTGACAAAACACACTGGCCTGATTATGTTGGTCCATATTATATAGATGGTACAACACCAATTGAAATGGATTATTATGAATGGAAGATGAAATTTGCTGAAACAGAAAAGGAAGCAGATCAGATTATTTTCTTAAGAGAATTTTTAAAACGATTTAGACTAGCATAATGGGACAATTAAATGATTTTATAAAATCAGAGATAAGTACAAATTATCAAGAAATAGAGGGTGACTTAATCAAATTAGCCAAAGAAGGTACATTTGATGTTATTACACATGGTTGTAATTGTATGTGTACAATGGGAGCTGGAATTGCACCTCAAATGGCAAAAGCATTTGGTGTTGATGAATATCCTCTTGAATCATTTACTCGTAAAGGTGACATTAATAAGTTAGGACAAATTGAATGGTTCCTTGAAAGAGATGGTGCAATACCATTTGTTGTAAATTCATACACTCAATATAATTATGGTGCAAATCATAAAGATGGAACTTCAAAACCAATTGATTATGATGCATTAACAATGTGCATGCGTAAGATCAATCATCAATTCAAAGGTAAACATATTGGCTTACCTAAGATTGGCACTGGATTAGCAGGTGGAGATTGGAACAGAATTATGACTATTATTCAAACAGAATTAAAAGACATGAAAGTGTCAGTGGTAATTTATAAACCATAATAATGTTAATAACTTTTTGACAATAAATTTTTTTATGTCAACTTTTATTAGTATATTTACTTATAATTAAAAACGATCAATATATGAACCCATTATTTTTAACAGACGGCTACAAAACAGGCCATCACCAACAATATCCTAAAGGAACTACGTTGGTTTATTCAAACTTCACACCAAGAAGTAACAAGTACGCACCAAAAGGTTGCGACCAATTAGTATCATTTGGACAACAAATGGTAGTTAAACAAATTCACGAAGCATTTGACAAAGATTTCTTTAGTAGACCTAAAGATGAAGTTTGTGGAGAAATGAAACGTGAATTATCAATGTACTTAAATACTGATTATGACGTTAGTCACTTTGAAGCACTACATGATTTAGGTTATTTACCAATTGTGGTTAAATCAATCGAAGAAGGTAGTTTAGTACCAATGAGAGTTCCAGTCTTAACAATTTACAATACACATCCAGATTTCTATTGGATTACAAACTACTTAGAAACAATTATTTCTAACTTGTTATGGAAACCAATGACTTCTGCAACTATTGCACACGCATATCGTAAAGTGTTAACAGAATGGCAAGAAAAAACTGATGCTGAAAGAGCTTGGTTTATCGATTGGCAAGGACATGATTTCTCAATGAGAGGTCTAGATTCTATTGATGCAACTATTAGTTCAGGTCTTGGTCACTTAACAAGTTTCTCAGGTTCTGACAGTTTACCTGCGATCTTCGGAGCAAGAAAGTTCTACAATGAAACCGGATTTGTAGCTGGATCTGTAAATGCAACCGAACACTCAGTTATGTGTGCTGGATCTAAAGAAGATGAGGTTGGTACATTTAGAAACTTGATGGAAACATATCCAACAGGAATTCTTTCAATCGTATCAGACACATGGGACTTATGGAAAGTTTGTACCGAACACATTGTTACTCTTAAAGAAGAGATTTTAGCAAGAGATGGTAAGGTAGTTATCCGCCCTGACTCTGGTGATCCAGTTTTGATTATCTGTGGAATGGATGAATTTCCACAATTTAAAACACCTGAAGAAAGAAAAGTACTAGATAATGAAGAAAAAGGTGTTATTGAATTACTTTGGGATGTATTCGGTGGAACTATAAACGAACAAGGTTACAAAGTTTTAGACTCTCACATTGGAGCAATTTACGGAGATTCAATTACAATCGAAAGAGCAAATGAAATTTGTACTAGATTAGAAGCAAAAGGATTTGCAAGTACAAACATTGTTTTAGGTGTAGGTTCATTCACATACCAATTCAACACTAGAGATACATTTGGTTTCGCAATGAAAGCCACTTATGTTGAAGTTGATGGAGTTGGAAGAGAAATCTTTAAAGACCCAATCACTGATGATGGTGTTAAAAAATCTGCAAAAGGTTTATTAACAGTTGCTGGAGATGAAACTTGCTTCTTATTAGTAGACCAATGTACTTGGGAACATGAAGCAACTGGTAAGTTAAAAACTATCTATTTGAATGGTCAATTTGAAAACCAAACAACTCTTACAGAAATTAGAGAACGTTTAAAAAGAGCATAATGATATTTTTAGCAATTTATATTATAGGTTATTTTGCATCGCTTTGGGCGATGCATGCCTATAAAAAACAATTAGGTATTGATGATTATGATCCGCCACACGATGAATATTATGACGATTATGAGTCAAATGCAGAAGCTTATGTAATTATAAGCTTTATATGGCCACTATTCTGGTTTGCAATGATTTTAAAACTAGTTTGGAATGGTCTTATATTCATCTCAAAAAAATTAGAAAAATGAATAGACAAAACTCACCAGTACCTTTAATAATAATAATTTTGGCTGCACTAGTAATCTTTATGGTTACTAGTTGCAAACCAGAAAACTATAAAGAACCCAATTCTACAAATCCAAATCGATATGAGCTTAATAGTACTTCAGAATATTCTGATAGAGCATATAGAACATATACATTAGAAGGCTGTGAATATATCGTAGTAGGTTTTGGTAGTAGTGCATGGGGTTCACACAAAGGAAATTGTAAAAATTCAATACACAAAAATGAAAGTAATTAAACCACCTAAAAGAGAATCTTGGAATCATGATAATGCTATTTTTTTGGCAGGTTCTATAGAAATGGGTAAAGCTGAAGATTGGCAAGCCGCTATTCCACAAATATTCAAAGATCGTAAAGATTTAATATTCTTAAATCCTAGACGTAATGATTGGGATTCTAGTTGGGAACAGAAAGAAACAAACCCACAATTTAGTGAACAAGTAAATTGGGAATTAGATATGTTAGATGAATGTAATCTAATTTTTATGTACTTTTCACCAGAAACTACAAGTCCTATAAGTTTATTAGAACTTGGATTATATGCAAGTACTGGTAAAATGATAGTTTGTTGCCCAGATGGATTTTACCGTAAAGGTAATGTAGATATAGTTTGTAGTCGTCATAACATTCCAGTTTACAACACATTAGAAGCTGCAATAGGAAGACTAAGAACAGAACTTAAAAATTGTTCGTAACTTTATTGAAAATAATCAGCCAAATATTTTTTTATTTGGCTTTTTTTTAGTATATTAGCCTTATAATTAAAAACAAAAGATATGACAAATTTTAAAAAACTTTCAAGATCAGAAGCTGATGCTTCAGGAACATCATTAAGTGGTTATTTAGACAATGTGACTTATAGTAATTTATGTGAAGCCTTCGGAGAGCCTACATGTACACCTGAAGATTCTGGTGACGGTAAAGTTAATTTTGAATGGATCTTTGAATTTAATGGAGAAATCTTTACAGTATATGATTGGAAAACGTATGACCAAGAATATACAATAAATCAATTAACCAGATGGAATATTGGTAGTAAGTCCCACGCTACAGAATTCGTAACACATATTGAATCGATTTTAAAAACAGTAAAATAATATGAGAATAACATTAATTTCAGATACTCACACAAAACATGATGAGTTATCTTACGACCCCAAAGATCTCCCAGGTGGAGACTTATTAATTCATGCTGGAGACATTATGAACTCTGGTTATAATTCAAACGACATCACAGATTTCTGTAAATGGTTTGATGGCTTAAAACAATATGACCATAAGGTTTTTATTGCCGGAAACCATGATCGAATGTTTGAAAATCAGCCTGAAAAGGCAATGGAAATTGTTAATTCATATAAGTGGATTGATTATTTACAAGATGATTGGCTTCAAGTCGGAGATGCAGATGCACATGATGCAAATGTAAAAACTGCTAAAATCTACGGTAGTCCTTGGCAACCTGAATTTTACAATTGGGCTTTTAATTTGCCTCGTCAAGGAAAGGAATTAGAAGCTAAATGGGCCGCAATTCCAACTGACACAGATATTTTAATCACACATGGTCCAGTACAAGGTCATTTAGATATGAGCGGACCTCCATATAATGAACCTAACTTAGGGTGTCCATTGTTAAGACATCATATTGATACAGTTTCCAGACCAAAGATTCATGTATGCGGACACATACATGGTGGTTATGGTTACAAGTTTGATGGACAAACACATTTTTTTAATGCATCAATCTTAAACGAAAGATACGAATACGTGAACAAGCCAGTA
>Ga0208923_1000054_pt1:2500-27500 | contig 31951 bp, 43 predicted proteins | sample ColrivemetaGS575_FD_187620 | JGI IMG/M metagenome (GOLD analysis project Ga0208923, IMG submission 187620) | Estuarine microbial communities from the Columbia River estuary - Freshwater metaG S.575 (SPAdes) (version 2) | ecosystem: Environmental > Aquatic > Marine > Intertidal zone >...
AATAAGCAAAAATATTTAAAATTTAATTATTAATCAAATCATACATTAAAGAAATCGTGAATAATTTTTAATATTATATTTGACATTATTTATAAATCTAAAGTACTATATTTTTAATTTCATACTAATGCTTTTTATGTCAACAACAATAAAATACGAAATGATGATTCTTTTAACAGAAGAATTTAATGATAATGAATTAAAAACTTGGGCATTTAATTATGCTAAAGCATTAAGAAAATTAAATGCATCTGAAATTTCAGTAATTTCCAGAGGTAAACGAGATTTATCTTATGAAATTGCAAATCAAAGACGAGGAAATTTTATTCAAATTAATTTTTCAAGTATTCCAAAACATATTGAAAATTTTTCAAGTAGTCTAAAATTTGATTCAAATGTTTTACGGTTTTTAATTTTAAATAAAACAAGTAACGTAAAAAATTTATAAAAATTTTTTACGTTAAGAACTTGAATTAGAAATAAACATATGATATTATTTTATTAATACATATTTCCTCAGTAGCTCAGTGGTAGAGCAATCGGCTGTTAACCGATTGGTCGTAGGTTCAAGTCCTACCTGGGGAGTTTATAAACCTTTAAATAATCCAATAAGTTAAAATTATGAAAAATATATCTGACCCTTTAAGAATAGGAAATAAATCATTTTCTTCACGTTTAATGTTAGGAACTGGAAAATACCGAACTAGTCAAGATGCTTTAAAAAGTATTAAAACAAGTGAGTGTGAAATTGTTACTGTGGCCATTAGAAGATTACCTACAAATATAAACCAAGATAATATTAGTTTTCTAAAAGCTTTAAATTGGGAGAAACTGTGGCTATTACCAAATACAGCTGGTTCACAAACAGCTGAAGATGCTATTAGAATGGCATTTTTAGGGCATGAATTAGCTTGTCAATTAGGGCAAGAAGATAATTTTTTTGTTAAATTAGAAGTTATTTCTGATCCAAAATATTTATTACCTGATCCAATAGGAACTTTAAAAGCAGCAGAATTTTTAGTAAAAAAAGGTTTTACTGTTTTACCTTATATTAACGCTGACCCTATGTTAGCTTTACATTTAGAAGACTTAGGTTGTGCTACTGTTATGCCATTAGGATCTCCAATTGGTTCAGGGCAAGGGTTGAATAATTTGTCTAATCTTCAAATTATTATTGAAAATGCAAATATTCCTGTTATTGTAGACGCTGGAATTGGAGCCCCTAGTGAAGCAACAATGGCTATGGAATTAGGAGCTGATGGAATTCTACTTAATACAGCAGTAGCACAAGCCAAGAGTCCAGAACAAATGGCAGCAGCAATGAAATTAGGTGTACAAGCTGGTCGTTTAGGTTATTTAGCAGGTCGAATGGAAAAAAAATATTATGCTAGCCCTAGCTCACCAACAAACCAAATTAGCCAGATAAAATAATTACAAAAAATTTTAATCAATAAATATTATCTCCTACTTTATCCTAAAGAATAAAGTAGGAAATAATGTTTGTAAAAATTGGTAAATTAACTAAGATTTTATTATTTTTAATACTTTAGCTAATTTTTAATTTGTAGAAACAGTGCTTTCTTCTTGTTTCTTAGAGTTTGATTCGTCTTCATTATGGATTTCACTGAAATCTACATTACTATAGTCAAATTCAACTAGAATTTCTGATGTATAAATATCATCAAATATAGGTGAATAAACTGGTCTATTGCCATACACACTTGGCTTTATTTGTTGTTTAACATTGATTTGTGTACCTTCATGGATAACATTACTCAAACACGCTTCAGCTAGCTTATCTTCTAAGAATTTTGTAATTGATCGACGTAATGGACGAGCTCCATAAATTGGATCATAACCTTCTTCTGTAAGGAAGAATCGTGCAGCATTATCAATATTTAAAGTCGCACCTTGTTCTTTTAAACGCTTACTTAATGATTTTAACATTAATCCACAGATTTCCCAGATATCATGTTTTGATAAATGGTTAAAAACAATAATATCATCTACTCGATTTAAAAATTCTGGTCGGAAGAATTTTTTTAATTCTTCTTGTACTAATCCAGTGATTTTAACAAATTTTTCTTCATCTTCGGCTGTTACTTCTCGTTTAACTGGTGGTTTTAATGAGAATGTACCGTCTGAATTTACTAATAATTCAATTTTTTTACTTTCTCTTTCTGATGCCGTATCAAATCGACGCCCAAAACCAATTTTTTCTTTTGAAAGTATTGGAGATTCTTTTTCAATAACTCGAGAACCTAAATTCGTTGTCATTACAATAATAGTATTTTTAAAGCTAACAACTTTTCCACTTGAGTCAGTTAAGTGACCATCGTCTAAAATTTGTAAAAATAAATTAAAAACATCTGGGTGTGCTTTTTCAACTTCGTCAAATAAAACAATAGAGTATGGTTTTTGTCTCACTGCTTCTGTTAATTGTCCACCATCTTGGAAACCTACATATCCTGGAGGTGATCCAATTAATTTTGCAACTGTATGGCGTTCCATAAATTCAGACATATCAAACCGAATTAAACTCTTTTCATCATCAAACATATATTCAGCTAATGCTTTTGTTAATTCTGTTTTACCTACACCTGTCGGACCAGCAAAAATAAAACTTGCAATTGGACGTTTTGGATCTTGAATACCAACTCGCGCTCTACGTACAGCTTTTGATACTGCAGTAATAGCATGATGTTGGCCAATAAGTCGTTCATGAAGAATATTTTCCATTAACTTTAATCGTTGATTTTCAGATTGATTAATTTTTGTTACGGGAATACCTGTCCATGCTGAAATAACTTTAGAAATATCTGATTCTGTAACTTCATCAAAACGAGGTCCATTTGGACTGGCATATTTTGCATATTTTTCTTTACTCGTTAAAGCAAATCGCATTATTCGTAAATGTGTACGAACCTCTATTTCATGCTCAACCAATAATTTTGCTGTTGCAAAATCATTGTGATTAATTGCATCATTTTTATCTTGTAAAGTATCATGTAATTCTACAAGTAACTTTTGTAGGCCAGTTGGTAGTGAGCGGTTGCGTAATCTAACACGAGAACCCGCTTCATCAATAACATCAATAGCTTTATCCGGTAGATTACGATCTGCAATAAATCTACTTGAAAGTTTTGCAGCTTCTACAAGGGCTGCATCAGTATAAGTTAATGCATGATGACGTTGGAATTCTGGTTTTAAACCTTTTAAAATATCGATAGTTGTTTCTACTGACGGCTCTTCTACAAGAATAGAGTGGAATCGTCTTTCTAATGCTGGATCTTTTTCAATATATCTGCGATATTCATCTAATGTAGTAGCACCGATAAGTCTTAAAGTTCCACGAGCTAATGAAGGCTTTAAAAGATTAGCAGCATCAACAGCACCTTCAGCCGCACCTGCACCAACTAATGTATGAATTTCATCAATTACTAAAATAGTTTTACCGTGTTGGTTTACTTCATCAATAATATGTTTCATACGTTCTTCAAATTCCCCACGGTATTTTGTTCCAGCTAAAACTGAACCAAGATCAAGAGCTCTTACAACATGATCTAATAAAAATTCTGGGCAATCTAAACTTTGCATTAAAATAGCAAGACCTTCAGCACATGCAGTTTTCCCTACACCCGCTTCACCTACTAAAACAGGATTATTTTTCCGGCGACGACCTAAAACTTTAACTATAGCATTAATTTCTTCATCTCGACCAATAACTGGGTCTAAACGTTGACCAATAACTTCTTTTGTAATGTCCTCTGTGTATAAATCTAAAGAAGGAGTCTTTAAACCTGATTTTTCACGAGCAAGTGCCCATTTTTCTTGATCAGTTAATGGTGGTTTTAAAATATCTTCTTGTTGTTCTTCAATATAAGTTAAGATTAAATGACGTAACTTCGGAATATTAACGCGTAGTTTATCTAACGTTCGCATTGCAATACCATCTGCCTCATTTATTAACGACAATAAAACATGCTCTGTACCAACATAATTAACTCCAAGGTCTTGGCCTTCATGAATTGACATTTCTAACACACGCTTTGCTCTTGGAGTAAAGGGTATTTCAGAAGCTACGAATCCTGTGCCTCGTCCAATATATTTTTCAATTTCTTTTCGTGTCTTTTTTAATGTAATATTTAATTGTGCTAATGCACGTCCACCTATTCCATGTCTTTGCCCAATTACACCAAGTAGTAATTGCTCAGTGCCCACAAAATTGTGACCCATTCTTCTAGCTTCTTCCTGTGCTAACATGATTACTTTAATAGCACCTTCAGTAAATTTTTCAAACATCACATCTCCTTTCTCATTTTTATTTGATAAAAATGGTATTGTATACGTTTAGTAATTTCTTTTTCTATTTACATTATAAGTATTAAAATATTTACTCGTAGCTATTTATAAAAAATTCTACTTTATGTAATCTATTGATTCTATAGTTGCATAATAAGTTATTTTTAATTATAATAGATTTATTAAGAAAGAACAATTATATTTTTGGCGGTATGGCCAAGTGGTAAGGCAGTGGATTGCAAATCCTCTATCCCCAGTTCGAATCTGGGTGCCGCCTTTAAATATAGTTCAATATTATTGCTTTTTTATAAGCATATAAAATATAATAGGATTACATGTCATTAAGGGGACGTGGTGGAATTGGTAGACACGACGGACTTAAAATCCGTTGCCTAGTGATAGTGCGTGAGGGTTCAAGTCCCTCCGTCCCCATTTATACGAATAAATTATTTATAATAAATAGTGTTAAATATTATTAGTTTTTAATTAAATAAATGCAACTATTTTGCATTTATTTAATTTATTATTACGATAAACAAATTCTGTAAAGTACTCCTGGTGGTAAATCTGATTTGACTAATAAATCAAAAATATTTACTGATGAGTCGTAATAAATTTCAAGAATTCGTTTATGAATTCGAATCTCAAAATGTTCTCGCGAATCTTTATTAACATGGGGAGAACGTAATACACAATAAATTCGTTTATCTGTAGGTAATGAAACTACTCCAACATTATCAATGTTGTTACCTTGAGTAATTTCCATGATTTTTTGACACGATGTGTTTAAAAGTTCATGATTAAACGATTCTAATCGTACACGAATTTTTTCATTCGGTTTTATTTCCATAAATTTTTTTTCAATTATTTAACAATTTTAGAAACAACACCAGCACCAATAGTTCGGCCGCCTTCACGGATAGCAAAACGCATACCTTCTTCAATTGCAACTGGATAAATTAACTCAGCAGTCATTTTAATACGATCTCCTGGCATTACCATTTCTACAATTGAACCATCATCTGCTGTGAATTGTTCAATTGAACCTGTTACATCAGTTGTTCTTACGTAAAATTGTGGGCGGTAACCTGTAAAGAATGGTGTATGACGTCCACCTTCTTCTTTAGTTAATACATATACTTCTGATTCAAAATTTGTATGTGGTGTAATTGTACCTGGTTTTGATAATACCATACCACGTTCAATATCGTCTCTTGTAACCCCACGTAATAAAATACCAACATTATCACCAGCAAAACCTTCATCTAATGTTTTTTGGAACATTTCAATTCCAGTAACAGTCGTTGATTTAGTATCACCAACACCAACAATTTCTACAGTTTCACCAACTTTAACAACACCTCGTTCAATTCGTCCTGTTGCTACAGTTCCTCGACCAGTAATTGAGAATACGTCTTCAATAGCCATTAAGAATGTTTTTTCAACGTCACGTTCTGGTGTTGGGATATAGGCATCAACTGCATCCATTAATGCATAAATTTTGTCAACCCATGGGTTATCACCACGTTTAAGATCAGGATTTGATGAAATTGCTTCAATTGCTTGTAATGCTGAACCAGGACAAATTGGAATATCATCTCCTGGGAAATCATATGCTGATAATAATTCTCTTACTTCTAATTCTACTAATTCTAGTAATTCATCATCATCAACTTGATCTTGTTTATTTAAAAATACAACAATATGTGGAACACCAACTTGTTTTGCTAATAAGATATGCTCTCTAGTTTGAGGCATTGGTCCATCTGCAGCAGATACAACTAAAATTGCTCCATCCATTTGTGCTGCACCAGTAATCATATTTTTTACGTAATCTGCGTGACCTGGACAATCTACGTGAGCATAATGGCGATCAGCTGTTTCGTATTCAACGTGAGCTGTATTAATTGTAATACCACGAGCACGTTCTTCAGGTGCACCATCAATATCTGAATAAGCTTTTGCAACAGATATCCCATCTAAAGCTAATGTTGCTGTAATTGCTGCTGTTAAAGTTGTTTTACCATGATCAACATGACCAATAGTACCAATGTTAACATGCGGTTTTGTACGTTCAAATTTTTCACGTGCCATTTCTAAAAATTCCTTTGAAGTTTAATGTGTATAATAAAAATCTCTTTGCTTTTAGCGTAATTAACTAGAATTCTAAATGATTAATTATTAATAACGGAAATGCGCAAATGCTTTATTTGCATCTGCCATTTTATGAGTTTCTTCTTTTTTCTTTATAGTATTACCTATATCATTTGCTGTGTCAATAATTTCACTCGCTAGTTTTATTGACATTGTTCGGCCTACACGTTGTCGTGAATATTGAATAATCCAACGTAATGCTAAATTTGTTGCTCTAAAACTACTAACCTCAATTGGAACTTGATATGTTGATCCCCCAACACGTCTAGCTTTCACTTCTACAACTGGGCTAGCATTGCGAATTGCTTTTTCAAAAATTACTAATGGATCTTCATTTGTTTTTGATTTTATAATATCAAATGCACCATTTACGATATTTTGAGCTAAATTCTTTTTCCCTGATTTTAAAATTCTTGTTACTAATAAACTAACTAAGTAACTATTATATGTAGGATCTGCTTTAGGAAATCGTTTTTTTGATATATTTCGACGTGACATGACAATAATTATTCTTTAATAAATTGTTTTTATTAAATATTAATTTTTAAATTAATATTTATTTTTTTGGTTTTTTAACTCCATATTTTGAGCGTCTTTGTGTCCTATCTTTTACACCACCACTATCTAATGCACCTCGAACTATATGATAACGAACACCTGGTAAATCTTTTACTCGACCACCTCTAATTAAAACAACTGAGTGTTCCTGTAAATTATGACCTTCACCTGGAATATATGCCGTTACTTCAAATCCTGATGTTAACCGAACCCGTGCAACTTTACGGATTGCTGAATTTGGTTTTTTAGGTGTAGTTGTATAAACACGTGTACATACACCACGTCGTTGTGGGCAATTTACTAAAGCAGGAGATTTTGTTTTTTTATTAATCTGTATTCGTCTTGAACGAACTAATTGCTGAATCGTTGGCATTTATATAAAAATTGATTAAGTGAATTTAAATTATTTTAATAAAATTAATTTAGTTGTCTTTTGTTTGTAATCCATATTTTTTCATAAATCTTTCTACACGTCCTTCACTATCAACAAGTGTTTGTGAATCTGTGTAAAAGGGATGATTTCCTACCCAAACATCAAGTTGTAATTGGGGTTTTGTTGAACCAATTATACAAAGTGTTTTTCCCTCACATTTAACTTCAGAGTCTGGAAACCAAGTCGGATGAATTTCAGATTTTGGCATATTTTTAAAATTTTTAACGTTTTGAGTATTGTGATGCTTTTCTTGCTTTTCTTAAACCGTATTTTTTACGCTCTTTAATTCGTGAATCACGGCTTAAAAGACCAAAAGGTTTTAAAATTAACCGATTTTCCTTTTCCATTTTGCAAAGTAATCTTGCAACACCTAATTTAATAGCATCAGTTTGACCTGTTAAACCACCTCCATTTACTAGAGCGATAATATCAAACTGAGTTTTTAAATTTAATTTTTCTAATGGTGAAAAAATAGCATTTAAATAATTTGTATTATATTGTAAATATTTTTCACCAGAAACTTTATTAATAATCACTTTTCCGTCTCCTGGAACAAGAAAAACTCTTGCCACAGCACGTTTTCTTTTTCCAAGCCCAATTTTATCTTTTTGAAAAACTGTATTCATAAATTTTTTTTAAGTTAGTAAGTAAAAGCTTAAAGTATATTTAATTGTTTTGGATCTTGAGCTACATGTGGGTGCTGATCACCTTGATAAACTTTTAAGCGTTTTACTAAATGTTTTTTTGGAAATCCATTTGGTAACATATTAAAAACACAGTTTTCAATAATTCGTTTTGGTACTATATTTACTAACCGTTTTAATGAACTACCTGGACGCCCAGGTTGATAAACATGGAATCGTTCAATATCACGATCAAGTTTCAAATGTTCAGTATTAATTAATATTACATAATCACCAACATCAACTGATGGGTGGTATATTGATTTTGATTTACCTGTTAATAATGGTACAATAGTTGATGCTAATCGTCCTAATTGTTTATCTTTACAATCAATGACGTACCATTTTCTTTTATTATAATTTGAAGCTGGAATAAATGTTTTATTCATAAAATGAAACTTAAACTAAATAATTATTTTAAAACTATTCCTAATTTATTTTTAAGAGTAGCAAAAACTTCGTCCGCTGATTTTCGACCAAAGTTTTTTAATTCTAAGAGCTTTTCTGGAGAATAGTCTAATAGATCGCCAATTGTATTAATTTGTGCTCTTTTTAAACAATTATAAGGTCTTACTGATAATTGTAATTCTTCAATAGCAATATGAGTATAGGGATCTATAGGTTTTATATGATTCTTTTCTTTCGCCGTTTCTTTTTCTTTTTTAATTTTATGTTCAGTAAGAGATTTAAATAAATCTATAATTAAATTAGAACCAGAAAAAATTGCTTGCTCAGGTGAAATGCTGCCATTTGTCCAAACATCAATAAACAACCTTTCTTTTATATTATTGGAATTGTCATAAACATTTTCAACTTTGAAGTCAACTTTTTGCACTGGCATAAAAATTGCGTCTGTTTCAATGAAATCTTCAAATTTATCAGAAAAAAGTTCATTAGCTAATCTATATTTGGTTCCAGATTCAATTTTAAATTCTATTTCTAAAATATGTGAACTTGAAATTGTTGCAATATAATGATTAGGATTGATAATCTCTAATTCTGGTGGTAATTGAATTGAACTTGCTGTAATAACAGCGGGGCCGTGAACTCTCAAACGCCCAAACTGTCTTGTAGGTGTATTTGATTTTAAAACAATTCCCTTTAAGTTTAGTAAAATTTCAAGAATATCTTCACGAACGCCTGGAATTAGTGAAAATTCATCTTTTACACCAGCAATTCTAACACCTGTAATAGCAGTTCCTTTTAAATCTCCTAATAAAACTCGTCTTAATAAATTCCCAATTGTTATTCCTTGACCAGAACTAAGTGAATCAATTAAAAATTGTCCATACATAGGACCAGATTCAATTTTTTCTGATTTTAAACACTCCATTACTAAATTAGAACTAGTGATAAAATTTTTTGTGGAATTCATAATTTATTTTTTTATAAGTAATTAGACTTATACGCGGCGACGTTTTCTAGGGCGACACCCATTATGTGGTACTGGAGTTATGTCTTGTATTGAAAGAATTTCTAACCCTGCCCCTTCAATAGAACGAATTGCCGTTTCACGACCTGAACCTTGACCTTTTACTAAAATTTCAACAGTTTTTATACCTGTACTTAAAGCTTCTAAAGCTGCTTTTTCTGCTGCAGTTTGAGCAGCAAAAGGAGTACCTTTACGTGCTCCCTTAAAGCCAGAACTACCCGCAGATGCCCACGATATTGTATCTCCTGTTACATTAGTAATTGTAACAATTGTATTATTAAAAGTTGATTGAATGTGAACAACACCTGTTCCGATGTTAGTTCTATTTTTTTTTGCTGCCGGTTTTCGTATTTTTTGTGCCATATTAACGTAATATTTTTAATTAGTATAACTGCCAATAAAAGAATATTATTTTTTCTTACCAGTAACAGTTTTCTTCGCTCCTCGTCTTGAACGAGCATTTGTTCGTGTTCTTTGTCCTCGAACAGGCAAGCTATTTCTATGTCTTTTTCCACGATGACAGTTTATTTCGTTTAATCGTTTTATATTTAAACCATTAAAACGTCGTAAATCTCCTTCTAACATTAACTCACCATCTTCTAATATATTCCGTAATATAACTGATTGTTCTGTAGTAACATCATCTGTCCGTGTTTCAGGACTAATTTCTGCTAATTCAACAATCTTTTTTGCTGATGCAAGACCAATCCCATGAATATATGTAAGTGCATATTCAATTCTTTTATTTCTTGGCAAATCTATCCCTAGTAATCTTACCACTTACTTAACTCCTTTTAAATATTAACCTTGTCTTTGTTTATGTTTTGGATTTTGACAAATTACCATAATTTTCCCATGTCGTTTAATTACTCGACATTTATCACACATTTTTTTAACTGAAGGACGAACTTTCATTATAACGATATAAATAGTAAATTAATAAATAAATTTTTTAGTTACTTTAATCAAATCTTTCATTATAAATATTAGAAAGAATGATACTTTTCATTTCACGTGAAATATCAAGAACAACACCTACTAAAATTAATAATGATGTAGTCCCTAACCCATTAAAACTTGAAACATTTAAAATTCCTTCAATAACATTTGGAAGAGTAGCTAATATAGCAAGTATTATAGCTCCAAAGAATGTTACTCGTTTCATTACTTGTTTTAAATAGAAGGTTGTTGCTAAACCCGGCCGTACTCCCGGAATGCTTACAGCCATTTTTTGCAATTCTTGAGAAATATCTTTAGGATTTAAAACAATAGTTGAATAGAATGAACTAAAAATTAAAATCAATCCAAAATAACTAATCCAATAGAAAATTTTTGATGATTGTAAAAAAATAGGAAGTGTTAATAGTGGGAATACACCTAAATTCGTAATATAATTAGGAAGAACTAAAAGCGCAGTTGTTAAGATAATTGGCATAACACCTGCTTGATTAAAACGTAATGGAATATAATTATTTGAACCACCTTTCGAAACTGATTGTTGGTTTTGACCAAGCTGTTTTGAAGAAATTAGCGGGACAATTCTTGCACTTTCTTGCAACGTAATGATGCCAGCTATTGCAATAAAAAATAAAAGTCCAATTCCAACACCTGACACTACACTTAAATTACCACTGTTTTCACTTATTAATTTTTTACCTAAATTCGGTAAACTTGAAATAATGTTTGTATATATTAATAATGAAGCGCCATTTCCTAACCCATATTCTGTTATTAGTTCACTTAACCATAATACTATCATTGCACCCGTTGTAAGCCAAAGAATTATTTCAAAAGCTAATAAAGGACTCCAATCAAAAAGAGCACGTTTTAGGTAAAAAGCAATACTTGAACTTTGAATTAAAGCCCAACCAAATGTGATTAATCTAGTTAATCTTGTAATTGCCCTTCGACCTTCTCCACCTCCTTCTTTTTGTAATTTTGAAATACTAGGAATCAGACCAGTGATTAACTGAACCATAATCGAAGCATTTATATAAGGAAATATATTTAGAGTAAATAATCCAATTACAAATGTATCATTTCCTGAAAAAGTACTTACTAAATTCTTTGTGATTGGGTGTTGTTGAATATAAAAAGCTAAATGTCCATGATTAATTCCAGGAATTGGGAGAAATGTTCCCATTCTAATAAATAGAAGTATCCCAACACTTAATAAAAGACGTTTTAATAAAATATCGTCTGTCTTTTTCATTTTTGTTTTTAATAGTTTAAAATTCAGATACTTTTTATTTAAACTACTTTTTAAATTAAATCACGTTTTTGTAAAACTTGTGATTTAGTAGTTAAATTTTCTAATGCTACAATTGCTGCACGTGCATTATTTAATAAATTATCAGAGCCTAATTGTTTTGCAATTACATTTTTAACTCCCGCAACTTCTAGAACAGTTCTAACAGCACCACCTGCAATTACACCTGAACCTTCAATAGAAGGTCGCATAATAATTTTACAAGCACCTTTATCACCTACAACTCCATGTGGAATAGTTAATGATTTTGTAAGTGGAATTCTTATTAAATTTTTTCTTCCATCTGTTTTTGCTTTCTTAAAAGCGTTAACAACATCTTCAGCTTTACCTACCCCAACCCCTACTTGACCATTTTCATCACCTATAACAACAACGGCACGAAAACTTAATTTTTTTCCACCTTTTGTTACTTTTGTAACACGACTAATTTTAATTAATCGTTCAATAAATTTTGCATCATTTAGATTAGTATTACGACGAGATGTTTTTTTTAATTTATTAACTTGTTTTAACTCGGTACTCATAAAATTTATTATTTTTAAATTATTTACTAAAATTGTAGGCCACCTGCTCGAGCACCATCTGCTAAAGCTTTTATTCGACCATGATATAAATATGGACCTCGATCAAACACAATTTTTGTAATATTCTTTTGCTTACTTAATTCAGCTAATTTTTGACCCATAAGTCGTGAAGCATTACATGTACGACCATTTTCACTGTTCAGTTTTATGTCACGATCTAATGTCGAACAAGAAACAAGTGTTTTAGCCGTTGTATCATCTATAATTTGTGCATAAATATTTTCATTTGATCGGAATACAGATAAACGTGGGCGTTCTACAGTTCCTTTTATTAAACCTCTAACACTTTCACGTTTTAACTTCTTATATTTATCAGGTTTTAGTTTTTTATTTTTATTTTTAAGTCTTAATAAAACTCTTTTTGAAAATTTCATAATATAATTTATTTTTACAACTTAATAATTTTTATTTTTTACCCGATTTACCAGCTTTACGTAAGATTTTTTCACCTTTATAAAGAATTCCTTTTCCTTTATAAGGTTCAGGCGGACGCCATGATCTTACTTTTGCAGCAAATAATCCTAATTGTTCTTTATCACATGCTTTTATATTTATAGTTGTATTTTGGACAACTTCAACTTCTATTCCATCCGGAATATCTATATTTACTGGGTGACTATAACCTAAACTTAATACAAGAGATTTAGGTTGAACACTTGCTCGATAACCCACACCTTGTAATACAAGAGTTATAATAAATTGCTCAGAAACACCAACAAGCATATTATTTATTAATGTTCGGTATAAACCATGTAAAGCTTTATTACCTCGTGTTTCATTTGTTAACCCTACAATTAAGTTACCGTCTGTTTGTTCAATTGTAATAATTTCTGGAATTGTTCGTTCTAATGTTCCAAATTTTCCTTTTACTACAACATTATTATTTGTAACATTAATATCAACAGTTGTTGGTACTTTAATTGGTAATTTTCCGATTCGTGACATATTATATATTTACTCCACTTACCAAATATAACATAAAACTTCACCACCAATTCCGAGTTCTTTTGCTTTATTATTTGTCATTACTCCTTTCGATGTTGAAAGGATAGCAATTCCTAAACCATCTAAAACCGAAGGTAAAGTTTTATAAGTAGCATAAACTCTTAATCCCGGTTTACTAACTCGTTCAATTTTACTAATAACCCGTTCTCTAGATTGACCTTTATACTTTAACGAAAGAAGTAAATATTGAGCTATATTTTCATTATAGATTTCAAAATTTTCAATAAACCCTTCTTCTTTAAGTGTTGCGGCTATTGCTTTTGACATTTTTGTTGCTGGTATTTCAACAATTTGATGTTTTACCATGTTCGCATTTCGTATACGAGTTAACATATCTGCAATGTTATCTGTAACCACTAGTAACTCCTTACTTTTATTATCTTCATTTTAGTTATTCTTGTGACCAACGTTTACGGCGTAAATGTTTTTTCTTATCCCATATTTGATTAATTTCCCCGAATGAAGAATATTTATCATAATAACCACAATCATTCAATGGAAAACGTAAAAACTTTAATAAAATCATCCCGTTTAAAAGTCGATCAATTGTTTTTGAACGAGACTTTGGTGTAGATGAATCAACTACAAGTGTTATACTTAAACCTTGTATTTGATCAACGTCATCATATTCAATTTCTGGAAAAATTAGTTGCTCCTTTACAGAAAATGTATAATTTCCAGCTTTATCAAAACTTCTTACTGATAATCCTCTGAAATCACGAATTTGTGCAAACGTAAAAAAGATTAACTTTGTAAGAAAACTATACATTTTTTCACCACGTAATGTGCTTGATAAACCTAATTCCATATTTTCACGAATTTTGAAGCCTGCTACAGCTTTTTTTGATCTTGTGATTAATGGTTTTTGCCCTGTAATTTGAGTAAATTCCGTAATACTTTTCTTTAAAATATTACTATTTTGTGCAGCTAAACCTAATCCTCTATTAATACTAATTTTTTTAAGTTTTGGAATAGTATGTGGATTTGAAAATAATTCTGGATTGCTTTTTCTTAATACAGAGTGAATCCCATCTTCATATTCTTTTTTTATATTTTCTAATAGACCATATAATTCTGCAGTTTCTTCTAAGGAATGTTGACTACGCATATTCTTTATTTAAAATAATTTAAATTAATTTAACATTTGAATGGTGAATTGGGGCTTCAAATTGTTTTATTTCTCCAACATCACTTTCAGTATTGGGTTTAATATGTTTAAATTTAAAGTTAACACCTTTTACTAAAATTTTTCCTGTATTTCGATAAATTTTAGTAACTTCACCTGTTTTATTCTTATCAAAGCCAGAAATAATTTGTACATTATCTCCAATTTTAACATGTAATTTTTGACCTTTTGGCATTTATAAAACCTCCGGAGCTAATGAAACAATTTTAGAAAAATTCTTATCTCGAATTTCACGAGCAACAGGACCAAATACACGTGTTCCACGTGGATTATTTTCCATATTTACAATTACAGCAGCATTATCATCAAATCGAATATACATCCCATCGGCACGACGAATAGTCTTAGACGTTCGTACCACAATCGCTCGAACAATATCCGATTTCTTAATTGGCATATTTGGAAGAGCTTCTTTTACAACACCAATAATTGTGTCACCAATTTTTCCATATTTTCGGTTGCCACCTAAAACACGAATACACATAATTTTTTTTGCACCCGTATTATCGGCTACAGTTAACATTGTTTGTGGATAAATCATAAAAGTATAATCTTAAGTAATTACAGATGATTTTGAAATAATTTTAGTTATTGACCAACGCTTTTTTTTACTAAGTGGTCTACATTCTTGTACTAAAACTTTATCACCAATATTGCATTCACTCATTTCATCATGAGCTAAATATTTAGATGTCTTTATCATTGTCTTTGAATAAATAGGATGTGGAAATCGACTTTCGACTTGTACTACCACAGTTTTCTGCATTTTATTACTGACAACAATACCAACTTTTTCTTTTACTGGCATTTTAAAACTCCTTAAAATCGCGGTTTAATTTTTTTATACGACTATTGGGTAATCTTTGAAAATTGGAACTTTAAAAGCCCATTTTGAGATTAGCTAACTAGATAACGAGACTAATGAAGAGTATATATATATAGATTTATAGACTCTTAAAGTAGAAAGCTATCAGCACCCAAATTAGATTTTTATTTTTAGACGTGATCTCAGACTTTATCTCTTAAAAGAGTTTTTATTCTTGCTACTTCTTTTTTAGTAGCTTTAATTTCATGAGATTTAAATGGTTGGCGAGTAGCTTTTTTAAATCGCAAATCAAATAATGCCTTTTCTGCTTTTTTCAATTCATCAATCAATTCTTGAAATGACATATTATCCTTACTGTTAGAGTTCGATATACTCATATACTATTAATCGTTTCTAATAATAAATTTTGTTTTTACTGGTAATTTATATGCTGCTAAATTAAAAGCAGCACGTGCAACTTCTTCTGGAACAGCACTAATTTCAAATAAAATTGTTCCAGGTTTTACAGTTGCAACCCAATAATCCACTGCACCTTTACCTGATCCCATACGTGATTCGGCTGCACGAGCCGTAACAGTTTTATCTGGAAATATACGAATCCATAATGATGCACCACGTTTTGTATAGCGTGTAATTGTACGTCGAGTTGCTTCAATTTGACGTGAAGTAATCCATGATGGCTCTAAAGCTTGTAAACCATATTTTCCAAATGAAATTTCGTTTCCACGAGTTGCCTTACCTCTCATTCTTCCACGATGGTATTTTCTATATTTTGTTCTTTTTGGACTTAACATAATGAAATTAGATTAATTAATAAATATCTTTTTTTGATTATTTTTTGTGTTCTTTATTATTTCTTTAATATTTCATTTTTAAATAACCATACTTTTACACCAAGAACACCATAAATTGTATTTGCTTCTTTTGTAGCATAATCAATATCAGCTCTTAACGTTTGTAGCGGAACTCGTCCTTCTCGAATCCATTCGCTTCTCGCCATCTCTGCCCCATTTAATCGACCAGATACTTCTATTTTAATCCCATTTACCGCATTATCTTGACCACATTTTAATCCCTCTCTAATTGCACGACGGAATGCTACACGGTCTTCAAGTTGTTGAACTACAAGATCAGCAATAAGAGAAGCATTTGAATTGACATTTTCAACTTCTATAACATTGATTGTTATTTGACGATCATTAGGTATAAATGTTTTGATATTTGCTGCTAAAGTTTTAATTTTTGAGCCATTGTCACCAACTAATACTCCTGGACGGCCCGTTTCAATATTTAATTCAATTTGATCACCTAAACCATTTCTATTGATATGAATATTTGAAATACTAGCTAATTTTGCTAACTTATTAAGATAAGTCCGAATTTTATCATCTTCTTCTAATAAGTTTGAATATTGTTTAAAATCTGCATACCACGCCGCTCGATGGTCTTGTGTAATACCTAAACGAAATCCCAAAGGATGTGTTTTTTGTCCCATAGAAAAAATCCTTAATTGTTATTCTCTTAACTAATTGATTTTACAACAACTGTAATATGACAAGTTGGTTTTAAAATCTTATAAGCTCGACCTTGAGCACGTGGTCGAATACGTTTTAGTTTTGGGCCTTCATCTGCAAATATTTCTGAAATGACTAATTTTTTCTTATCTAAATTGTAATTATTTTTTGCATTTGCTGCTACAGAATGTACTACTTGCCAGATTGGTGATCCAGCATCATAAGGTAAGAATTCTAATATCATTAATGCTTCTTGATATGAACGCCCACGAATTTGATCTAAGACCTGTCTTACTTTATGTGGCGATATTCGCACATATTTTGCTACTGCTTTCACTGATTGACCATTCGACATGATATAGTTTCCTTAATGTTTATTACATATATTTGAAGTTTCTAAAGAATAACAGAATAAGTTTTCTTTAACTTTAAAATATTATTTTTTTTCTTGAGAAACGTTAAACCCATAAGCTATTTTAATCGTTATATATTCATCTGCTTCTAGATTTTGAGATTTTTCATTCATAAATTTGTTATGACTTGAAACTTTATTAATATAAATCTCATAAATCCACATATCAAAAAAATTTATAGATAAATTATTTTGTAAAGAAATTACAATTGAATATAAAGCTTGTAGAAGAAAATCTCGTTCAATCGGGTTAGATTTTAAGAGATAAGATATATCATCACGCACATAATAAAAATGTTTAAACTGAACACTCTGCAAAATTAATTTTGCCAGTGGAGATAAATTTTTTTCAGATTTAACATTAAAAGTTTTAATTTGGAAACTTTTGGGAAAATTTAATGTTAATTCTAACCGTGCCATGTTTTAATTTTTCCTTAACGTTTTGTTTTTTTATCTGCTTTAATATGCGATTTAAATGTTCTTGTAGAAACGAACTCACCTAATTTATGGCCAACTAATTGATCAGAAATAAAAATTGGAACATGTTGTTTTCCATTATAAACAGCTATTGTAAAACCTACCATATTAGGTAGAATAGTTGAACTTCGTGACCAAGTTGTAATTATATCTTTTTTCCCTTCTGCATTCATTTTATTAATTTTTTTTAATAAATGATAAGCAACAAAAGGTCCTTTTTTTAATGATCTTGACATTTTTTGAGAATCTTAGTAATAAATTTTTTCTAAATTAATTATGAACGTCGACGAAGAATATATGCGTTGCTAAGTTTTTTAGGTTTTCGTGTTTTTTTACCTAAAGCTGGTTTTCCCCATGGTGTTAATGGACGTGAACGACCGATTGGAGTTCTACCTTCACCACCTCCATGAGGGTGATCACATGGATTCATTACGGAACCCCTAACAGTTGGTCGTTTTCCTAACCAACGTGTACGACCTGCTTTTCCACTTTGAACTAAAAATGCATCATTATTGCTTACTTCACCAATTGTTGCAAAGCATTCTTTACGAATTAACCTAATTTCTTTTGAAGGTAATCGTAAAGTTACATAATCACCTTCTTTAGCTAAAATTTTTGCAGATGTTCCAGCTGAACGAACAATCTGTCCACCACGGTTAGGTAATAATTCAATATTATGTACTGATGTTCCTAAAGGAATTTCTTCTAAAGGTAAAGTATTTCCTATATCTAGTGCTATTCCTTTTCCAGATAAAATTGTATCGCCAACATTTAAATTATTTGGGTGCAAAATATAACGTTTTTCGCCATCTGTAAAATGAATTAAAGCAATCCGCGCATTTCTGTTTGGGTCGTATTCAATTGAGTTTACAATTCCGGGTATATCATATTTATTACGTTTAAAATCAATTAATCTGTATTGTTTTTTATGACCACCACCTCTGTGACGGATAGTAATAACTCCTCGGTTATTTCTACCTTTAGATCGATGGTTTTTTCTAATTAAAGTTTTTTCTGGCTTATCAGTTGTTAGTTCTGAAAAAGACGAAAGGGCTCTATTTCTTGTCCCTGGCGTATATGCTTTATAAAGACGAATACTCATAAACTTGATTAATTTATATAATGGTTAATTTTCTTCTGCAAATAAGTTTATTGTATCGCCTTCTGATAACGTTACAATTGCTTTTTTATAATGTGATTTCCACCCAATATATTGACCGATTCTTTTTTTCTTTTTCGGCAAATGAGCGGTGTTAATTTTTATTACTTTAACATTAAATAAATACTCAATTGCAGCTTTAATTGATGGCTTATCAGATTTAGGATCTACAATAAAACTATATTGATTGTTTGCTAATAATCTTGTAGCTTTATCTGTAATAATTGGGTATTTTATAATATTTATATTGCTATCATTAAGAGATGAAGAATTAATCACAATAAATCTCCTTTATATTATTGACTGCTAATGGTGTTAACAAAATTTGCTTTGCTTTTAATAAACTTAAAGTATTTAAATGTGATGCAGAAATTAATTCAACATTTTTTAAATTTTTAGTTGCTAATTTTAAAGGTGTTGTCTTTGTAGAAACAACTAATAAAATTTTTTGATCTAAACTTATATTGTAATTATTACAAATATCACAAAATACTTTTGTTTTTGGTTCATTAATTAATGTTTCTAATTCACCAATTACTGAGATATTATTTCGTTTATTGTATAATAAAGTTTGTAATGCTAAATTTCGTTCTTTTTTATTTAATTTTAAATTAATTGTTCTTGGCTTTGGACCAAAAGTAACACCACCACCTCTCCATAACGGAGAACGATTTGATCCTGCTCTAGCACGACCAGTACCTTTTTGTTGCCAAGGTTTTTTACCACCACCTCGCACTTCACTTCTAGTTTTTGTTGAAACTGTTCCTTGTTTCTGCGAAAGTTGATGTCTTAAAATATCTCTATGAATCAAATAATTACCTGAATCTTCTAATATATTAAGTTTAAAATTATATTTATCAGATGAAATTTGTCCATTTGAATCTAATGAATTGTATTCTATAATTTTTTGAACAGCCATTTAATATTTTTCCTAATATTCATTTGTTTAATCATTTTTTATTTTGCATTAAGTTGAAGGAACAATACTAAGTAAATTTCCAGGTTTTCCAGGAACAGCCCCTTTTACAACCAAAATATTTTCATCATTATTTACTTGAACGATTTTTAATTTTTTGATATTTGCAGTTTTATTACCAAGTTGACCTGCCATTTTTTTACCTGGTAAAACTCGACCTGGAGATGTTCCCATACCAATTGAACCTGGAGCTCTATGATTTTTTGATCCATGAGTCATTGGACCTCTTGCAAAATTATAACGTTTTTGCAATCCTGAAAACCCTTTACCTATACTTTTTCCTGTAACATTTATTAATTGTCCTGCAACAAATGATTCAACATCTAAAACTTGGCCAACATTGAAATTAGTGGGATCACTAACACGAAATTCTTTTAAATATTTTAAAGGTTGAATATTTGACTTTTGTAAATGACCTAATTGAGGTTGAGTTAATGATTTTGTTGAAACATTCCCATACCCAACTTGTATAGCATTATAACCATCATTTAATGTAGTTTTAACTTGTGTAACGATACAAGGTCCAACTTTTAAAATTGTAACTGGAATTATATTCCCTGATTCATCAAATATTTGGGTCATTCCAATTTTGTTTCCTAATAAACCTAAAGACACAATATTTTTCTCCAAAAAATACTTATATATATATATTAATAGTGATAAAATTTAGTTTTTATTAAATGTAATAATAAATATTTTGATAATTACAATTATCAAACTATTATATAACTTTAAGAAAATTCAAAGGTTTTGTCTATATAAGAAATATATACAATATTATAATATTTTATACAGTTTTTATAGTATAAAAATAACACATATGAGCATAATTGCATATTACACTATTAGCTAAAATAGTCATATACATACTCTTGTATGTATGTTAGCATATATATATATATTTATGGTAATATAATATATAATAGTAAACATAAATTTATATAAAGTTAAATAGTCTATATGAACAAAGTAGTAGGAATTGATTTAGGAACAACAAATTCTGTTGTTGCTGCAATTGAGGGTGGTCAACCTACAGTAATTACAAATGCTGAAGGATTTAGAACAACACCTTCTATTGTAGCTTATACAAAAAAGGAAGAGTTATTAGTTGGACAATTAGCGAAACGTCAATCAGTTGTTAATGCAGAAAATACATTTTTTTCAGTAAAACGATTTATTGGGTGTAAAGCTGATGAAGTTTCAGAAGAATCAAAAGAATTACCTTATAAAGTAATTAAAGATGATAATGGGAATATAAAAATTAAATGTTCTTCATTAAATAAAGATTTTAGCCCAGAAGAAATCTCTGCACAAGTTATACGAAAGTTAATAACTGACGCAAAAGAATACTTAGGCCAAGATGTTACAAAAGCAGTAATTACTGTACCTGCTTATTTTAATGATTCTCAACGTCAAGCAACTGTGGATGCTGGAAAAATTGCAGGTATTGAAGTTCTAAGAATTATTAATGAACCTACAGCAGCTTCTTTAGCTTATGGTTTAGATAAAAAACAAAATGAAACTATTTTAGTTTTTGATTTAGGTGGTGGGACATTTGATGTTTCAGTTTTAGAAGTTGGTGATGGTATTTTTGAAGTTTTATCAACAGCCGGAGATACAAATTTAGGCGGTGACGATTTTGATAAAGCTTTAGTTAGATGGTTAGTTCAAGATTTTGAAGCAAAAGAAGGTACAAATTTAACTAAAGATATTCAAGCTCTACAACGTTTAACGGAAGCTGCTGAAAAAGCAAAAATGGAATTATCAAATGTTGAGAAAACTACAATTAATTTACCATTTATTACTGCAGATAAAAATGGACCTAAACATATTCAACAAGAGTTAACACGTGAAAAATTTGAAACTTTATGTAAGGATTTAATTGATCGTTGTCGTATTCCAGTTGAAAAAGCGTTAAAAGATGCGAAATTAGACAAATCTGGAATCAATGAAGTTGTTTTAGTTGGTGGGTCAACAAGAATTCCAGCTATCCAACAATTAGTTCAATCATTAACTGGTAAAAAACCAAATAAATCTGTAAATCCGGATGAAGTAGTTGCAATTGGTGCTGCGATTCAGGCAGGTATTCTAGCAGGTGAGATAACAGATATCTTATTATTAGATGTAACACCTTTATCGCTTGGTGTAGAAACGGTAGGTGGAATTATGACAAAACTTATTTCACGAAACACAACAATTCCTGTTAAAAAGTCAGAATTGTTCTCAACTGCAGCAGATAATCAGACAAATGTAGAAATTCATGTTCTTCAAGGAGAAAGAGAAGTTGTTAGTGGTAATAAAAGTTTAGGAAATTTTAAACTAGAAGGAATTCCAGAAGCACCAAAAGGTCGACCACAAATTGAAGTAACATTTGATATTAATGTAGATGGTATATTATCAGTAACTGCTAAAGAAAATGAATCAGGAAAAGAACAAAGTGTAACGATTCAAGGTAGTTCTAACCTATCAGAAAATGAAATTGATAACATGTTACAAGAAGCAGAAAAATATGCATCAATTGATAAAGAACAAAAACAAAAAAGTGAGATGGTCGTAGCATCTATGGCTTTTTGTGATGAAGTAGAGAAAAAATTAAATAATGATGAACTTACTAATTGTACAGATGAAGAAAAAGAAGAAGTTAAATTGGCAATAAAAACTCTTCGTGAAGCTGGTTCAAATAAAGAGACATCATATGACTCAATCAAAGAGTTATTAGAACAATTACAAAAGTTGGTAGAAGGGAAATTAGCATAGATAGATATCTATCTATGCTATAAAAAAGAATAATAAAAAAATTAATCAAAAATATGTGAGCTTTTTTATAAAATAGAAACTCTACTACTTTTATTATAAGTTTCTTTAAAGACTTGTGAATTTTTATTTGAGTATTTAAGGTTTCATAAATTAATTTATTTTTTTTTAATATTAGTAAAAAACAAATTTTTTTCTTATACATGTAAAATTTCAAAATATACTGTAAAAATTATCATATTATCATAATATATTTTGAAATTTGTTTATATTTAAAAAAATAATTCAAGAATTTAATAGGAGATTTGAGCAAGTTTTACTTAGATGTGTCTATGTCATCTACAATAATACACTCTGTTGTTAAAATCATACTTGCTATAGAAGTTGCATTTTGTAAGCCTGAACGAGTTACTTTTGCAGGATCAACGACCCCTTCTGTATACATGTTGCCAAAAATATTTTTTGCTGCATTATAACCAATTTCAAACTCTTGCTCTTGAACTTTTCCAATAATAACCGGTCCATTAATTCCAGCATTTTCCGCAATTCTTTTTAATGGTGCGACAATTGCACGCGAAATAATAAGTGCACCAATTAATTCGTCTTCTTTTAAATTATTTTTTGCCCATGTTACTAAATTTTCAGCTAAATGAGCTAATGTTGCACCACCACCAGGTACAATACCTTCTTCAACAGCTGCTCGTGTTGCATTAATCGCATCTTCTAGGCGTAATTTTTTATCTTTCATTTCGGTTTCTGTTACTGCCCCTACACGTATAACAGCAATACCTCCTGATAATTTGGCAATACGGTCTTGTAATTTTTCTTTTTCGTATCCTGTTTCAGCAACATTCACTTGTTTTCGTAATTGCTCACAACGTGCTTTAATATTATCAATTTCTAAGCCATCACCCACAATTGTTGTTGTATCTTTATTGACAATAATACGTCTTGCTTGACCTAATAAATTTAACTGAATATTATCTAAAGTTAAACCTGCATCTTGAGTAATAACTGTTCCACCTGTCAATACTGCAATATCTTGTAACATCAATTTTCGTAACTCTCCAAATCCTGGAGCACGTATAGCTACAACATTAACAATTCCACGTAATTTATTTAAAATTAAAGTAGCTAAAGCTTCTTTTTCAACGTCTTCAGCTATAATTAATAGAGGTCGTTTTGTTTTTGTAATTTGTTCTAAAATTGGTAATAAATCTTGCTGAACTAATGTAATCCGTTTATCAGTTAATAAAATATAAGGATTTTCATAAGAGACTTCCATTTTTTCTGTATCAGTTATGAAATAAGGTGATATAAAACCTTTTTCTAATTTCATCCCTTCTGTAATTTCTAATTCTGTAACTATTCCTTTTCCTTCTTCTAATGAAATTACACCTTCTTTACCAACTTTTGCTAATGCATCAGCAATAAGAGCACCTATAATATCATCATTACCAGCTGAAATAGAAGCCACTTGTTTAATTGATTGAATATCTTCAACAGGCTGAGCAAATTCATTTATTTGCATAACAAGATATTGAGTTGCTTTTTCCATCCCCAATTTTATTGAAATGGGATTTGCACCAGCAGCAACATTTTTTAATCCTTCCTTAACCATAGCATAAGCAAGAACTGTTGCAGTTGTTGTTCCATCACCAGCTACATCATTTGTTTTTGCAGCTGCTTGGCGAATTAATGAAACCCCAGTATTTTCAATATGGTCCTGTAGTTTAATTTCTTTTGCAATTGTTACTCCATCATTAACAATTTGTGGTGACCCATATGTTTTTTCTAAAACAACATTACGGCCTTTAGGGCCTAACGTTACAGAAACTGCTTCTACCATTATCTCCATACCACGTTCTAAAGCACGCCTTGCATTATCTTGATATAATATTTTTTTTGCCATAACTTCAATTTTTAATAAATTTATAAAAGTTGTTTATTGATAACTTTAAAATAGAATTTAACAATTCGGCAAGTTAAATTTTTAATTTTGTTAAAATTTTTTTGTTTAAAAGCTTTACGAAAAAGAACAATACCTAGTATTATTAAATAGTAATATAGTTAGGGCTTGTAGCTCAGTGGACTAGAGCACGTGGCTACGAACTACGGTGTCAGGGGTTCGAATCCCTTCTTGCCCAATATAAAAGTATATCTATTTAATAGATATAACTATATTCTTTAACTACACATACTATATTACATTACTGGGGTGTCGCCAAGTGGTAAGGCTGTGGACTTTGACTCCGCCATTCGTAGGTTCGAATCCT
>Ga0208923_1000055_pt1 | contig 31036 bp, 24 predicted proteins | sample ColrivemetaGS575_FD_187620 | JGI IMG/M metagenome (GOLD analysis project Ga0208923, IMG submission 187620) | Estuarine microbial communities from the Columbia River estuary - Freshwater metaG S.575 (SPAdes) (version 2) | ecosystem: Environmental > Aquatic > Marine > Intertidal zone > Estuary ...
AAGAATTTTTCGAATTCTTCGTCGTTATCAAAGTTCATTATTAATTATACAATAAAAAAAAAATTACAATTAGTCAATCTAAATTACTTTTGCTACATGTTATTTATATGTATCAATGTGTCTCTATGTGTATCAATGTGTATCAATATGTCACTATGTGTATCTATGTGTCACTATGTGTCACTTATCAAGCATAAATTATCAATAGTGTTTAATTGTTTTTCAGGAGTATCTATATCCATTGTATCTGTATCTAGGTGTGAATTTCGCCGAATAACAAAATCATCTTCACTATCCTGTTCAATTAGACAAACAGTATTGTTGTATCTTTCCAAGTATTCTTTATTTCTAATTTTATAGATTGATTCTCTATAATCTTCAAAAAGTTGTCTGTCTGCTTGATATTTTCTAATTTGGTCTATTGTTGTCTTGAATAAATGTTTAACATTATCAAACCATTCTTTTCTACGTTTAACTTTAATTAAAAACCATTTATTCATAAAATAATATATTGGTTTAACTTGAATATTTTGTTCTTGATGAATACGAATTGTGTCGGTTGACCATTGGATAAAATCATCTACTGTATTAAGATTATCAGGTGGGTATATATATTTAGTTTCACTATTATCTGGTTCATCAATTTTATTTAATAATATACCTTTATCTTGTTTATCTTGTATTGTTTGGGAAATAAATGATTGTTCGTCAGGTAATTCTTTAATTTCGCATTCTAAAAAGTCACATTCATCCAAGTCCACACAAAAAAGCTGATGTTGCATTTGAACCCAATACCAAATTGGCGGTACACCATCTTCAATTTTACGCGAGTATGGACATTTAATTTCTAACATGACACCATCGGGTGTAATTCCATCAGGGCTAGCTGCTAACCAATTTATTCGCGAATGCGCTATTAATCCAAATTCTATAACATCTGTTTTAAATTCTTTTCTATAAAGTCTTGTAGCAATTTCTTCATATTTTTTACCATGTAATGTGTAAATAGAATCTTTAAATAAATTTTCGCCATAAAAAGTTCTACACTTGTTAATAATATAATCTTCACGAGTATCGTAATGACTTAAACAATTATTAGGTTTATATTTAAAATTCTTAATATTAAAATCCTCCACATATTGTTTACATATATCTTCCGATAAAGTTAAACAACAAGCTGCTTCACTTGCAGTAACTCTTGTGTTACGAGCTTTGAACCATTCAGGAGACCTTTGTGGAGGTTGAACCTTTTTGCGTAATGCCTTTACACGATTCCGATACCAAGTAATGTCTTTTTGTTTAGTACTCATTATTATTATAATTATGAATTATATTTTCAGTTTTATTTAAGAAGATACTTTAAGATCATGTCAACGTCGTGATTGAGACCAATGCAAGATCATGTCTCCCTATGATAAACGTCGCGATTGAGACCAATGCGATTTTTGAATGTAAATATAATTTAATTAAATTGAATTGAACTGGATAATTTTACTTTTATTGAATTTTTAAAACTTCGTTAAATAATTAAAATTTAAAACTAAGCAGATATTAATAGAAACATGACATCTAAAAAACCTATTCTTCTAAATAAGGCGTTATATTCTAATACAAATCAAACTACATTAGATGTAATAAAGGAACCTGTTACTTTAGAAAACACACATGAGAATATTAAGATTGTGAAGGTTATATATGACAAGGCTCAAGAACTTTTAACAAAAGAAAATAAACTTGATAATGATAAATATGTTAAGTGTATAGAATATTCAGGAAAAATTATTACCTTTTTAGATGGTCTAAATCCATTTCAAATTAATCGTATAAAGGATGATATTAAGACCATTTATTATATTAGTGCAGAGGTTTTAATTAGAACGGTTGGTTTACATATGAATCGTACCGAATTTACAGACAGAGAAAAGGGTACTTTGTATATATCTATTGCACATTTACAAAAAGTGTTGGGAGTAGAACCATTTAATCCGTCAGCAAAAGAGTTATTTAAAATTGTATTTATATATCTTAGTATTTTTAATTCAAATGCAAAAGAGAATATTCAATTATTAACTAATGTTTTGATGATGCACCCGTGTGATTATCAACTTCAATACAATCTAGCATTTATGTATCAAAGAACCAATGATCTTGAAAAGTCATTACAGCATTTTAAGTTAGCATTTGGTATTATTGAGTTGGAATTAAAGGCAGCTGACCCTAAACAAACAGAGCTTGTTAAAGTTTTAACTGAATTCAAAGTAAAATGCCTAAATGGATTAGGTGGTATCTATTTTGCCATTCAAGACCGTGAATTAGCTAATTATTATTTCTTTGAAGCTCTTAAGATTTTACCAGATGATCCTGATATTAATAATCAGATTGGTGTTGTTTATACAGAATTAAGATTTACGGATAAGGCTATTAAACACTATAAGCATGGTATTGAAAATTATAAGAATGCACATATATCAAATGATCTTGATATGTTATTAGCATCAATGCATATGAATATGGGTCTTGCTTATTGTTATGAAATCAATTATCCTATGGCAATTGATTGTTATAATAAGGCACTCAAATACAAGCCAAGACTTTCATTGGCTTATCAGAATAAACTTCTTGATTTAAATTATATTTCACACTTGATTGACGACCCAATGTATATTGCAAAATTACATAAGAATATTAATAAAATTTATTCAAATGTTGTAAATGATTATAAAGTTGCTTTACCAGATTATAAACCTAATGAATTGATACTTAAGTGGGATGGTAAGAATAAAGATTCTTTAGTTGGTAAAACAAAATTAAAGATTGGGTTTATTAGTGGTGATTTTATTTGTCATCCAGTTAGTTATTTCTTGAATTGTATTTTGAAATTTATTAATTATGATTTATTCGATATTCATTGTTATTCATTAAAAGTTGTTGATTTAACTAGCTCATTTCCTAATATTAAATGGAAGGTTGTAAAGGGTACTAGTCCAGATGAATTAAAGAAAATTATAGAAGGTGATAAAATTGATATGTTATTTGACTTGGCTAGTCAAACTGGAGATAACCGTCTTGATACATTTGTTTTGAAACCTGCACCTATTCAAATCAGTTATTGTGGATACCCAAACACATCTGGTTTATCAAATATGGATTATCATATTGTTGATAAGGTATGTGATTCTGATGGTATTACACCTGGTCCAGGCGGAATAGTTAGACCAAGTACACAAAAATATTATACAGAAAAGTTGTTATTTATGGACAAGTGTTTCTTAAGTTATACTCCATCGATAGGTATTAATAATTTACCAAAACTTGAAGAACAACCTTCTGTAAAGAATGGTTATTTAACAATTGGTACATTTAATAGATATAATAAGATTAATGACCGTGTAGTTGCTATGTGGGAAATAATATTACAGAGATGTCCTACAGTAAGATTTGTTATTAAAACAAAAGAATTTTTAACAGATACACTTAGAGAACAGTTTATTAATACATGGAAAGATACTGAAGTATTTAAGAGAGTAACAATTTTGGATTACCAGGATACTTATCAACAGCATCTTGTAGACTATAACTTAATGGATATTGCTTTAGATACTTATCCTTATTCAGGAACTACAACTAGTGCAGAAGCATTAATGATGGGTGTACCTGTATTGACGTTGTTTGATAGTCAAAATGGATTTCATGCTCAGAATGTTACAAGTTCATTGATGATTAATAGTGAACTTCCAGAATATGTTTGTTTAAGCGAAGAAGAATATATTAATAAAGTAGAATACTTTAGCACTCATTTAGAAGAGTTAAAGGATTTAAAACAAGCTGTTCGTGATAAATTTGTTAAAAATATTTGTGACTATCCGAGATTCGTGGGCGAATTAGAAGATAAGCTTTTAACAGTTTATAAGAATCATAAATGGAATTAAGGGAAATTTAAATTACCAAATTCTCCAAAATATTCTTTAGTAGATATATCTCTAACTTTAGCTGCTTCTTCTTCATTATCAAAATAACCTAAAGTTTTAGTTAAATTATTAATTTTTATATTTGATTTCCATTTATTTTTTTTTATATTATAATTCACACCAATATATTTTGATGAACTATTTTTAGTAGAAGATTGATTCATACTATTTTGTCGTGGTGTTACAATTCTTAAATTACATTTTCTATTATCTAATTTATTATTATTTATATGATCTACATAATCTTCTCCATAATAATTCATAATATATCTATGTAATTTTACTGATTTATTATCAATATTTATAATAACATATCCTTGATAATCCATGTATATAGCATATTTCATTAAATTATAATAATCTTCTTCATCTACAATTGTTTCTCCAACTTTTTCTTTTTTTCTATTACATAATTCTATAATACATTCACCTTTTTCATTTTTTTTAATTGGTACTGAATTAATTTTTTCAATACGTTTTAATTCAACATTTTCTTTTATTATTCGTAATTGTTTTTCAGCATCTTCTAATGTTTTATAAACTCCACAATAATGAATATTTTTATATTTAATAAAATATGTTTTATTTGATTTTCTAAAAACAATACCTTTTGGTATATCATCACCACCTCCTTTTTCTTTTTTAGAATATTCTATAAAATTATCAGGTTGTTGAATATTATTAATTTTAGTATGTGTTATTTTATATTTTTTAATCCATAAATCATATTGATAAGCAGCATGTTCTTCAATTTTATAAAATGCTAATATATTTTTATTATTTATTTTAATACTGGCCTGAAATTGATTATTATAATATTTTATAACACCAAAATATTTACTTGAAGAATTTTTTGCTTTTAATTTATTTTTAGCATTTTCTACAGCTGAAACTATTCTAAGATTTTCTCTTCTATTGTCTAATTTATTACCATTTATATGGTCTATAAAATTATGTCTTGTTAATTTTTTATTACTAAGTAATTCAATCATTATATATCTATGAATCGCCCAATCCTTTTTATTTATATTCACTTTTACATACCCATTGTTTAAATGAAATTTAAATTGTTTAAGATGTTCATAATCTTCTTGAGAAACTAAACATTGATGATCAGTTTTTTTTAATGGTATTTTATATTCCATATTAATATAAAATTTATAAAAATTTTCAATTTAAAACGACATCTTCAAAACGTTACCACCCTTCCCTAAAACATAAGGAATAGCAAAAATTAATAAGGCAATAATAGATTTCATCGTATATTTTATCTTTAAGTAAGATTATTTAAATATTACCACCATAAATCGATATATTCGTATTCTGTGATTTCTATTTCTGGGTACATGGTATTTTCATATATTCTCTTTTTATATAATTTTAAACTGTAATTTATAAAAACTCCTGTTAAAGTTGCAACCGTAATAATTTGTTGTATCATTACTAATGGTAAATAAAAAAATATTTATTTTTTACACTTTAATTTATACTTAATCAAATAATTCATTAATAGGAGATGTACGTTTTCTAGGTGATGTTACTGATTTGAAATAATTATGAGATAATAAATATAAAATTATTTTATTAAATTGGCTTTTTAGTCTGTGTATACTTGGTCGTTGTAAAGGATTTATAATTAACATTTTCTCTATAATTTCATTAATCATTTTAGCAGTTGAAGGGTTACCTGTTTCGTTTTCAGTATAAGAACTTTTAAATTTAGGATTAGATTTATAATAATTATAATAACCTAAAATAGCTTCTTGAGATAACAAGGAGTTTATATTCTCTCTTATATTTTCCAAAATATAAGCATTGATTTTATTATAGAGAATACGTTCTTCTTTTTCTTGTTCTGTTTCATCTTCATCTATATTATCAGTGTCCATTTCTTCTATATAAGTATTAAATTCTGGATTTTTATTTCTCAAATCAATTAAATCTAATTCAAAGTCTAACGGGTGATTTTTATAATATTTTGTTTGTGTTCTTATATAATCTGGTTTATAAGGATAAGGCATTTTATTATGTACCATTTCATAAAATACAATACCTAAAGAGTACACATCAGTTTTCATATACTCATTTTTATTTATAGGAATAGTTTTACCTTCTTCTTGTGTATTTGGATCACTTAATAATTTTTGCTTCATGTTAATAACATTTTCAGGAGTATAGTTAATTATTCTAAATAATTCAGGTGCTAAATATATTATTGTCCCAGATGGTTTACAAAGTTTAAGACAACTTACACCAAAGTCAATAAATAGTATATTTTTAATTTGTTGATTAACATACTGAATAATAATATTCTCCGGTTTAATATCACTATGAACAATACCATAACTATGTAAATCATCTAATTGTGATATTAATCTAGACATAACAAATATAACATCCTCTAATTTCATACTTTTATTCAACTCCTTATTACGACTTAATAATGCCGATAATGTTATAGCATTATCTAAATAATTCATTATAATAACGTATTCTTGATTTTTATAATCTATAAAATCATCTATAAGGCATAAGGAAGATTTATTTAAATTATTTAATTCACAGTTATTATATTTAGATATTTTTTTTAAAGCATTTACTTCTAGTAGTATATCAGGTATTTTTGACTTGCTTAAACTTATTTTTTTCATAATATATTTAACGTCATTCTTTTTAACTAGATAAGTTATTCCATAAGCACCCTTTCCTATGATTTTAATTATATCGTATTCTTCACTTTTATTAGTATGTTGATCCATTATTATTATTATATAAAATTAATTCTTTTAATTGTTAATTTATTAATTTTATATAAAGTTTTATCAGATTGTGTAATCTAAAAATTTACCATTCAAGCTATCTTTGTATCCATTAATTGTTATCTTACCAAGAGTTTTTTTAAGATGACATTCTTTACATAAAGTTGCCAAATTATATTCTTCATTTTTATGATGACCAACAGATTTTAAAAAACCAGAGCTATCAGCATCACATTGAGGTATAATATGGTCAGTTTCTAGATTTTTTGTAGAACTACAAATCTCGCATTTTTTTATAATCTTTTTAGCATTATATACACTCTTTTTTTTACCCAATACATTATTTTGTTTCTCTAAAAATTTATTTCTAATTTGAAAAGCATCATCTATTAATAAATCATCTTCTAATATTGTTTTTGCTACTTCTAAACCATATAAATCACTACCACTTCCAGACATTAACTTTCTTTCAAATATTATATCATGATTTTTTATATTTACACTAAGATGACAAATTTGAATACTATTATTTTTCATTATAGCATCCTCATCCTTTAATTTATGTAAATGAGTTGTAAAAAAGAACTTTGTATTAGTTGACACTAATCTTCTTATAGTAGATGCTACTAATCCAATACTACTTACATATTCTGTACCTTTACACATTTCGTCACAAAGAACTAATGTATTAGGACCAGTACATCTTAAAATCTTTTTTAAACCAAGAGTCTCTGTTATAAAACTAGACTTTCCACTAAATAGGTTATCTGTTAAATCAACTTGACTAATAATAGTGTGAAATGGACTAAACTTAAATGATTTACACGGCACATATAATCCGCATTGTGCCAATATAACATTTATACCAATAGCTCTTAACAAACTAGATTTTCCACTACTATTTAAACCAAATAATAACATGCCATTTTGAGTTTGGTCAAGAGTTATATCATTAGGTATATAATTCTTACCGAGACGTTCTATAATAGGATGTCTAAGCTGAATTGCTTCAAAAAATGACAGCTGGCCAACCGACGGTGATTCCATAATTTCAGGTCTAACATAATTGTATTTTTCCTTACATTTATAATTTGAATAACATATATCAATTATCTCTATAAACATTTTACATTTTCCAAATAAATCTCTGTATGTGTTGTAGTATTCACTCATTAAATTAAGATAATGTACCTTTATTTTCTTATGCAATAGTTCTCTGTAATTTAATAGTTCTGATGATAATGTTAATAATTGTTCTGGATAAAATTTAGTTGTATTATTGGTTTGTTTTAATCTAAAATCAAATTTATCTTTGCTTTCTTTTAATTTTATTATTAAGGATTGATATCTAATTTTTGTACATATAAAAGAATATCCTTCATTCTCTGTATATGTTAACTTAACCATAGGTGTATCTTCTTTAGAATTAATTTTGTTATCGTAAAATAGACGTAATTTTTCTCTTTTATTTTCTATTTCTGTAATTTTAGTTTGAATAATATCTAGTTCTGGAATAACACCCTGCCAAAAATAATTTACAATCTCGTCTTTTGATGTATTTAAATCAAACTTTTTCATCAATTCAAAATCAAACTTTTTAGTATAATTATTAATATATTCATCAAACACTTTAATTTCTGTATTTGATAAATTAATCCTGGATACTCCGCTTTTATCATTTAATAAATTAGATAATTTTAGAATATGTTTATAATTTTCATTGAGTTTTACAAATTCATATGGGTGAAGAATATCTAAACTCATTTTTCTATGTAATTTCTCAAAATCAATAATGTCACCAAGTATCAATTCTACATCTTTAATTACATTGTTTAATTCTTCAGTAATTATGTATCTTTCATTAATTATATCTTCATTTTTGAATGGTTTACATAATAAAGATAATAAATGTCTTTTACCAATTGATGTCTTTGTAAAATTAATTACATCAAAAAGAGATTCTGGTTTTATTTTATGTTGAATATTCTTACTTATAATATTAAGCTGTTCTACTGTATTCAATTCTAAAATCAAATTCTTATTTTCGTAAATAACATTTGGTAAATTTAAATTTCTAATATATGATAAATCATGACGACCAATAAATTCTATCGTATACATTAAATTTACAATAGATAATTCATACTTGCCAATATTCATATACTCTACTGGAGATAATAATCCAAAATTTATATGTGAGTATACTTCCTTTAAGAATTTGCTTTGATATTCCTTATCCAAATATAACTTCTCACTCTTGTCTATACAAGATATCATAACATTATCATAATTATTTACAAAAAACTCTTCTATATATTTCATACCCCAAAAATTTTCATGTCTTATTTTAAGTTGAATTTCTCTAGGAAAATATCTATATATAATTCTATCTAACTCATCTAATGAAAGAGATAATGAGTACGTGTCATTGTATTTACATGTAAATATATTCTCTGTTAGTTCAATATCATTATATTCATTCTTAACACAACAAACTGATGTATTAATTTGATGAATCAAGGTAGCATTTTTCTTACTAGATGACTTTACAGTTTTAATATCTAACATAAGAGACAATAAATTACCAGAATTATAATCTAAGGGTTGAAGACTAGGAGAATAAACTTTTGTTACACCTCGTTTCAAATTACCCTTTGAACTTCTATTATTACTATCTTCTAATTGATTAACTAAAATAACAGTATAATTAGCACTTAATAACATTGGTAGAAATTTATCTAAACAACTTGTATTAAATCCTGCAAAATTAACTTCTATTTTACCTATTACTTTACAAGCATATTTCATATCATTTAAAATTTTTGCTATAATAAAGGCATTTCCTAATTGTTCATATTCATTATCAATTTGATATATTTCATAAAACGCACCATTCTCATACAACACACATGTTCTTTCTCCATATTCCTTTACCTTTTCTGAATATATATTAAAATATTCGCTAATCATCGTTGACTTTGTGTACAGAAGGTCAAGGTTCATTAATTCCTTTTTAATACGGTTAAATATTAAAATAGTTTATTTTTAAATAAGGCAAATTAATTTCAAATAATTTTTTTTATTTGATTATAATATAAATAAATATGGAATCGTTACAGAATGTCCAAACAGCAGTTCAAGATAATTTTAAAACTCTTCTTCAAAACCCTTATCTTATGGCCATCTTAAAAGTTGGTCTCGTATTATATGCATCTAGAATTGCACCCAAGGTACCTACTTTTATACAAAATACTTTTGAAAATACCTTTGTTAAAATTATAGCTATTGCTTTATTGGCATATATTTCCGAAGTTGACTTCCAACTAGCTATCCTATTAGCAATTGTTCTAGTATTAGGTGCTAACTTCCTAGGAGGTCGAGGTGTATTTGAATCCTATGATAATGTTGGGTTTAATAATGCCGGTGAATACCAGCGTGATATGACTAAATACACAAATCTCCTTGGGCAACCAGTTCAAGTTGGGGATTTTAAACTTCAAGAATCATTATCCGATAACTATCCTGGATGTAATAAAGTTACATTAAAAGACCTATTGGCTCTATTCAACGGAGATGCCCCTAAACTTCAAAAAACTGTTCAATATGCCTTTTCTGAATTAAATGCCGTTTTAGCAGGAAAAGATAAAGATAATCTCCTAAGAATTGCACGTGCAGCTGGATTACCTTATAACGTCGATTTAAGTGACGAAAATGCTCCGCTTATTGCGACAATTCTTCTTAACTATGGATACAAAGTGTCCGATACCTGTCAACCACCACAACAATAAATAACAAAATATATATTATTTAATAATATATATTTTATTTCCAGATCAAACTTTCGATTGAGACGAGACTAGATGTGTATTAGAGTATCAATCAGTTAAGAATATCTTAACTCATTATTTTTAATCATTAGATATTTAACATCTAAATTATCATCATTTATTACATCAAAAAAGTTGTTTATATTTGCGTTATTTACTAGATGCTTAACTATTTTTGAATAAAATCTTTTTTGTAATATCTTTAGTCTATCTTTACTATTAATTATTAATGCATTATCTCCTAATAATTTATAAACATCTACCATATTAGATGAATAATCATCATTATAAATAATTATATGTACATTATCTTTGTTAATTAGTTTTTGCAATTTTTCAACATCGAATTTAATACTATAATCTATTATAAATATATATCTTTTATCCGATTCTAATTCGGGTAATGTTAATGTATTTTTTATAATTAAATTATTGAAATATAAATATGGATTTTCTAATAACATATCTCTAAAATTTTTCTTATTCTCATTAAATGTAAAAATATGCAAGCTATTATCGTATATATTTTCAACATCATTTAGTTTACTCATCTTGAATAATATATCATTTAATATGTCAATATTTTTATAATTATCATTATTAATAATCAACATATTCTTCTTATAAAATTCAGACGCCTTTAATACTAATTTTTTTATACTTTGTTTTGGTACTTCTCTACCCTCTCTAACTGACTCGGGTACTTTTGTTTTTTTAATTGCATTAGAAGAACCAGAGTTAGTTGAAGATAAAGACGAAGTATCATATGAAGATTCACTAGAGTCGTCATTGTCGTAATTGTCGTCCTTGGAATTTTGAGAATGTTTTGATGAATATATATGTGACGAATGCTTTGATGTTTTATCACTTGATGAAGATGAACTTGACGATGAAGTTTGAGCATCTGACTCGCTAGTTGATTCTTCTGGTATAAATTCCGGTTGTTTGTTCTTTGGTTTGTGTGACACAAAAATATTTGTTAATAAATCCGTAAGATTTTCCATGTAATATTATTAACAAACAAAATAATTTATAAAACGAGACGACTATATGTAATGTAAGTTAAGTTTTCCATATGTCTTCCCAAAACATATCTACTAGGTAATCTCTATTTGAATAGAATTTTCTAAATATTTTTCTATAATACATTTCTTCTTTATTTTTTGGAATAGTTTTCATATTAATGTTTGATTCATTTAATAAACCATTTAAAAATGTATTGAATTCTTCATCAGTTATTACATTATTCATATAATTGGTAAGTCTTAATTCAAAATTTGTTAATGAATGACACAAACATTGATGTTCCTTCCATAAACAATCTTCTAATATTAATTCAGAACCGTAAACATTTGTTTCAAAGGCCTTTCTAAATATATATTTACTAATAGGGGCTTTATTAGATGTATAATAACCAACTCGCCTTAATTTAGGATGCAATGTTAACATATATTCAATCAAATTTTTATCTAAATAAGGATGTCTAATTTCTAAACCAAACATATTTGCTATTTTATCAGTTCTTAATAAATCAAATTTGTACATATTCTGTAATAATTCTACACTTTTTATTTGGAATTGATCATCATCTAAATTATTAAAGTTTTCATACCCACCTAATTCATCTAGACCATCTCCTGTTAATAATACCTTGACATCTGTTTTCGTTTTTATGTAATTTAAAAGATAAAAATATGGTAAAGATTCTCTTACTGTTTCTGGGTCATAACTTTCTAAATGATAAATAATTTGTTCAATATCAGACTTAACAATAGACATATGATTTACATTAATAATATGATGATGAATATCTATTTGGTATTTATTTTCTAAAAAATTTACAATATTAACTGATTTTTCACAATCTAAATCCTCACCTGCTAATTGATCTCCTATTGTAAAGACATTGAAAGGATTATTGACAAAATCATAATTTTTCTCTACTAGATTCTTAACAACTATACTCAAAATCAAAGAACTATCAAACCCGCCAGATAATAATATTCCAACTTTATGGTCTGAATTTTTAAATCTAGTTGTAATACTATTTGTTATCTTTTCTTGTAAATTTTTATATATTTCACTTAAGGAATCAGGTTGTGTAGAATCTATAGTACACATTGACAAATCCTTGTATTTATCTAAAGAATAATATTTAATAAAATTATCATTTTTCTCCATAATAGATTGTTGAAAAGACCAATATGTACCAGGTATAACATGTTTAATCATATATGATGGATTGTTTAAGATGTATTCAGGCAATGATTTAATTTCTGACACAAACATACATAAAGACATATCATCGTTTTTCACATAATATAATGGTCTCATACCTAAATAATCTCGACATGCATATACGTTAGTTTTATTTAGTTGAAATGTTTTAATATTTTCAGTTAAAATAAATGCATACTCTCCATCTATATTATTTAACGTTGTCTCTATATCATTATTTATATATAATGGTAAAATAATTTCAACATCACACGTAGATGATAAATCTTTATCTGTAAATTCATGTGACGCTTTTAATTCTTGATAATTATAAATTTCACCATTACACAATAGTTTTCTATCTGGTCTATTTCTTAATTCAGGGTACTTTAGCAATTTATTAACAATAGGGTCTTCAAAGGGTTGTGTAGCATTGTAAGATATATCATTTACACATAATCTATGATGTGCAAATATAAAAGTATACTGTTTGTATGTTCTAATATCATCTTTTGATAAATATAATTGAATATTTTGTTGCTGCACATTATTTAAATTATTCAAATTATCTGTTGATACAGATATGTAATTTGATTCATCTGGACCTCTATGTTTCATTTTCATAAATGAACTTATCATATTAATATTGATTTTAGTATCATTTGTATGAATAATAAATTCAAACCCACCCATAGTTAATATACCAATATATATTAATTAATAAAATAATTCGCACCAACATCTTTTTTATCCACAACTACTCGATTTTTATCCACAACTACTAGAATCATTATTAGTAATTACACTATAAATATCATCAAATGTTTTGAAAATTTGAATTTTATCATTAACAGTAATTCTCTTAAGATGTAACTTAATTTTTAATTTTTCCAAAAATTCATCCTTTAAAGTTTTAAGATTATCTGCATCTAACCTTTTATTTTTCTTCAAATGTATAATATACATTACTAAATCTTCATTTATAACTTTCTCTGTGTCCTTATTAATTGAACTTTTAACAGAACTTATTTTTTTTGTTTTTGGTTTAGACGATGACTCTTCTTGTAGCTTTTCGTCTACCTTTTCTTTTAAATAAAAAGACTTGTCTTCTTCTTTGAATTTCAATGAATAGATTTGTTCAATAACTCCACGTTTAGCATTCCATTTAATATCTTTGAATCTTAATCTCTTAACATTATCAGTTATTAAATTTTTAACAGTATTAATTGAGGTTTCAATATCATTTCCTTCTATCAAACCTGGTTCTACAAGATATTTGTGAATAAAATGCGATATATATTCATGATATCTATCTAACTTTTCATCATCTGTTAGTTCACTCCATTTTTTGAAATATTTACCAGTTTGATATAAAGAAACTTTTTTAACATGAATCTGGTTATAAATATATTGGTATAATTCTTGTTTCAAATTATTACTTGAATTATTAATAAATCGTTGTGATACTTCGATTGAATCTAATATATTTTTATATTCTAAAAATTTATCATTATACATGGTGATTATAAATTCACCTGTACTAGATAATTCAATATTCTCCTGGTCTTTTCTTATATTTACGGGTATATAAACACCATAATAAGCAGAAATAAATTCATTTATATTAAGACCTGTTTCAATTACTATACTACTTATATTGTTAACTATAATTTTAAACTTATCTTTGATTTTTTTTGTTTTTACATTAGAATTTATATACTCTTTAAGATACTCTTCAGATAATTGTAACAGATTAATCTGAGAAGTTGATAAATAATCTCTATGTAATTTATTAAAATATAGTTCTAAATCTTCTTTTTGCACAAGTAATATATTATGTTCAACCTTTAAAATATATTTATCATATAAATATCTATATAATTTACCATTATCATCTTGACTATCTAACCAATTAAGACGTTCATTATTGATGTTATCTGTTAAAATAATACATGTACACATCCCATATGTATTAATAATATCTTTATGAAAAAATAAAAATCCTGGCATATCAGGGCATAATTCTTGTTCTTTAGAAGAATACATATCTTCTATATATGTCATTTTTTCAAAATCATGTTGAGCCTTTTCTCTTTTTTTCTTTAATTCTCCTAAAAGTTCTATTGAATTTGGTTTGTTTTTAATACGATAATATTCCATGGAATCATTTATTTTCATAACCTTTTTATATTCATTGTCTTTACGGGTTTTATCCTTAGATAACTTTAAATCTCTCATCGCTGTCTCCAACTCATTCATATATTCTTTTTTTTTATTATTTAAAGTATCAATAAATTCTGTATCTGAACTTGATGTGCATTTATAAATAATTTGTTGAATATTATTTTTCAAAAATTCTATACGCTGAGATAACAAGTTCTGATTCTCCATATTTATTATCTTATTATAAGTCAATAATATTATTCATTTTTTTTAAACGTCAAATTATTCAAGTATTAAATTTTTAAATCTTATTAATTAAATTTTTAACACACTCAGATAACCCACGAAATACGAGGATTATATGTTAATTTCTTCCATTATCTGAGTGTGGTCTTTAAATACCACGCATAAAATTAATTGTATTTAATTAGAATAGTACATTAAAATCGATCAGACAATAAGCCTCAAGTGGGCTGAATAAATTATTCAATTAATTTTATGCGTGGTATTTTTAAAAAAGTAATTTCTAAACGTATAATATATGATTCCTGATAAACTGTTTATTAACCTAAAAATTCTTAGTAAAATTCAGAAGAATGGAAGAATTTCTAGAAGTAGTAATGGAATTATTGCATTAGAACATGAATCATTTTACCAATCTCTCAAACGTTTTATTACAAGTGATTCACGAAGGCAATCTGTGTTCGAAATTAATAGTATCATAAATGAAACGATTGAATGTATGAACAATATTGTTAATTCAAAATTTATGAACAAAATATATAGCAATACAGATGAATATTACAAAAACGGTGAGACTCTTAGTTTGCTTTTACAAGAATTAACTGCTGCAAAAAATGGGATAGATCATTTAAAATTCACATATTCAGCAGACCCTAATGTTAATTCGCAATTAGATATTCTTATTATAAAAATTAATAGTTCTATCAAAGATATGCAACACAAAGTATCTTACTTTCAATCATTTTTACCAGAATCATATAAACAAGAAGTTATACCACAAACTATTAACCCAAATTATTATATGAATGAAACATCTTCCATAAGCGTCGCCCCATCATCTCTATCCTTATCCAATGTACCACATCCAACACCTAATTCCTATACTGAACAATGTATTGAAACTAATATGGATGAATTAAACCAGATGTCGTTAGGAATGGATGATTTAAACACCGTAATTGATATGAATAATATGGATTCTATTATTTAACGTGAATCTGTTATCTATTTTTTTTTTTTCTATGTATAATATAATAATGAAATCATTGGATTATACTTTAGAAAGGTTACCTGGTAACCAACTTGAACATTCTAATGCATCTTTACCATTAGGTAATCCTAAACCTATATTGCAACAAACTAAAAGTAATATTACAACAAATCCATTTATTAAAGAAACTGGTGTAGATATACCATATAATCCTACATTTAATCAAATAAATGAACATGTTTCAGTTACATTTGTCGGTCTTTTAGATGATATGTTTAATAAACCAGATAATGAGTCTTGGAATTCATATCTTCCAAAAATAGTTTCCAAGGATAACAGGTATAATTATATAGCAGTATTAATATTTTTTATCGCTTTGTATATTCTTTTAATTAAATAAGCTTGGTTATAGACTCTTCAATTAATTTTCACGTGGAAGCATAAATGTATCTCCTATTAAAAATGAAGGACTACATACATGTCTATATTTTTCATGTTCTAATGTTATTATACGTTCTTCTAAAATTATAACTTTATTACTTAGTTGTTCTATAGTTCTTTTTAAAATTTCGATTTCGTTAGCTTCCATACTTGTTAATATAGAACATGAATTAAACATACATATGTGAATAACGTATTTCATCTTGATGAGCATCTAGACAATTATCGATAAATGATTTTGTAATATGAACTGTTTCTGTTTCTGTTTCTTTAATATTCAATAGAGACAAGTTATCATTTACATCATTATATGAACTTTCTGATTTAGTAATAGATAGATTAGATTCTTTATATTGTCCGGTTAAAAACAAGTAGTTGATTCTATTAAATAATTTTTCTAAACATTTTCGTAACTGTCTAACACCCTCTTCTTTTGGTACTTTTGATTCAATAACATATTTTAATAATTCATTATCTAAAATTATAAACTTATCTTTTTTGATATTTAATGTATTGATAATATCTGGAATCATTTTATCAGCTGCAATTGTAACTTTTGCATCTACACTAGGAGAGTCAATATAAATTATTTTCATTCTATCTGAAACAATACGATCAACTTTATCGTGTTCATTGAATGCAATAACAAAAAGAGCCCTACTCAAATTAATATTAATATTTGAAAGATAATTATCTTGAAATTTATTATTTTGTTCCTCATCCAATACATGTGTTAAAATACCATTAATTTCTCTACCTTTATGTTCACTAATTTTATCAATCTCATCCAAATAAATAATAGGATTCATACATCCTGCACTTGTCAAAATCTCTACAAATTTACCTGGTTTTGAAGCCACATATGTCTCAGAATGTCCCGTTAAAACGCTCACGTCATTTAAACCTCCGAAATTAACTTGGTAAAACGGTAATTCAAGTGCTTCTGCTAATGATTTTAGAATCTTAGTGTTATGAGTAACTATAAAATTACCCAAAACAAATCTTTCATTTCCATCTATCATAAACCCATAATAATTATCTTCAACTAATTCTTCAACTTTTATACTTGATACTAATACATCTTTAATCTGTTGTCTTGAATTTGATTTTTTTCTTGGACAAAGAACTGGTATTTCTTCAATGCCTTCTCCTGATATATTAATTGCCCATGCTTCTCCATATTTTTTAACTCCTTGATATGTCCAAGAAGTTTGTTTTTTATTTTTATAACAAGCAAAACCTAAAGATCTACATAAATAAATAACATCATCAATAAGTTCTTCATGTTCTAAAGATTGACAAAATTGATAATCAGATTTACTATGAGAAAGATAACCATCACTATCAATTAATCCGGCTAATAATTTTAATCTATTTTGTCTTGAATTACATTTATAAATGAGTGGAATATGTTTATTTTTAATCATATTATGTTGTTTTAAACTATTTAACATTCTATTATTTCCACCACTATTCCAACCTTCATTTTTTAATCCATTAATTCTATAATCATATTGATGACCACTATATTGCAAATAACATTCATATTTTGGTAATGTAGATGATACATATTTTAATATAGTAGCATCTTGACATGATATACCAGATGTTTTTTTATCACCATCTCCTAACCATAAACCTATAATATATGGGTCAAAATCTAATTCTTTTTCAACAAAATTAATAGGAACAGAATAACCTTTTAATTTATCCTTAATTGATTGTGATAATTTCAAATATTTCTTAATAGATATTTCACAAATTTTATCTTCCTTTAAATTATTTAAATATTCTTTCGCTTCTTCATAAATTACATTTTTATCTCTATTTTTATAATAGAAATTTTTCATATCAATTTTTATATCTTTATTATTAAACCATTTTACTCTAAATCTTTTATATTTTTTATCATCTACTATATTTTTACGTGTTGAGTATTTTAAACAAATAATATGTTCAGAATTTACAGTGTAACTTTCACCTTTAACATTTGTAATTTTATACATTGTATCTCTACCACGTCCTAATGATAATACCTTTCTCTGTGTAGAATCATCACCCATTAATAAATCTCCTTCTTCTACATCTTGAACCATTTTAATAGTTCCATTAAACATTAAAATCGGAGTATCTTTACTAAAACACTTTCCGACACCTGGTGGTCCACATAAAGCTAACACATGACCTTTGCTATGAGGATTAGAAATTTTTCTAGCTAAAAATTCCATAATTTCATCTTTTACTTTATCCATATCATGGACGTTTTTATCTAAATGACTTCTTACCATTTTAAAGTATTCATTAATTTTATCAGAACTATCTGACATCTTGACTTTAAAAGGTTTATATTTACCAAATGGAATATTTAAAACTGTTTTCAACCATGTTTTACCTTTTGCATAATCACTACATCCTAATTTTTGAATACTATCATACTTGTCAAGTAAAAATATTTTTGTTTCAATATCAACATCTAGTAACATAATTTGTTGTTTTAAATCTAATGTTGAATCATCTACTTTACGCTTTTTTTTAAACAATGAAATGTCTTTTTCTATATTTTTAATTTTTCTCTTTAATTTAGGATTATCATCTATAACCAATTCACTCTGTTCTTCAGACTCTACTCTTTGTTTTCTCTTATATAATGCTGGTGGTTTTGGCATATCTAACATATAAATAGATTTAACTTCAATCCAATAAATTTCCTCTGGATTGCGTGGATTTACCAATCCATCAGATACATGACTTATAGCACATATATAATAACTAAACTTATTATTAAAACTATCATAAATTGAAATCATATCCGCTCTTTGGTAACTTACATTAATCGACCATTCGCCTTTAAACATTTTTATAATTCTGTGATTAAAAGTTAACAAAATTATAATTCATTTTTTATTTAATCTTACCAAAAGAAGCGCTTGTTGTCCAACGATATGAAAAACTGCCGTGTGAGAACTAGTGTATCATGTTACCCGAGAAGACCACTACGAAAATTATTATATTAAAGGTCTATCATCTGAGCTAATAGCATTACTTATTACCAGTAGATTTTTTCGTTTTTCAGGGATTTGATGTATCGGTTTTATCTTGTTCATAATAAAATAAAATGGACTTTTAATTGTATCGTATACATGTTCAATAAAAGATATATGATCTGCCATACTATCACTTCCATTTTTTAAATACCTTATATCATCTTCTATTTTATCTAGTCTTTGAATAATTTCATCTAGTTTCTTTAAAATGCTAGTAAAGTTATCTTCTTTTTCGTACATTTATAATACTAAAATAAATTAAATACAAAATTATAACAATTATTATTAAATCAAATACATCAGATAAACTTGTCGATCTAGTTAGTCTAATATACTTTGAACTATTTAACTCTGGGTATAATTCTTTTGATAAAACAACAGCATTACTTACAGCAGATTCTAATGAAGTAAATTTATAATAACTTTTACCATTATGAGTACCTAAATTATACATGTTTTTTATTACATTATTTTGATATGGTAAATAACCTTTATTAGATGTCATAATAAATGCAGTATTCATCGAAATCCATTTTTTATTTTTATCATCATATTTAACAACTGGAGACATAATACTTACAGTAGGTCGTGGTAAACTAGGATAGGCTTCTTTTAATTGTAAAAACATTTCATCCACCAATTCATTTGCATTACATTCATTGGCCATTTTATTATTATTTGGGGACCTTCTATTACTAATAGTTACAGCAGCTGATATAACTGTTTTAGAATTAGTCTCCTCGAACTTCATATAGTCACTTAAAACTACAAATGCAATACCCCAAGATGATTTAGGGAATCCATACACCTTTTTAAGATTCAAGTCTTTATTCCAATGAAATGACACTGACATATATTCTATATACGCCGTATCAATTGCATATTGTTTTAAATTGCCCCAACTGTGCGAAATATTAAATTTTGTTGTCATTTCTAATAAATTCTTTGGAGGTATAGCCATTATAAACTTTTTACTATAAATAGTTTCCAAGTAATTATTTACATACAAATTTACAGACTCTATTTTTTTATCTTTAATATTTATGTTTTTAATAGTTGTATCTAAATAAAAATGAACACCTTTGTTTTGTAGCGCATCCTTCCAAATCTTAAATAATCCAATATCATTCGGTAATTTTGGCTGATACAACGAATAAAAAAATTGCTGATTGAATAATTGTAAAAACTCTTGTAATGTATATTTATCAACTCCTCCACCATCTGTCAATTTACATACTCTATCTATCATTTCAACAGAATTCTCATCAAAATTATTATTATGTAAATAATCTTTTAAAATTACATTGACACCATGATTATCATTTAACATTAACATTGTAAATTCCTTAAATAAATAGCCAAGTTCAGACCAAGACAATGTAGAAAAAATCGTTTCGCCACCTATTTCCGATACAGAAAAATTATACTTTGTAAATAAATTATAAAAATCCACACCCATCTCATTTAATAAACTTTGAAATACCTTATATGTACTACTATACACTCTAGGTCCATGTTCAGTAAATAATCCATTGATACGTCTTACCGCATGACATCCACCTATAACATTTTCTTTCTCAATAATTAATATACGTTTATTCAAATGACTAACACATTGAGCTAATGCTAATCCAGCTGGTCCAGCTCCAATAATAACTATATCATATTCGTTACTCATCTAATATTAAACAAATAAAAAAGTTCTTTTTATTTATTCTAATATACAACATAAAATAAAGGATTTTAGACTTCAAAAATATATTTTAATGTACTTGCAATAAGATACTGATAATTATCAAATAAAGTTACAAAATGAGTCTCATTAAAGTAATCATTAAAAATAATATAATGTGAATCTGGATAAATTCTACAAGAAATTTGAATATTATCATTAAGTACATTTTCAATTAATTCATAATAATTATTAGGTTTAGAATATCTTTTATTTACAAAAGTATAAGCATAATTATCAACAAAATATTGTGGTAACATAGAATCCCATATGTAATGTAGATTACTTGTTCTATTTTTACCATCTATTAAAACATTAACCTTGAAACTATTACCTCCTCTATCGTAACCTAGTAAATGCATTGGTTGTGAGAAATCTTGGATAAAGTGAACAAGAAATTTTAACAATTCTACATTCGTTAATTTTGTATCCTCATTTATAACATAATCGTAATTGAAATTGTATTTTATTGAATTTGTAAAATCTTGTAATACTGATACTATACAATGATTATTACAATATTTATCAATAATGTCCTTATTATATTTCTGATTATGACATTCTAATATATCTATAAAATGTAAATTTTTTGTCCAGATATATTTTGAATTACGCTTAATTTTATCAGCCCAAGAACTTATAGAACTAATACTCTGACCTTCAAATACAGCAATTACCTTATTATATAATTCTGGCTCATATCTTACTAAATAATTATCTGTTATCTTACCTAAATATCCATGCATTTTATACCCATAACTATTTACAAATAAAAAAAGGGCGCTAAAAGCACCTAAAAAAATCAACCGTGTCATGTTTTTTAAAATTATATTTATATTTATTTTATATTATTTTTAAATAAACATATTTTGTCAAGGCCATTTCATTTCTTGTATATGTTATTATCATTAAACATATTTTTAAAAAATGTTAATATTTTATTACAGTTAGTTTCATTTCTTGTATCTATAGTTTCATTTGTATCTACATAATAATTAATAGGATATATAAAAACTGTAACATTATCACTAAATGTTACAGTTGGATTATTCCCAAAAAATATGATATCATTGTTATTTATTTTTTGAAATGTAATATGCGTGTCACTCATCGTATTTGTTATATATTTATTTTATATCTTTATTTTATATCTTTTCATTTATTTTTTACTTTTATTCTTCATCTGCCCAACTTTTATCAGACATTTCCAAGTTACTAAAATCTATAACCTTATCTTCTGGAATAGGTGGTAAATCATACGTTAGATATGTGTTATCTACTGTATCTAACCGAGAATCCAACGTTTCTTCAACCTTGGATAATTTATCAACAGATACAATTAAGACTCCATATGACATACTTGTCATGATTGTACATTGATTAATTAGAGAAGGTACCTTGACACGTCTCATAAAATTACCATAATGACATTCTGAATAAATAGTTGTGTCATCTTTCTGAAGAGATAGATTTTGCTTGTTACCAGAAATTAGTAAAAACTGCCCATCACGTACTTGAACTGTAATATCATTTTTTGACAGTCCTGGTAATTCCATACGAATTATATATGAATTATAACGTTCGTATAAATCAGCTTTTGGTGAATGCTGATACTTCTTTAGGTTATTAAGTTCAAATAGTAAATCCTTAAAACTAAGACGTGGTTTATCCGCAGATTTATTTTTATGAAATTGCTTTTTGTTATTCTTATTCTTTGTAAGAGTTTGAAAATCTGATATTTCGGTAAGTTGAGTACTTTCAATAGTGTTATTTGACATTATTTTATATAATTATAAAAATAAAAAAGTATTCATTTTTTTTTTTTTAGGATAAAAATTAACTTTATCTATAAACTTTTACAATTTCTTTAATTATAATATTATATTCAATAGAATTATCTAATAAATTTCTAGATTACCACCTCTTTGAAAACAAGTAAACATTTGATGACAACTGCTACAAATAAGTCTACACTTTTCTATTTCATCTAATATTCTTTCTGTTTTACATAAATTTGATATTTGTTTATACTTTTCACCATAAATATGATCAAAATCTAAACAATATGATAGTATATATTATCATTTGATGTGTCCAATTAATCCACCAATTTGTAGTTTGATTTGTTGAACAAGTAGTTTTTTATCGTCTTTACAACTTTTATTACAAATATTACAATTCATTATTAAATTATAATATTTTTATCCTTTACATTAACTCGCGACTGGTATTAAATTATAATATTTTTAGATTAAATTATAATATTTTTACAATTATTCAATTCAATTTTTCATCACCACAGTCATAAACACAATTATTAATAACGCCATCTATTTCCACAAGCACATTGTACAAACGTAGTCATTGGTTCATCCTTATATACATCGACCAAAGCTCAGCTTCAGTTTCAGTAAGATACCCTTCCTTTCGGAATATTTACCAGGGAATAGACTATATCTTAAGGGAATAATTTCCCCCATCACCATTTAGTCGTTGAACCTTCTCCTTTCAATTAAGTTAAGGAGCTTGGCTGCGGATTTTCCAATCTTTTACATTTTTACCATTGGGTACGGCTATTAACCGTGTTCCTTTTAGATATTTCTAAATAAAAGTGGTAGTAAAAGCTCTAAGGAGTTTCCCGCAATTTGATGATGTCGCTAATCAAATTTGATTAACTAGCACTTGAGTATTAAACTTGGACTACAACTATTTTCCCAATAACAGAGCCAAGATGTTATTAGTAGAGTACTTTTCCAGCCAATGATTTTAGCTGATCTTGTCTGTAACTGATAGTATGTTGTCTTGTATGTTTTGCATCTACCACAGAAATGAGCACCGTCGTTCGTAGCTTCTTGTTTAACATACGTTTTGGTTTCTCTATATCTTTCAATTAATTCATAATACCTTGATGGAAATATTTCTTCGGAATCAAAATATGCTAATTCAAACTCTGTAAATTCTTTTTTAAAAAGTCTATTAATTAAATCTATATTTTTAATATAACTATCTGAATTTAAATTCGTGTAAATTCTTACAGCTTTACTTATATAAAAATGCTTGAACACATAATCCCAATCTCTAGTTGTACAATTAGTTACAGCGTAATTAAATATACCTCTCTCAAGATTTAAAGAAAACTTTTGTAAATCATCCTGTGAATAAAAGTATGGATCTTTATTATACTTTGTTAATAATTCAAATAGTTTTTTATACAGATTTTCTCTACAAGGGTGTTTTGGTATTAAGGTATCCCTCGATAATGTATTATCAATATCATTCGAATTACTCGATAATTGAATTTGTGACTCTAACAGTGATTCTGGTAGTAATTCTGGTAGTGATTCTGGTAGTAATTCTGGTAGTAATTCTGGTAGTAATTCTGGTAGTAATTCTGGTAGTAATTCTGGTAGTACTTTTTGTACAACTATAGACTCAATTTTCTTTTTACGAGGCATTTAATGTTAATATATTGATTCGTAATTCAATTTTATTTTAGATATTTTTTTTATTTTATTATAATATAATATAATATATATAAAGATGTCTAAAAAGTCATTTGCTGAACAATTTTTTGGGTCAGAGCCATCCACACCAGAATTACCAGACATTGAGTCAAGTGGTGAATTTTATTCACCAACAAATTATGAAATCCCACAATCAAGTGATGTTTCTATGAATACCGAAGAATTACTTGAACGAAAAGAAGAACTTAAAAGTGACATTAAAAAAGAAGAAGATAAAGAAGAACGTAAAGAGTTACAAGAAGAACTCAGAGAAGTAGTTGAAAAACTTGAAGAAAAACAAGAAGATATGTCATCTTCTCAACCTTCAAGTGAAGAATCAAGTCTTCCATCGGAAGGTACAAGTACATTCTTTGAAAATTTATTAGGTGTATCTCCAAAAATGCTTACTTATACATCTAATCCTGAAACATCTGAACCTCCTAGGAAACAAAGAAAATCTCCAACTCAACCAAGTAAAAAAAGTAAGTCACGGTCGCCTCGTAAAGCTAAAAAGACTAAATCGCCCAAGAGAAAGTCAGCTAAAAAGGCTAAATCTGTAAAGTCAAGTAAAAAGACTAAAAAGACAAAGTCAAAGAGAAAGTCAAGTAAAAAGGCTAAAAAGACAAAGTCAAAGAGAAAGGCTAAAAAGACAAAGTCAAAGAGAAAGTCAAGTAAAAAGACAAAGTCAAAAAGAAAGTCGGCTAAAAAGGCTAAAAAGACAAAGTCAAAAAGAAAGTCGGCTAAAAAGGCTAAAAAGACAAAGTCAAAAAGAAAGTCGGCTAAAAAGACAAAGTCAAAAAGAAAGTCGGCTAAAAAGACAAAGTCAAAAAGAAAGTCGGCTAAAAAGACTAAAAAGACAAAGTCAAAGAGAAAGTCAAGTAAAAAGTCTAAAAAGACAAAGTCAAAAAGAAAGTCGGCTAAAAAGGCTAAATCTGTAAAGTCAAAAAGAAAGTCGGCTAAAAAGGCTAAGAGAAAGTCGGCTAAAAAGACAAAGTCAAAAAGAAAGACAGCTAAAAAGGCTAAATCTGTAAAGTCAAAAAGAAAGTCAGCTAAAAAGGCTAAATCTGTAAAGTCAAAAAGAAAGTCAACTAAAAAGGCTAAATCTGTTAAAAGAAAATAAAGGCGAGTCTGTTAAAAAAGAAAAATATGTACGTAAAAGAAAATTAAAAAATATTAATTATTATTATTAATAACATTATTCTTTAAATTTATTTTATTATATAATAATATAATAAACCCAAATGGAAAGTATCGTTCAGACGGTTGATTCAAATATTAACTATATTTTACAGAATTACATGAAAAAGCCCACTATTATTAGAGGTGTAGTCCACCTTTTATTGATGTTATATGTTGTAAGACTTGCACCGCAACCACCAAAGCCTGTTCTTAAATTATTCGATAACGCTTTTTTCAAATTATTTATATTTTCTCTTGTTCTATGGACCGCACAATTCAGTCCATCAACTTCTATTCTTATCGCCTTAGCATTCTTAGTAACAATGAACTATGTTAATACTGGTAAGGTCTGGGAATATTTAGAAAACGTTAAAGCCGAAGGATCATTTGCTCCTGCCCCTGTAGTTGCTCCAGCTACCTCTGTGACAACAGCAATCGAAGCTGTGAAGGTGTTGGCAGATGCAGCTGCATCTTCTGTTCCAGCATCACCACAAGTTGTAATCCCAGTTGCTGAAATTGCTAGTTCAGCGGCTACAACTACACAAGGCGTTAATGCTATTAAGGCATTAGCCGAACAAGCTATTGCACCGTCAGCTGCATCTATTCCAAGTATTGTAGAAGCTGCTAAAGACGCTGTCCAATCAATTAAGCCTGGGGGTGCATTTGTAGTTCCAGATGTTCCAGCTAAACAAGCTATTGAAGCTGTAAAAGCATTGTCCCAAGCTGCTTCATCTACGAATGCTATTCCTGCAGAAGATGTTATCCTAGTTGCCAATATTGCTCTTGAAGCTGCTACGGCAGCAGGTGATGCTAGGGGTGTTTCAGCTATCAAAGCTCTCGCCGAACAAGCTATGGAACCATCTGCTGGTAAGCCAGAACAAGTAGCAGTAGCTACTCAAGTCGCAATTGATGCAGTTGTTTCAGCTCCTGCTCCTGCTCCTGCTCCTGCCCCTGCTCCTGCCCCTGTTGGTCCATCACCTACCCAGGAAGCTGGTGCTCCAACCCCAGAAGCTCAAGCTCAAGCTCAAGCTTCTGGATGTTATCCTATCCGAAAGTATGACATGAAATTGGTTATGCCCCAAACGTCTGATAGATTCAGTTATGAAGACTATCAATCATTCCAATCTACACGTCAATAATTTAATCTCCAACTGTTATAAATTTTTATATTTATTAAAATATAAAAAAATAAAAAAATGCTTGCGTCAGAAAAATCGCTTAAACTGTATCATTGGTATCTAGAATTTCTTTAACAGAATCCTTCATTAACATTCTTTTGTACCATTTATAAACGTGTGGATATTTCTTTAAAAAGGTCTTATATTCTGGACCAGATGTAACAAACATGTATAAATAAGGAATATGTGAGATATCAGCAATTGAAAATGAATTACCACCAATATATTTAGGCTTAATTGTACCTTGAGTAGTATCATCAAGAGATAATCTAGATTCATAAACATCAAATACTTTTCCTAAATCTTCCAAAGCCGAATTTAATACAGCCTCATCAATAATAGCCTCTGAGTTTTTCCATTTTTTAAACACCTTTTCGTAAATAAATTTACTAATAGGTGGATTGAAATTTTGTGATTCTACTTCTAACCACATATCTACATAAGGACTATCATTTAATGTCAAATCTATATCTTCCGTATTATTTTTAGCAATATATCTTAAAATAGAACGTGATTCAAATAACTTGTGATCACCATAAATAACAACAGGAACTTTACCAAAAGGCTGTAATTGAAGATATCTTTGGTCTTTTTGCTGACCTTTCATTAAATCAATTTCGCGTAATTCGTATTTCAAATTTAATTCTTCTAATAAAATTAAAACACGCTGTGTACAAGTTGCCAATTTATTGCCATAAAGTATAAGTTTAACCATTTTCTTTTTTTATTTATTTAATTTAGTTAATTTTAAATAAATTTTTTTTATTTACCAATATTAAAACAAATGCTTAATCAAGCAACCTTAAAACTTATTGCTACTATTCTTGTTATTGTCGGTTCTCTAAACTGGTTAGTCATTGGTATTCAACGTACTAACCTTGTCGCTCAAATAGCTGGTCCAAACTCCAACCTTGTTTACATTGCAGTTGGTGCAGCTGGTATATATCTAGCTTATCTAATAGGTATGGGATATAAAGAATCTGGGCGTATAGAAGCATATGAAGACGAACAGGTCTATAATATGGACGATAATATGGAGTATAATATGGAGGAAGAATACTACTAGACTCTTTTTTTAGTCATCCAATATACAATATTGCATTATAGAATTTGATAAATTCTTGTTATCCACCGCTTCTTTTTTCTTTTTTATTTTTATAAATGAAATATAGCTCGTACTATCTATGAGTTTACCATTTCCTTTATTTACATCATCTAAATTAATTGACCATTCTTCATTTATACTATTATTAAAGTGCTGTTTATAAAAGTTTTTACGTTGAGCAGCTTGACTTTTATACACTGAGAAATTGTCGTAAAAATCAATAATTAATGGATTACGTTCAATGTGTTCTTTTCTAAAAATTCGTCCAACGATTTGTTCTAATTTACCACTCTCATTTTTTGTTGTATTCTTGAGATGACCAATAAATTTTTTAGGAGTAATTAATAAAAGCGTATCTAAATCTTTTTCTGATACACCTTCTCCAAAGGCTTGATATGTAGCTAAAATAACTTGACATGCTCTACCTTTTTCTAAATCTTTTTGTTTCATACCTCCTAAAAATAATCCGTATGTAAATGTTATTTCCAAGTCTCCATCTAATAAAGATTGTATCGTTTGCAAATGAGTTCTACGGTCACTTAACACTAATAGTTTTCTTCCATTATCTTTTTTTATCAAGTCCTTAATTAAATCTACTATAAGACTATTTCTTTTAGTCATTTCTACTAAATCAGATAACATACTTGTAAACTGAATCTGTTTTTGCCCTGTAAATTTATTTTCAGTAGCTATTTCTTTATAATCTTTACTATCTATTTTTAAATATCTAATAATAGGTGGCTTTCCTTTTCTTTTCTCAAATGTTTCACATACTATATCTCCTAGATGCCATTTAAATACATATTCGCAACCATCACTTCGTTTAGGTGTAGCAGATAACCCTATTGTGTATTTAGAACATAATTTGAATAAAATTTGTGAGAATACTTTACTACTTGTATTATGACATTCATCAACTACGCACGCTCTAAAGTCTCTGAATAATTCATCTGGATAATCTATTCTAGCCATACTTTGTAACATAGCCACAACTATATCACATTCATCTACAGTTACATTTTTCTGACCTTGGATGATACCTACTTTGGCATCAGGTAAAAATCTATTAATCTCACTTATCCACTGATTCATTAATGGTACTTTATTAACAATAATAATAGTTTTAGATTTTAACTTTGATAAAGCATACAAAGCCATTATAGTATTATGAGTTACAGTAAAATCTCCCATCAAGTATCTTTGATTATTGTCTATTTCAAATCCATAATAATTATCATACCCAACTTCTATAACTTTTATTCCTGTTTTTAATACATCTTTTATTTGATTTCTTTTATGTGCTTTCTTTCTTTGACATAAAACAGGTATTTCATGTGTATTTCCTGATATACAAATTCTCCAGTAATCATCTTCTTTATATTCTCCCTTGTACCAACATCCTTTTTTTTGTTTAGACTTATAACAAGCAAAACCTAAACTTCTTGCTAAGTAAATAGTATCATCAATTAATTTTTCAGATTTTTGAATAAAATCAAATGTACATTTATCTTTTGTTAAACTTCCATCACTATCAATTAACCCAGCTAATAATTTTAAACGATTTTTACGTGAATTACATTTATAAATAAATGGAATATGTTTATTATTAATTAAATCATATTTAATAAGAGTATTCATAAAATGATTCGAATTTTTTTTACCAGAACCATCACCATTAATTCTATAGGTATAATTATTATCATTTTTATTATTTGTATATTGTAAATAACATTTTATTTCTTGTAAATTTTCTTTAAAATATTTAATTATAGTGGAATCTTGACTTGTGATTTGAGATTGTAAAGTAGTACCATCTCCTAACCAAAATCCAATCATGTACGGATCCAATTCTAATTCCTTTTCGGTAAATTCAATAGGAACTTTATAACCTTTAAGAATATGTTTTGTTTTGTTAGATAATTTAATATAATCTTTGACAGCTATTTCTACAATATCTTGTTGGTCTATATTATTCCTAAAATTTAAAGCTTCTTGTTTTTTATCTAAACTAAAAGTCTTTGATATACATTTATTATTCTCGAACCATCTTACTCTCCAGTATTTTTGTTTATAGTTTTCAAGACGTGGTTTCCCTGATATTTTTAAACAAAGTATATGTTCTTGATTAACTGTATATTTTTCTCCTTTTACAGGAATGATTTCGTACATAAAATCTTGACCTCTAGCTAAACTCAATACTTTCCGCGGTGTAGAATCATCACCCATGAGTAATTCTTCTTCTTTTATATCCTGCACTTTTTTAATACTACCATCATACATTAAAATGTCTGTATCAATTTTATGACATTTACCAGTACCTGTACCTGCACTTAGAATACCACCACTATTTTCATAACACGAGTTTATTAATGCATTTACTGGTTCTTTTTGTCTATCTAATAAATTTCCATTAAATTCAATAGGATGTTCCCATTCCTTTCCTTCAAAATATTCAGTGACAGTTTCAGGAAATCCAAATTTTTCTATTCCATACATTTTAGGAATATATAATTTAGTCTTTGTATCCAAATAAACTGGATAAGTTGTATCGGCATTTTTTGCATATTTTGAATCTGATAAAGGTCTTCCACGTAACTCTAATTTTATATTTAAAAGTTCTTCGTCACTAAATTCATTTTTGCGAAGAACATATCCGCGTTTACTTAAATATCCAGATTTATTTACT
>Ga0208923_1000059_pt1 | contig 29722 bp, 44 predicted proteins | sample ColrivemetaGS575_FD_187620 | JGI IMG/M metagenome (GOLD analysis project Ga0208923, IMG submission 187620) | Estuarine microbial communities from the Columbia River estuary - Freshwater metaG S.575 (SPAdes) (version 2) | ecosystem: Environmental > Aquatic > Marine > Intertidal zone > Estuary ...
GACTGCACTTGCTCAGTACTTTGACATCAACAGTACATCAGCTTACTTTCTGATACGTGAAATAAAACAAAATATAAAACAAATACAATATAGGTATGAAGAGTGTTGACATCATAGGCTTAATTACCTACATCCTGGCTTGGGGTGTGGTGCTCGCACTGTTCAATGAGAATATGTACCTGCTGTTTAAATTCGCAGGTGCTACATTAGGAGCTTATCTAATATTTATTATAATACAACAGAATGAACTACAAAATTAAAGAAGAGTGGATGAACAAGACTATCAAAGTCTATAGTAAGCACACAGGAACAAGAGCAATGTCAACAGCTAAGATTGACATGACAAAGGTAGACTACTACATCAGCATAGGTCTTAAGCATATCTTTGAAGAGGTGGTAACTACTACTGCACCAGAGGTGACTGTGATAGAGTACAAGGCAGTAGATGGTCCAATACCAGAGTCAACTGTTAAGCCTAAGAAGAAACGCAAACCTAAAGGTGATGCCCAAGCCTAAATATATAGAGACTCCTGAGAAAATGTGGGAGTTATGGACTGAGTATAAGGAGTACGTAAAGAACAATCCAAGGTATACCTATAGCCTATCTAATAAGACTGGTGAAATAGTAGCTGTACCTTTAGAATGTCCTTTAACTCTTGATGGCTTTTATGAATTTGTTTGTGAACACCCTGATACTAAATTTGATACTGAGGATCCAGACTTAAGTGATTATTTTGAGAATAAGGATAATAGATATTCAGCATATATCCGTATCTGTTCACGCATTAAGAGAGCAAGAACAAATGATCAAGTAACTGGTGGTATGGTTGGTCAGTATAATGCCTCCATCACTCAGAGACTAAACAACCTAACTGAGAGAGTGGATACAACTACTCAAGGTCAGGCTATAAATGATATTAAGGTTACTATTATTAAATAGTGTATCTTTGAAATAAATCTTACTATACTACTAATTAAGTGGTATGGCTCAACTATTGCACACTATGGAGATACGGAGTACAGTAATATTTGAGAGGAACTTTGAAGCCCTCAACAGTCCAGAGCATAGATTCATTATCAATGAGGGGGGGTCAAGGTCATCCAAGACATACAGCCTATGCCAGCTGATTATAGTCTACTGCCTGCAGAACAGAGGCAAGGTGGTCAGCATCATCCGCAAGACCTTCCCTGCACTGAGAGCAACAGTCATGAGAGACTTCTTAGAGATCATGAAGGACTTAGATATCTATGAGGTTGCCAAGCACAACAAGTCTGAGCACATCTACTCCTTTGACAATGGATCCATAGTGGAGTTCTTTAGTGTGGATGATGAGCAAAAGATAAGAGGTAGGAAGAGAGACATAGCCTGGTGCAATGAAGCCAATGAGCTGTACTATGATGACTTTACTCAGCTTAACATGAGGACAGAGAGCAAGCTAATCTTTGACTACAACCCAAGTGAGAGTAACTCATGGCTGTATGAACTACCAGTAGAGGACAGCATCCTCATCAAGTCAACCTACAGAGACAACCCCTTCCTGCCAGAGAGCATCAAGAGACAGATAGAGGACTTGAGGCGAACAGATGAGGCACAGTACCAGATTTATGCCTTGGGTGAGAAAGCTATCAGCAAGAGCAACATCTACTCCAACTGGTCCTTTGTCAAGCACCGCCCTGCTAAGTTCACTGACTATGTCTATGGGCTTGACTTCGGGTACAACCACCCCACTGCACTCATCAGAGTGTACTGGAGAGACAAGGACATCTACATTGAGCCTGTGATCTATGAGAGCTACTTGACCACCACTGACCTCATCGCAAGGATGGACCAACTCGGCATAGAGAAGAGCATCAACATACTGGCTGACTACTCAAGACCAGAGACCATTGCCGAGATAGATAGGGCAGGGTACTACATTGAGAATGCCAACAAGGTGGTGAAGAAGGGTATAGACAACATCAAGACCTTTGGTGTGTTCTGTGAGGAGCACCCTGCACTCAAGAAGGAATATGAGAACTACAAGTGGAAGAAGATAGGTGACCAGATAACAGATGAACCAGTCAAGCTATGGGATGATGCTATGGATGCCATAAGGTATGCCTCTACCTACATCAAGCAGGAGTACTACACTGATGACAGTTACTTAGCCTTCTAACAGGATTCAATACAAGATACAATATAGGTATGGCAACAACAATCATAGCACAGCCTCAAGACTTCACTCCTGCATACAATGAGTGCAAGTTCATTGTGGACTCAACCAATGTAAACAAGTCAGGATTCAGGTACATCTTTGAGGTGTTTGAAGAAGGCACTGCAACAAGGATAGGATACTACAAGGCACTGCCAACTTATGGCACTGGCTATGGTGAGCAGGACTTAAGTAAGTTACTGAGCAACATGGTTAGCTTTGACTTCAACCCTACAGTGACCACCTTCTATGATGCTGCCAACTCATACTACAACTATGATGTTAAGATAGGTGAAGAGTATATCTTTGACCTAAGCTACACCGCTTCATTGGTTGACAATGGTGGGAGTGTACGTATCACAGCAACTCATCCCTTTGTGGTGGGTGACCAGGTGAACATCACACAGGCTGACTTAGGTGTTGCCAACCCAGGAGTGGAAGGACTGCATACAGTGACTTCCATCACAGGCACAACTAACTTCACCATCAATGCACTATGGAGTGAGGTGACGGATGCAACCATCAACGGCACAGTGAAGTATGCAGACAACCGTAAGACAGTTGACCTTGACATCATCAGCACCCTTGACAAGTATGTGTTCAATGGTGTGCAACCTTGGCTTGAGATGCCGTACTGGGATGAGACAGACTATGAGCTTGACGGTGCAACTAAGTCATGGTTGACAGACCAACCTACTACCTTCAACTGCACCCTTGGTCAAGACTTATGGCTGAACGCTAAGGATGTGACAACAGTGGTGATCAACAAGAGGGTGTACTTTGAGAATGACAACGGTGATATATTCTACAAGGCTATTGCAGGAGATGACTTCATCAAGGGTGTAGCAGTTGGTCCTAACAACTATGGCTCACTGACAGTAGTAAGTGGCACTGCTCCACTTGTTAAGCCAGCAACACTGAGCTACCAAGTATGGTATAGTGATGGAGCGTTCAACCCTGTGCAGTCAGTTAAGTACAAGGTAACAATAGATAGAAGGGTGTTAATCTCTGAGAGTCACATTGTGTTCTTGGATAGATTAGGCTCATGGAGTAGCTTTGCCTTCCAGCTTAAGAGCTATGAGAAGCTTGCCATTAAGAGAGAGACATACAACAAGGATGTACCTGGTAGTGTGGTTGACTCACAGTGGCAGTATGGAAGTTATGAACAAGGCAATGTTAACTTCAACACTCAGGTGAGTAAGACCATTGACCTTAACACTAACTGGATGAGTGAGAGTGCAGGTGTATACTTCCAACAGTTGCTCACCTCACCACAGACCTACATCAAGAACGTAGTGTATCACGTCACAGAGGAAGGTGAACCACTATATGATGAGAATGGTTGTATCTTGCACGTGCCAGAGAGTACTGAGTATGTGAGCTGTAATGTTATGAACAACAGCTTTGACATACAGAGAGAGAGGAACAAGCACTTGATAAGACAACAGCTACAAGTTAGGTTATCAAACAATGACATGATCAATGGTTAAGATAGTACTATCAACAGGGGTGCTTGATGTTGCTGAGACATTGTCACTACCTATCACCTTCAACATTGGTGACATCAGAGACCTGTCAGCTCGCAAGGGTACATTCTCAAAGACTGTCACATTGGAAGGAACTAAGAACAACAATGAGTTGTTAGGTCACTACTATGATGTGAACATCCAAGCAGGTACCTTCAACATCAATGCCTTGACTAAGTGCCAGGTGATACAGAACGGTGTACCAATTTTAGATGAGGCACTGCTACAGTTGGTGAGTGTGAACAAGGTGCAGAGCAACAACAGCTATGAGGATGAGGTGACATACAGTATATTGATCAAGGATAGCAGGGCTGAGTTCTTCACAGCCATCACGAATGCTAACTTGACTGACTTAGACTTTAGTGACCTTGACCATGCCTTTGACTCGGGAGCTATAGTTGCCTCCTTCAACAACACTGTGACTGATGGGTACAAGTACTTGATGCCATACAATGAGACTAATGAGTACAATGCCAATGACTTCAAGCCTGCCATATATGCCAAGACCTATTGGGATAGGATATTCGCTGTGGCTGGCTTCACGTACACTTGGGATGAGATAGCATCTGCACACTTTGATAAGTTGATGATACCTTACAATGGTGATACCAATGACCAGAACTATGAGGATTACAAGGTTGAGGCAACCAACACATGGACCACAACTAATGTGCAGGCAGTAGGTCAGAACGTAACCTTCCAAGAGGCAGTTGACTCAGGCTGGTCAGAGGTGATAGATACACAGTCTTTGTTTGACCCTACACTTGGTGAGTACTCAACACCGTTCAACACAAGTGCTATAGCGGCTGAGCACTATGTGTACACATTGACAATAGGAGGTACAATCTCACTTGACAATAGTAGTGGAGCAAATGCCTACTTAACAAACTTTGGTCCAGTGGGTGACAACTACAACAGATACAGAGTCTTTGCTATAGTGTATGTGGAAGGATTTGGTCAAGTCAATGTATATGGCTCAAGCGTGCTATATGCAAACACAACACCATTGGCAACAGGCAGCACAACAATACTTAACTTTGCTGAGACCTTACCTATACCAGCTGCAATTAATGGATTGATAACAGGCATAGCATCTGCTGACATTCAGATACTTCATGTAGGTGTTGAGGTGTTGAGCTTTGACAACAGCAACGGCACAGGACAGATAGGCAATAGCTTCTGGTATGACATCACAGTCACTACTCCTGCAGCCGTTAACGTCATCCTTGACTTGACTTCTATCAACATGGTGATACTGCCAAGCAACAATGTACAGGTGACAGGTGGCACGCTGACCATGAACCAATATGTGCCAGTTGAGATCAAGCAGTCAGACTTTGTTAAGGGCATCCTACAGATGTACAACCTTTATGTGGAGCAAGACATTGACAACCCATACAACCTTGTACTAAGACATCGTGATGAGTACTATGACTCAGGTGCTGAGAAGGACTGGTCAAGCAAGTTAGCTAAGGACAGAGGTCAAGACTTGGTGTTCCTTCCTGACTTGACTAAGAAGAAGCTCAAGCTAACCTATGCACCAGATGAGGATGAGTACAACAAGATATACACACAGCTGACTGGTGAGATATACGGTCAGATAGAATATACATTTGACAATGAATATGTTAAGGACGTGGATGTTAAGGAGCTACTGTTCTCCCCTACTCCAGTTTACTATACACCATTTGGGGCTTATGTTCCAGCCATGATAGGCTCCGCACCTAACAACAACATCCGCATCTTGTATGATGGTGGTGAGCAGGTGTGTGGACCGTTTGACATTGTAGACTTTGGTACAACAGGTCAGTATGGTGTGACTAACTATCCAATGTTAGGTCACTTCAACAATGCCTTGACTCCGACCTTTGACATTAACTTTGGCACTAATGACTTCTACTTCTACCAGACTGAGTCACTGACAGCTAACAACCTTTATAACCTATACTGGAGGCGGACAGTCAACCAGATAAATGTAGGTAAGATGTTGGTGGCTATGTTTGACCTTAATGAGGTGGACATCCAGTCACTCAAGCTCAATGATAAGATATACATTGACAACTCATGGTGGAACATCAACAAGATAGCTGACTACAATGCTAACATCAACCAACTGACTAAGGTGGAGTTGATAAGCATAGATACAGAGATTGACCTTGTATCCTTCCAGACTGGCATAGGTAGACCAATAGGTGATACCATCACAGCTGTAGGTACTGACTCCATGCTACGTACCATGACTATGAACAACAACGTGATCATGCCAGGTGCAGATGCTATGGTGTTTGGCAGAGGCAACACAGTGACGGCTGGCACTAAGGGTGTGTTGATAGGTGACGGTCAAGTCCTTGAAGAGGATGGTATGGTGGTGAGTAACTTGACTGTGACTGGTAGCATCAATGGTGCTGTGGTGGTGAACAGTGCTAAGTACATTGCTACTATCAGTCAAGCAGGAACGGCTGCACCTGTAGTGAATGTACTTGAGAATACAATAGGAGATATTGTGTGGACCAGGACATCTGCGGGTAATTATATTGGAACACTTACAGGAGCATTTCCTGACCAGGATAAACTATATCTTTACTTAGGTAACAGTCAACAGAATAACTATGTTGCTATTTTTAGAGTCTCTGCAGATATCATAGGAATAATTACTTATGACTTTACTAATACAGGGCAAGACAATATGCTTGATTATAACACAATAGAAATAAGAACATACTAACATGAATGAAGTAGATATACCCTTAAAGATAACTGGCATAGGTGCCATGAAGGCTGAGTTGAGAGAACTCAAAGGAGCCATTGCCGATGCCACAGACCCTGCTGCAATAGTTGCACTGAGTCAAAGGGCAGGTGAGCTCAAGGACAGGATAGGTGATGCTAATGCAGCGGTCAATGTCTTTGCATCTGGCAGTAAGTTTGAGCAGGTGAGTAATGGTATAGGTGGTATCAAGGACTCATTGATGAGCTTAGACTTTGAAGAGGCAAATGATAAAGCTAAGAACTTTGCTGTTGCACTTGGTAAGCTCAACCCTGCTGACTTGGCAAAGAGTATGAAGGGATTGGTGGGTACTGTCACTACTGTTGGTGGTGCCTTTGTAAAGTTAGGTGTGACCATTTTAGCTAATCCTATATTTATACTTGTAGCAGTCATCACTGTGATAGTGGTAGCCATTGGTATCTTCCTTAAAAAGATAGGAGCACTTGATGCAGTGCTAAAGGCTATCATGGCACCTATCAATGCTATAGTACAAGGGTTCAAGAACTTGACTGATATGCTTGGCTTGACAGATAATGCAGCAGAGGAAAATTCAGCAGCTATTAAAAAAGCAACAGATGAAAATATAAAAAATATTGAGGCAGAGTATGCGGCAAGGAATGCTCTGTTTGATGTAACAAAAGATTTGAGTATAGACGAGTTAGCTGCTATTGAAGCATCAACAGGAGTAGCAATGGATGCATATGAAACAAAAGAGGATCTACAAAAACAGCAAATTCAAGATACTATAGCTGAAAACGATGAAAAAATTAAAGGATTTGAATTACAGAGCTCACTCAATGAAGAGGAACAAAAACAATATGATGACCTTGTTAAAGCTAAAAAAGCATCAAATGCTCAACTTTTAGCACTTGACATACAAAAAATAAACAATCAAAAAAAGTTAGCATACGATATTGACAAGCAACTTCAAACACTATCAGCTAAGCAGATAAAGAATGAAGCTGATCGTGCTAAAGCAATGCTTGAAATTCAAGAGAAGGAGGCACTTGCTAAGTTGGCATCAGCAAGAAGAGAGGCTTCCCGTAGTGGTGACCTTGAGACAGTTAAAAAGATTGACCAGTTAGTGCTATTGACTACACAGGACTTCCAAAGACAAAGACTTGAGATAACTAATAAAGGAAATGCTGGAGCAGCTAAGGCAACTACAACAAGTGTGAGCAACACTAATAAAGAGGTTGAGTCTGCACAGGATAAGCATCTTAAAGAAATGCGCATTAAACATAAGAAAGCTGTGGATGATGCTACGACTGCTGGCAAAACTAAATTTGAGATTGCTCAGCTACAGATTGACCAGATGATTGAGGAGAGAGTTGAGATTGAGAAACTTAACATTAACAAAACTAAGGTATTTAAAAATGAACTTGAAAGGGGTGCAGCTATATCAGCAATGAATAAGGATATTAAAATTGCACAGGATGCCCTTGAAGCTGATAAGATAAAGATAGCTGACCAAGATGCTATTGCACGTATCAACACTATGATAGCCTTAGAGACAGATGCAGCAAAAAAACTTGAACTACAAAAAACATTGATTGAGGCAGAGAGAGTACAGGCAGTGGCTAACAAGGAACTAAGTGATGCTCAGATAGCTGAGATTAATGCCAAGGCAGTTACAGATACTAAGGCAGTTGCTGACCAGATTAAAGCTATTGAGGATGATAAGAATACAAAGATACTTGCAGCTGCACAATTAGTACAAGAGACTCAACAGTCAAAAGAAGCCTTTGCACTTGAGAGATTTAAAGGTACTAAGGAGCAGGAGATTGCAGCACAGGAGTCATTCCTTACAACTACCTTGGCTACATTAGATACTCAAAGGATAGCTGAACTTGCAGCACTTAACCTGTCAGAGGAAGAGAAGGCAGCCATTGTGCAAAAATACGATCAAGCTAAGATAGTTGCTACAGAGAATAAGACTGCTAAGTTAGAAGAGATTGAGAAAGCATCACAGGAGAAAATTAATGCCAACATCAATGCAGGCTTCCAACTTGCTACAACGGCAATGTCATCACTCACAGCACTTCAAGATATCAACACTAAGAAAAAACTTAAAGGTGTTAAGCAAGGCAGCAAGGAAGAGGAAGTAATACTCAAGCAACAGTTTGAGCAACAAAAGAGAATGAATATTGCAATGGCAGTTATCAACGGTGCTCAAGCTATTGCCTCAATACTTGCACAGTACCCTAAGTTTGATGGTGGCTTTGCTATGTCAGCAGCTATTGCTGGCTCAGTGATTGCAACGGCAACAAGTTTAGCAACCATTGCAAGTTCATCCTTTGAGGGTGGTGGTACTGCACCAGATGCACCAGATAGTAACAGCTTAACAGGTGGGACTGGCTCAACAGGTGGTATGGCAACACCATCAGTGAGTATGTTTGGTAGCAACAACAACTTGAACAATGTAGGCAACCCTAATGGAGAGCAAGGAGGTCAGAACATCACAGTGAATGCTATAGTGAGTGAGACCCAAGTAACAGAAGTACAGAATAGAGTAAACAGAATACAACGCAACGCAGAATTATGACAAGTTATCAAGCACTAATCAACCACCTTGAAGCCTTCTACACTGACCATCTACAGGTTAAGAAAGTAGGGAGTGACTTCACAGAGCAATTACCTAACTTCGCTACTAAGGATGAGAAGTATCCTCTGGTGTTCATAGCTCCAGTCTTTGCATCTCCTACTACTAACACCAACACGATCAGCTTGGAGATATATTGCTTTGACATTATCCAGAAGGATAGAGCTAACATCACAGTGATACTATCGGACTGCCATCAGATACTTGTTGACTTGGTCAATCAGTTCACATTCAGCACTGACTACTCCTTTGACATCTTAGGAACACCATCTTTGACTCCATTGAACAACCAGTTGCTTGACTATGCAGCAGGATGGTTGATGACATTGGATGTTGACATGAGTAACTGGACAGATTGCCAGATACCACTTATAACTAATTTACCAGAGTAATACAATATAGGTATGGCAACCAGACAAAAGATATCACAGATGACCCCTAAGGGGGCTGACCTTGAGGCAACAGACTTACTTGAGGTAAGTGTAGTGACTGGCACAGGTTATGGTACTTATTCTATCACAGGGCAGGAGATTATCAACGCTGCTGTAGGTGGTGCAGTTACTGATGTAACTGGCACACTTCCTATCTCATCAAGTGGTGGTACTACTCCAGTGATTAGTATTGCTGATGCTGTGGCAGATGGCACTACTAAGGGAGCACCTTCCTTCACAGCCTCTGACTTCAATGCAACAGCTGGCAACATCTCTATAGACTACACCAATGGTCAAGCGGCAAGTGGTTCTGATAAGGGCTTCCTAACATCAGCTGACTGGACCACGTTCAATAACAAGGCATCATACACACCAAGAGTACAGACAGTTGCAAGTGCGGCAACAGTTACACCTATAAGCACCAATGACTTAGTGACTATCACAGCACAGGCAGCAGCCTTGGCACTTGCTAACCCAACAGGTACTTGGGATGAAGGGCAACCTTTGATGATTAGAATAAAAGACAACGGCACTGCAAGAGCTATCACATACGGCACTAACTACAGAGCTATTGGTATAACACTACCCACAACAACTGTACTGAGTAAGACTACCTACATCGGTTTGATCTACAACTCAACAGATACTAAGTGGGATGCAATAGGAGTAACAACACAGGCATAAGATGAGTTACTACCCATTGATATCTATAATGCCAAAGACAGCCTATGATCCAGATGCACAAGCATTCATTACAGCGGCAGTAATTACAAATGTAACCCAACAAGGTGCAATCAATACTTTGGTACTTGCATTGAAAGGATATTCTATATGGACAAAGTTCAAGGCTATCTGGCCAATTTTAGGTGGCACAGCGTCACAGCATAAATTCAACCTTAAAGACCCAAGAGATTTGGATGCAGCATTCAGATTGACTTTTACAACTGGGTGGACTCATTCAGCTAATGGAATGACTCCTTTAGTAGCATCGGCAAATACATTTTTAAATGCAAAAAGTGTTCTAACACAAAATTCAACGCATATAAGTTACTATTCAAGAACTAACAGCAATGGCGCAGAGGTTGAAATGGGAGGCTTAAGTGGTGGAACTCAACTTTTACTTGAAATAAGGACATCTAATGTTACCTATTTTGTTGTAAATATGGGTGGAAGTTATCCAACATATTCAGATACAGATTCAAGAGCTTTTTATGTTGGTAATAGAACAGCTTCAAATGTTATTAATGGTTGGAAAAATGGGGTAAAAGTTGCAAGTAATACCACAGCGTCAACAACACCTCCAAATTTTAATTTATTTTTAGGAGCTTATAATAATGGGGCAGGACTTGGATTAGCACCAACAACTAAACAATGTGCCTTCGCATCAATTGGTGACGGCTTAACAGATGCAGAATCAGCTAACTTTTATACAGCTGTACAGGCATACCAAACAACACTAAGCAGACAAGTATGATAGAAGGTAGAATAGTAACAAATCAAACAGCGGAACAATTACAAGGTGTATTTATTGACTCAGATACATTCTTTAATTTTGTTCAAGATATTAATGATGTGTATTTTTTATTCTTAAGTGAGCAAGATGCTATTGATATTGCACCAACTGAATATGCTTACTTGTTAGAGATACCCTTGAGTCCTTATATACCACAACCAACACCCCCACCCTTTAACTAATGGCACGCTACGCAAACACTGGAGAGTTTAATGTCCTTTACCCTACAAGGAGAAGGATGGCTACTATACTGAAACGTATTGTAAGGAATGATGTTGTTGATGGTCAAGGTACTTTGGTGGAGTCCATCAGAATCAATGCCAAGATCACAGGCTTTGAGAAACTTGAGATACAAATCATAGCTATGTACTACTTCATTTTCCTTAACAATGGTGCATACTTATGGAACAATGGTATAATTACACCACGTGACTATGTTGCACAGTTCACAGATGAGCTTAACTCTGCTGGCATCACTGCTGAGATATACTCACAGTACACTGAGTGGTTGACTAAGAGGTATCCTATCCTACAAGTGGCTGAGATACTTGAGAAGAACCAAAAAATAACATATACCTTTGAGGCAATAGAACCACCTGCTGGGTTCAAGGTAGGCTATCCATTAGACGTTTAACTCCTTCTTCATACCTAACATATTAAAGGTCATGATTAGTGATAGGTTGGTCACTTCATTGAACTTAGTTAGGTCCTCATTGCATAGGCTGTAGATTAGTCTCTCCCACCCCCACTTCTTCTCACTCTTCCTTAGTGCTATCTCCTTTGCCTCATCAGATGTTGCAGGACGTTCATCCTCATCCTCATCACTACCATCCTCATCTGTGAACAGGTTGGCATAGGTGCTCATGAATGACTCCCTGTATGCAAGGTACTCAGGTAGGATACCATAGACATCATTGATACACACCTCATCAAACAGGCTACACCTTAGGCTTGGCTTGAACTCATACGGCTCCCACACTGTCTCACCCCAGTCATTGGTCATAACCTTCCGGTAGATAATAGATGCAATGTGACCTACGTGCTGGTTGTAGTCAACTGAGAAGTAGTGCTCAAGGTCAATGAACTCACCAACAGTCAAGGTGTTTAATGGCTTGTAGTGATACTCTCCTATCACGTGCTTGTAGTTCTTAGAGGGCTCAGAGTTGATGAAGGTAATATCTTTGAGCATATCACTCACCTCACTTATGTCAAGGTCCTCTAAGTCATCAGATGGTATATCAGCAAGGGCGGCAAGTATCTCTATCTCCCTGGTGAACACTTCCTCAATGGCATACAGCTCTCTAATCTCTTTGAACTGCAGTACATCTATCTCACTCCACGACTTGGGCAGGTTCATCCTTTGGCATTTCCTTAGACAACTTAAGACCTATCTCAACCAAGTAAGGAACAGCAAGTTCTGCCTTGAGCTCTCTTATAATCTTTGCCTTGAGCTTGATGTGTGCATCTGTGTAGTGCTCAGTCTTGGTGAGGTCAGTACGCTTGAACAGGATAGCTAACATCTCTGAGATGTATCCCTTATGTCTTGAGTGCATCACCTTCTCAATGTGCTTAGTATCTCTTACTGTCAGCTTGAACTTCTCATCAAAGGCGGTGTAAGTGTAGTTCATGTGCTCAAATGAGGACTGTAGTTCTGGCTTCCCACTAATGTCATTGAACTCCTTAACACATTGCTTGAACTCTTCAATAGATACATCCTCCCAGTCAGCCTCTGGCACACCTAAAAGTGCAAAGACATCAATGTGTTTCTCAATAGCATCCAGTTCTTGATTAGCATGGATTGTAGTGACTTCTTCAAACTGTTGCACCGTCAACTCAGTCAGTTGATTGGGTACTTCCTTTCCTAAAATTGTTACCATAAATATAATTTTTAACAAATATAATACTTTTTACAATATAGGGTATGGATAGACCAGTTTACAAGATCACTATTGATGAAGCCTACTCCGATGGAGAGGACTTAGGGGTGGAGATGATTGCCTTTACTGCCAAGCCTGCTATCAAGGTGAAGGGTATGGCATTCAATTCTCATATTGCTATGACATTCAGTGATGATGTTAAGATGCGGATAGTTGCTCCTGCTATGATACCAATGAACATCTACAGAAAGGATGAGGATGGTGAAGAGTATGATGTACAATTCTCAGCAGAAGTGATTGAGGCTATACACGCTAAGTTCATGCTTAACCTTAGCAACAAGAACATCTTTAACCTTGAGCATGATACAGAGGAGAAAGTCCCTGCATACATCCTTGAGGCTTGGATAGTGGACAGTCCCACTACTGACAAAGCATTCACAACATACGGCATTGAGGTACCTAAGGGCACATTGATGTTGACAAGCCAAGTTACCGATAGAGAATACTATGATAAGCTGGTTGAGTCTGGTCAAGTAGGGTACTCCATTGAGGGATTCTTAGGCATGAAATTATCGGAACAATTAAAACTAAATACAATGAAGTTACCAGATGGAGAACACATGATTGAGGATAAAATCTACGTTGTTAAAGACGGAGAAGTTATTGAGATCAAAGACGTACCTGCACCAGCAGAGGAAGAAATGGCTGCTGATCCTGTGGCAGAAGAAGAAGCTGAAGTTGCAGCAGAGAATCCAGAGGCTGAGGCTGAGGATGCTGAGGCTGATGCACCAGTTAAAGAAGAGATGGCTATTGACCCAGCGGTTGATACAGAAGCTATCCTTGCTATCGTAGCACCAATGCTTGAGGAGCACATGAATGCAGTGATCAGAATGATTGCTGACTTAAAGAACCAACTTGAGGAAAGTCTTGCTGTTGAGACTGAAACAGAAACAGAGAATGTGGAGTTATCTTCACATGAGAAATTTAAAGAATTTGTAAAATTTTCAAAAACCAAATAACATGAACCGTAACCTAAAATTCAATTTAGATATTGAAACAAACGCACTATTAGCTGCGAACCCAGAGGAGTTTTATTCTAAGGCTTATTTATCAAGCCCAGATATTCCTAACAACTTCCGTACTTTACCAGGTGTAAAGTCAAAAACCAAATTAGCCAATGTAGTATTTGGTCAAGTGTTGCAAGCATATAACTGTGCTTTCTCACCAAGTACTGACTTATTAGACGCTATTGATATAGATGTGTGCAGTTTAAGTGCAATGGCTGAGCTTTGCCAATTCGATTTAGAGCAATCATTTTTAGCTTTGCAAATGACTAAAGGATCTAACGGTGACTTTACTGTTGCATCTTTCATGGCATACTACTGGAATGAGATGGCTATGACTATTGGTCAAGATATTGAGTTGTTGAGATGGCAAGGTGATACCACTGGTGGTGATCCATTGTTGGAGTTGTGTGATGGCTACTTAGTTAAGATGTGTGCTGATGGTGATATCGTTGGTTTATACAATGGAGCTATTACTTCTGGTAATGTTATCGCTGAAATGGAAGCTATTGTTTTAGCTGCTCCTTCTGCAATAGTTAGACGCAAAGCTGACTTAAGAATGTATGTATCTACAAACGTAGCTAATGCTTATGAGCTTGCTGCTGCAAGTGGTAACACTCAAACTTATGTTACTTTACCATTAGGATTAACTTTCTTAGGTATCAATGTAGTGACTTGTGAAGGTATGCCAGATAACACTATTGTGTTGACATTGAAAAACAACCTTATCTATTCATTTGATGCAGAAGGTGATTCAAAAGCATTGAAAGCCATTAACTTAAATGACTCAGTTGCTGAGCCTGTATTGAGAACTCGTGCTAACATGAAAGTAGGTTTCCATTACACGAACGCTGCTGAGATTGTTTTGTATAATGTATGCTTTGACTAAAAAATATAAGGGAGGTAGTAAGTGCCTCCCTATTTTATAACATATAAAAAATATAATTATGAGCTGTGAAGCATTAATTGCCATAACAAAAAGCTGTGACAACAACAGCGGTGGCATCAAAAGAATTTACATCAATCTACAGGATAATGTAGACATGGATACATTGGCAGTAGAAAATCCAGCTGGAACACCTGCTGAGCAGTTTACTATTGGCACGCTTGACTTAGTAGTTGCAGCAGATCCATTCACTGAGTTTGAGTTCAGACGTAATACATCTGGATACACAGAAGAGAGCTCTATTGACTTAATCAATGGTTCAAGTTTTGTGACTCAAACTGTCAACCTAATGTTCCACAGAAGAGAGGCAGCTAAGTCTAATGCAATCAAGGTGCTTGGTTCTGGACAGCAGTACTTATCTGCTGTAGTTGAGGATCAAAACGGCATCCTTTGGTTCTTCCCATTCTTGCAGTTGACTGCATCTGGAGAAGGCTCTGGTACAGCTCGTGCAGATGGTTCTAAGTACAGTGTAACATTGCTTGCTGAGAATGATCAGTTAGCTTATGCAATGGACCCTGCTGTGTTGACTGGTTTATTATAACCCTATCATATCTATAAACAGCCTCACTTCGGTGGGGCTTTTTTAATTATTATAAACACGTTGTACAATATAGGTATGATATATCTTGAGAAAGACACAGTCAACTTGTTTGTTCTGACCCTTACAGAGGTCACAACCATTCCAGACCCTTACTACTTGTTTGAGTTTGAGGATGAGTTTAACACCACACCCGACCCGATATACTGGGAAGGTACAGATACCTCTGCATACACCTCAAGATTTAACCTGTTTACAATAGATGAGCCTACAGATATTGACTTTGTGAAAGGTCAGTATAGATACAAGGTGTATCAAAGCTCAGTGCCTACCCTTGACCCTACTGGCTTGACCATGATAGAGGAGGGCAGGATGGTTGTAGCAGGTCCACAAATTAATTCAATATATGACTAATGGCATGGTATAGTAGATTCATTAACAACAAGCCACAAGCTACAGAAGTAGTGGAAGGTTATCAATCATTCAGCACACCCTTTGGTAATGTGGGCAGTAATAACCTATCACTGCCGTATGTCAATGGCAGGCACCAGATTGCTGGATATATACCATTTGGAAGTTCAAATCTTTTTCCAGAGCTACTCAACCAACTATACTACACTTCACCTTTACATGGTGCCATAGTGGACTTCAAGACCAATGCAATAGTTGGTGGTGGGTACACTCTTGAGACTGCTAAGATGACATCTGAGGACAAGTTAAAGCTGTACACCTTTGAAAAAAAGATGAAGCTCAACAAGACCAGTAAGGCTATAGCTCAACAGTTGATAGTACACCACAGAGTTTACTTTAAGTTATGTTACAATAAGAAAGGTGAGCTGTACAAGATAGAGAATGTATCACCAGAGAAGGTAAGGGTATCCAGAGACAGGATAACTTACTTCATGTGTGATGACTGGTCAGCCCGTATTGATGTGATATCTATTAAGAAGGCACACCCTACCAACACTGACCTTGAACAACTGTATGTTTATGAGATCATGACCTTAGGTCAAGAGTGGTATTCACTACCTCAGTATACATCTGCTTTGAACTTTGCATTCTTATCTGGTGAGCTAAGCTATTTTGCTAAGAGTAACATCCAGAACAGTGTGTTCCCTTCCTTTGCTATGATGTTCCCTAAGCGACCACAGAGTGAAGAGGAGAAGCACATGATCAAGAACACCATTGATAGGTTGAAAGGTGCAGCCAATGCCGGGAAGGCTGTTGCATTCTTTGCTAACTCAGCTGACCAACTTCCAAAGATAGAGGCACTGCCAGTCAACAACAATGATAAGCTCTTCCATGAAGCCTCTGCACTCAACACTGAGCAGATATGTTTCTCACATACCATTGACCCTATCTTGATGGGTGTAAGGACCACAGGTTCACTTGGTGGTGGAGCTGACATCAAGCAAGCATACGTTGTGTTTGAGAAGAATGTAGTGATGCCATTGAGAGACCAGGTAGAGGAGATAGTTAATGAGCTATTGGCACTGGCTAAGATACCAAGCACTTATATGCTCAACAACTTCCAGATAATTAATGAGACCATAGTAGAGATAGAAGGAGATGCATCTAAGACAGCTGATGCCATCAACTCATTAAGTCCATTGGTAGCTACAAAAGTACTTAATGCAATGACTCCGAATGAGGTAAGATCACTTGCATCCTTGCCTCCTATAGAAGGCGGTGACGTAATACCAACAGAAACACCTGCACTATGATATACTTTATAACAGAGACCTACCTTAAGACCAACACTCCTATCACAGCTAATGTGGATGTGACTGATGTTACTCCATACATAGCTACTCAGGCTCAACTTAGAGTGATGCCTATCTTAGGAACAACATACTACAACTATCTACTGGCTGCATACAATGCTCAGACCTTGACTGTAGATGAAGAGGCACTTGTTGCCTTCATTCAACCAGTCATTGCTTGGAGGTCAGCAGAGGATGCTATCTTTGGCTTGACATACCAACTTAAGAACAAAGGATTGCAGACTCAGTTCGGTGACTTCTCAGGTTCTGTGAGTCGTAGTGAGGTTGCATTTGGGATGGAGCACTATGCACAGAAGGCTTCATTCTTTGAACAGCGGTTGATTAGATACTTGATAGCTAATAAGGCATTGTATCCTGGGTTCACAGACCTTACTAACAGAGATACTGACCTAAGACCAATGATTGATGCCTGTGATTGTAATTGTGTAGGGCAGTGCCATAGTGGCTGTCCATGTGGGGGGATGAGAGAGAACGGATACAACAACTCAATACTAATATTGTAATGGCATTTAATGAGATAGCATTCACAGTGATCACAGTACTGATGTCAGCAATAGGATACTTCCTAAAAGGACTGCATAGTGACCTTAAAACTGTGGTAGAGGAACAGAAGAAAATAATTGAGACTCAAGGAAGTCTTAAAGGTAAGATTGACCTGGTTGACAATGAGGCAAGGTTTAAGTATGAAGCCATTGAGAGAATGACTCAGCTTGAGATTAAGCATCTGGCAACACAAATCAGTGACCTAACTCACTCAGTGAAGAAACTAATTGAACTACAACTAACAAAATGAGCATAAAACAAAGATGGTGTGCTAAGACTCCAAGATTTTGGAAGAAAGTACAGAAAATATCCATACTAATAGGAGCCGTTGCAGGCGTTATTATTGCTGCACCTATAACTTTACCTGTTGCAGTAGTCACTGTGGCATCCTACGCTATCACAGTGGGTACTGTGGCGGCTACACTATCACAACTAACAGTTCAAACCAATGACAAACGTAAAGAGCTATACTGATAAGCAACTACTTGATAGAGTAGAGGGCTTAAACTCCTATCATGGCATTCCACTTGCTATGTGGTTGTTGTTTGTGCGGTCCAATGAGGATGGCAATGACCAGTTTGATGACAAGTGCTACATCTTTAAGGGCTCAACCTTCCAGTTCATGACCTCATGCACCACCAACAAGGGCAACAAAGGTACTGCTGTGATGGAAGCTGACCAATGGAACTATGACTCTTATGCATACGGACTGCATAAAGGTAAGATGCAAGCTGTAAGACAGATTAAAGGTGTGCCATATAGAAGAGACCTTACAGTTGATGGTAAGACCAACCCAACTACAGAGATAAAGACTGACCTCATCTACATGAACATACATGGAGCGACTTACAACAAGGGCTCACAACAAGTGGCAACTAAGATAGGTGGATGGTCAGAGGGTTGCTTGGTCCTTAACAACAATGCAGACTATGAACGTATGGTAAAAATGGCAAAGGATCAACCCAAAGTATCAATGGTATTAATAAATGAGTTCTAATATGGCAAAGAAAGTAGGCAGACCCAAGAAAGTGAATCTAATTATTGAGACCAACAAGGCAGAAATAGAGTACCACAAGGATGGCACTAATCATGACCTTAAGTATGATGGTAAAAAAGTTGATGTGCATATCTCAAAGGATGAGACTGGCACTAAAGTTGAAGTGCAATCTGAGAATAAATTTCTCAAAGCTATTGCAACCTTAGCCTCTAAATTCATAGTCAAAAGATTTAAAAAAAAATAGTACCTGCATACTTACCATAAGAACAGTTAGCAGGTCACTCCTTCATATAGATTAGCTCACTTCGGTGGGCTTTCCTTATTTAGAATCATTATAAACTACAATTATTTTCAACAAATTGTTTATTATTATTTGCAAGTATGAAAATTATCACTACATTTGTAAGGTAATCAATACGGAAAAATATGAAAAAATTTATTAAAGAATGTGAAGAGTGCCAAGGTAATGGCAGAACTTACACCAACAGTACATGGGATAATGACCCTCAATATGATGTATCTTATGAATGCAAGTATTGTGAGGATGGTCATGTACAAGACAGCGAAGCACTCAATGAAGCTATTGAGGATGCTCAGTACATGATTGATGGTATGATCACCCGAATTAGGATGACATCAGACAGCATCAAGATGAGTTCTAAGTATGAGATGCTACCAGACTTTACTGCCAGCTATAAAAACAGACTGCACACACAGGCACGTGCACTTGCCAGACTTGAGATGTACAAAGCTAACCTTCAAAACTTATAATCATGAATGAGAATCACAGAGCAATACTTGACACCCTAATCATGGGGTGTCTTATCGTAGCAGTCACTACCTTCCTTATTATCATAGGAGTAATAGGATGACTAACTTAGCAATAATCACAGGGTGGGATAGGTTCAATGAGAGCCTGTACTACCGTTACCTTAAAGCACTAAACAATGTGGACAGTACACTATCGAGTATTCACTCAAGGAGCCTGGAGGAGAACCAGCAAGATAATAAAAGCAGACTCATCTGCTCAAGCAAGGCAAAGAGCCGACATCTGGGAGAAGTTAATAATCAAAATAAATAGAATATGAAAACAGCAGAATTAGTAAAAAAATGTCAGGACAGAATGAAGTCCATAAGAGATAAAATTGAAAATAAAAGAAAATCTAAAAAAGTATACAGTGAGGAAGAAGTAGTTGCATTACTGGAGTATGTAAGAGGAAACTTTTATGACACTGGATTAAAATGGCACTCACAACCAGATACAGATTATACTTCAAGAGAATTACTTGAACAATTTAAAATTAAGTAGTATGAAAACAGCAGTAGAATGGTTGGTTAACCAGATGAAGCAAAGAGAAAGTCAAGGTTTGACACTTTCAATGTATGAATTGGAGATGTTTGCAGAACAAGCCAAAGAAATGGAGAAGGAGCAAATTGAAAGTGCTTATTTAGCTGGAGAGTCAAAAGATAAACAATACTACAAAGAAACCTTTAAATCAGAATAGAATGGAGAATTTTTATTACTATGTTGGATTTTCAACTTTTTTGATTTTATCCTTAATCGCATTTTTATTTTTATTCATAAATCTTTTTGAATGGGTTGTGAATCAATTAGGAAAAAGATTCAAAAACATTTGGATAATTATTGAATTTCAATTTTACCGAAAAGAATTTAAGGAGTGGGTAAAAACCAAAGAACGTCATGAAAAAATGCAATAATTAACCTTTAAATCAGAATAGAATGATACTAAACTCAACAACAGCGGTATTAGCTTGGAAAGCTATTTACTACGTAACAAAGTACTCATGAAACCAAAAAACAAAGCTAACAACATCTACAACTCAGCAGTTGAGCTGCATGGTGAACAGGAAGCCAAAGAACAAGCAATCAAATCAGCAGAGGCAATCAAAGCCCTGGCACCGATTGAAGTTCAACACCTATGGAATGAAGTAATAACACTAATAAAAAGCAAATGAAACAGTACAGAGTATGGCTTATAGATGATGTAGAAGAAGAAGGTGGATTTTGGTGGTACTGCCTACTGGATGACAACGGTTGCCTCTATGATGAGAACTATCCCAATGAAGAGAGAGATACCATCCAGTGGTACATTGATAATGATTATAAAGTGGAGGAAGTATGAATCAACACAAGATGTACAGGTGCATCAGACTCATGGAGCTCCTGCAGGATAAGTACAGGTGCATCCATACCATTGCAAGGTACTTGGGTGTAAGTCACCGCACAGTGTACCGATACTTTGAACTATTCAAGCAATTAGGTTACTCAATAGATAAGGATACAAATAATAAATACCAATTAAGACATGGCAGAAGAAGCGAAAATGGCACTGTTCACTTGTGTAGTGGCAGCAATAGTAATGATTATAGGAATAATATACAATGATAGAACAAATAATTGAGTATATAAAAGAACATGAGCTGGCTAAGCCAAGCAGAGCCAGAGAGTATGTGTACAGGAGAGCGTTCCTGTGCCATCTGTTAAGAAAGCAAGGGTTAACCTTCCAAAAGATAGCGGACCTATTTAACAGAAAGCACGCTACCATCATGCACGCCATCGGTGTACACAACCAGTTCATGCAACATAAGGACATGATCTACTTATCATACATACAGATGGAGATACAACTGTTTGAGCCAGTGATTGAGGTGAAGAGATCCATCTATGATGACATCTTGAAGTGCAACAACACCACTGACTTGAAAATAATTAAGGAGATGATTGCAAATAATGAATATTATTGAGTAACTTAGCAACGCTTTTCCTGATTTGATTATCCGAAAGACCCTCCTCCTTGATTGGCTGGAGGGTTTTTTGTGTTTTTTGCAAGGGTAAAACATTTTGTAACTAATTGATAATCAAATGTTGCAAGGGTAGCAAGGGTAAACAGACATTCTTTTGAAACTTCAAATACAAATAATAAAATATTTTATTTATAAAATTAAAATATAATGTATCTCATATATAATTAAACTTTTTACCCTTGTATCCCTTGCAACCCAGTAAAACACTCATTTTCTACCCTTGCTCTACCCTTGCAAAATGCCTTTTTACCCTTGCAAATGAAGTTTTACCCTTGCAAAATGTTTTTTGTATTGATATTTGTTTTATATTTGCAAAGGGGTTGTCGGAGGCATCCACTTAAAAGGTTTTCTTGCTACCTTTCCCCCTATTTTTTTTTAGCAAGAATTTTTAAAGTAAGAATAAAATATGATTAGTTATTGGATTAGTGTCAAAGACACAAAGAAAGACTTTGAACGCACATCAGTTGATGAGCTTTTGGAGCATATTAAAAATGGTAAATGGAAGGACCAGGTTGAACTAGTTAGATCAGCACCAGATGAAGAGACATACAAAAAACAAAAAATTGTTCTTCCAAGTGTAACTGTTGGAGGTGTATTCTCTGAAAGGAATGAGAAATCACTTGAAAAACATTCTGGATTTATCTGCATTGATGTTGATAATTACAAAGACCGTTCTAAAATCAATGAAGACCCATACACATACGCTTCATTCATATCAGTAGGTGGTAATGGATTTGCAGTAATTTGCAAGGTTGACCCATCAAAACATAAGGAGTCTTATAACTTCATTGCTGAGCATTATTTCTTGAGTTATGGCATAACAGTTGACCCAGCTCCAAAGAATGTTGCCAGCTGTAGATTTGTTAGTTATGATCCTGATTTGTTTTTGAATCTAAAATCTAAGAAAACAAAATCCAAAGTAGAAAAAAAGAGGCTACCTAAAAACATTTCAATAATAGTACCCAAAACTGATATTGGTGACCTGGTGAATCAAGTAAAGGAATCAGTTGCAGATGAGTATTCAGATTATATAGCTTTGTCTTTTTCAATTGCTGTAGGTTTTGGTAGTGAAGGACGCGAATATTTCCACAAACTTTGTAGTTTATCAATAAAATATAACTATGAACAAGCAGATAAACAGTACAATATTGCCTTAAAAAGGACTGGCACTGGCATCACAGTAGGAACATTCTACTATTTTCTTAAGCAAGGTGGTGCTGACCTAACAAAATACAACTCAGATAAGGCAATTTCAAGTGTAAAACTTGCTAAGAGAATGAACACTCCAAAACTTGAAGTAGTAAAAGAGCTGGCAAAGGAGAAAAACATTGATGAGAATGAAGCTCTTGAGATAGTGAATGAGATTTTTGACCGTAATGACATGGATATCCGCCATGAAGGAGGTGCTGAAAATATGATTATCAACTGCTCAAATTTTATATTGAAAAGGTTTAACATTAGAAAGAATTTAATCACCAGAAAATATGAGTGGAATGGTGTGTCAATGTATGATAAAGAATTTAACACAGTTTTCCTTGAATGCAGAATGACATTTGATGATAAGTCTATCACATTTGATATTGTCAACCGTATTATTCAGTCAGTTGCTATACCAGAGTACAATCCATTTGTAGAATATATTGAAGCCAACAAGCATAAAATTTCAAATGGCAACATTCAGAAACTATGTGACTCAATAAAAAGCAACACACCATTAAAGGATAGGTTCATCAGAAAATGGATGATAGGAATTGTGGCTTGTATCTATGGTCATCCAGTACGATATGTTTTATCATTAACAGGTGGACAGAATACAGGAAAAACAGAATGGTTTAGAAGGTTACTGCCAAGTGCATTACAACCTTACTATGCTGAGTCAAATTTGGATAGAGGCAAGGATGATGAGTTGTTGATGTGTGAGAAACTTATTGTGATGGATGATGAGATGGGAGGAAAGTCCAAGCAAGATGAAAAGAAATTTAAGGAACTGACATCTAAAAATTACTTTTCCCTTCGTGCTGCTTATGGAAGGTACAATGAAGACTACAAAAGGCTGGCTATTTTATGTGGCACATCTAATGACCATCAGTTAATAAATGACTCAACAGGTAACACAAGGATTTTGCCTATTGATGTTTCATTCATTGATCATGCAGCATACAACTCAATTGATAAGGATGACTTGTTTATGGAAGTACATCGTGCTTATACAAGTGGAGAGTCATATCAGTTGGTTGAAACTGAATTAAGCATCTTGAATGAAGTAGGTAGGTCATTTGAATCCATACCATTTGAGAGGGAGTTAATATTAAAGTTCTTTAATTTGCCAGACAATAGAGGTGAATGGTTAACAGCAACTGAAATCAAGGACATAATTGAGTCACACTCAAAGCAACGTATTTTATCCATGAAGAAGTTAGGCAGTGAATTAAAGCAGACTTTTGGCAATCCATTATTCAAGGACAGGTCAAACAAATACTACGTACAAAGGAAGTCGGAGATTATGGAACAAATTAATCCCTTCATGCTATGATAGAGTTATATGATTACCAGGAGAGGTATATTGAAGAAATTAAGAAACACTTTGCAAATTGCAAAAAACGTTTGATATTATGTTCTGCAACTGGAAGTGGTAAAACAGTTATGTTCAGCTACATGACAAAGCAAGCCTTTGAAAAGGACAAAAGGATTTTGATTTTAACAGATAGAAAGGAGTTATTTAGTCAGTCAAGCGGTGCACTGGTTGAAATGGGATTGCATTGCAATGAGATTAAGCCAAATAAAAAGGTTGACTTTTCACATTCTTTGTATGTTGGTATGATCCAAACAGTCACACGTAGAATCAAGAATGTAGAATATCAAGAGCTGATTAAGTCTTTGGATTTGATTATCCTGGATGAAGCTCACAAATCTATTTTTGACCCTATATTTGAATACATATCAGATAAGACATTTGTAATTGGTGCAACTGCCACACCTCATCGGGAAGGAAAGCAACAATCACTTGAGAAATTTTATGATGAGATAGTCCAGGTGATAGACACACCAGATTTGATTATGAAAGAAAAGTTATCACCTTGCAAAACTTATGGTGTGAAAGTGGATTTATCTGGCATCAAAACTAAAAGTGGTGACTATGATGAGAAATCTATGGCTGATAAATTTAGTGAGATAAAGTTGTTTCATGGAGTGTATGAAAATTACATGAGAATCTGCAACGGCAAAAAAGCAATTGTCTTTGCTCCAAATGTAGAAAGCAGTCGTGAACTTGTGGATGACTGGCAAGATGCTGGACTTCCTATTCAACACGTGGATTGCTATATGTCAGATTTGGAACGCAAAGAAATAATTGACTGGTTCAAAAATACTGATGGTGCAATCATTTCAAACTATGGAATTTTAACTACAGGATTTGATGTTCCAAGTATTGAGGTGGTAATACTGTATCGTGCAACAAAATCCCTTCCTTTATTTTTGCAGATGGTAGGAAGGGGCTCAAGAATATCAAGTGGAAAATCTGATTTTACTTTGCTTGATTTTGGCAACAATGTCAAAACTCATAACTATTGGGAACACCCCCGGCAATGGTCCTTGAAGAAAAAAGAAAAGAAAGAAGGATCTGCACCAATTAAAGAATGTCCAAATTGTTCCTTCCTCCTTCATGCACCCATTATGGTGTGTCCTGAATGTGGACATCAATTTGAAAAGTCTGAGGAAGAAAAAGAAAATAAAGTAATTGCTGAATTGGTTTTGATGACTCCAAATAATATAATAGCACTTGCACAAAGGTCATCAATAAAAGAACTTATCCAAATTCAAATGGCAAGAGCGTATAAAAAAAGCTGGATTTTTCACTACTTAAAAACAGCTGATGACTTTAAAGAATATGGTAAATTAATGAAATATCATTACAAGTGGGCTGAACATCAAATTAAACTTAGACACTTATGAAAAACGAATCAGCAATCCAGCAGGAATGTTTTATCTGGTTTAACAATACATTCTGCTTAAAACAACATGATCCAAGATTTATTATGTTCAGTATTCCAAATGAGGGCAAAAATGCAATTGAACAAATCAGAAAAAAACAGATAGGAATGTTACCAGGTGCATCTGATACAATCATAGTGTTAGATGGTCAAGTAATATTCTGCGAGTTTAAGGATGAGAAAGGAAGGCAATCAGATAAACAAAAGGATTTTGAGCAGAGAGTACTGTCATTGAATCATGAGTACTGGTTGATACGATCACTTGAAGAATTTAAAACTAAAATTGAACTACTATGACATGGGAGGAAATGGTGCGTAGACTTAAGGTCAAGAGAAAGCACTACAGGAAGAAGTACAAATGTGCTGTTAAGGGTATAAATAACGAATCAACAGATAATTGTTAATAACTTTTATTTGTATATATGCAAAACTTTCTTAACTTTACTGAAAATAATTCATTTATGGAAAAGCAATTAATCAGCTCATCTGAGAAAATCAGACAGGCAAATGAAGTACAGGTCACACTGTCCTTCCATCAGAAGCTCCACAGAGCAAAGTTAGCAATCGGTAAGGTTACTAAGAACTCAACAGCTAAGATACCAACTAAGAATGGTACAATGAATCTTGTTTATGCAGACATCAATGCAATCATTGAGGCAGTTGAGCCAATCTTACTTGATAATGGACTACTACTATTACAACCTATTCAAAATGAAAGTGTCTGCACTCAGATTATTGACATTGACTCGGGTGTTATGGTTGAGTCATCTATGAAATTACCTGTTACTGTGCAACCAAAAGACATGGGTTCTGCCATAACTTACTATCGCAGGTATACTTTACAAAGTGCTTTATCTTTGCAAGCTATTGATGACGATGCAGCGGCAGCAAGTAAGCCAGCACCTGTTAAGTCAACACCTACTAAGCATCCAATACAAGATGAGAGACTACAAGCAGCACTTGATTTTATAGCATCTGGTGGTGACTACTCAATAGAGCAGTTGAAAGCTGACTTCTCACTTACCAAAGAACAGGAGGCTAAGCTATGAAATGGAGAGCATCACAACTGGGCAATCTAATGACCAACTCAAGGAGTAAGTCAGAGGTACTATCTGAGACTACAAAGTCAGAGATACGTAAGATAGCTAAGCAGGACTTCTATGGATACCACACAGAAATCAAGACTAAGCCAATGATGAAGGGTACTGACTGGGAGCAGAACGGCATTGACCTGCTGAACTCAGTTAGGTTTGCTCTGTACACTAAGAACGAAGAGAGAGTATCTAATGAGTACATGACAGGATGCTGTGACATCATAACAGATGACAGTATCATTGACATCAAGTCATCCTGGTCCTTAGAGACCTTCCCGGCTACACCATCAGAAGGTGATGTTAGTGGGTATGAGTGGCAAGGTAGAGCATATATGTGGCTGTATGATAAGCCATCCTTTGAACTAATCTACACCATGCACACAACACCAGATGAGCTACTGACTGAGTGGGATAACCTATCTATCCATAGAGTTGACCACATTGATCCAGCTAAGCGTATCACAGTATTGAGATATGAGAGAGACCAGGCACTTGAAGAGCAGATTAAGGAACGGTTGACTCACTGCTCAGAGTATTATGTACAGTATATTAATGTTTTAAATAATAAATAATGAAAGTATCTAAAGATATCTATAGGAAAGATGAGATGACTTGGCAAATATTTAGAGATTTTTTGCTTGATGTTACAGATATTAATGGTGTTGTGAATAAGCCACTTGCAAAAACAGCTAAAAACCATAAATTATATAGATGGGGAGACATTAGTCTTATTATTAAAAAAGGTAATAAGATATTTAATGGTGAATCAGAGGTTCATAAAATTACAAGGGCTAAAAATTACTTTGACAAATACATGACTTATGAATATCCAAAACGTCAAGGACATAAGGACATTAAACAAATAACACTACCATTTGATAGAGAGCGAGAGATGACACCATCACCACACTACATCAAGGATGCTAAGAAAGGCACTGTTACTATTGTTCCTCAAGGCAAAGAGAAAGAATTTATTAAAAGTACTAAGGTTGCACCACCCCAGCAACGTAGAGAGCTAAAAATAGGATGGGGCTTATTAACAATTAAATTTTAACAAATGGAAACAAAAGAAAAAGCACAAGAGTTAGTAGATAGATTCTACAATCTACAGTCAAGTATTGCATGGGATACAAGTAATGAGAATAAAGAGAAAGCATCTATATTCAATGATGAGTTAGGAGCAGATGTTGAGTTGTATTGGCATGAGTTAGCTAAGCAATCTGCACTGTTAGTAGTTGATGAGATTGTAAAAGTAGTAGGATATAATAGTGAAGTACACTTATGGGAACAAGTCAAACAAGAAATAATTAACCTTTAAATAAATAACAAATGGAAGTAAGAACACAAATAGTCACTCAGTTAGTGGCTGCAATGATTAGTAACAATGCCATACACATGACTAATACCGAGATGGTAATAATGGCACGTGACATAGCAGATGAGATAATTGAAACAACAACCGAGGAGATACCATTTCCTGAAACAGTAGTATAATGTCAGAACTAACAATGAAAGGAGCTATCAAGCTCATCAACCCAATCAAGGTCATCAGTGACAAGTTCTCAGTGAGAGAGTTTGTGATCACTACACCAGATGCAAAGTACCCTCAAGAGGTAATATTCCAGACAGTCAATGACAGGATGGATGTGATTGCACCGTATGGTGTAGGTCAAGAGGTCACAGTATCATTCAATGTGAGAGGTAGAGAGTACAACGGTAAGTACTACAACACCCTTGATGCATATAAGGTGCAAGGTGAGGTAACATCTCCAGTCAATGAACCAATGCCTATGGACGATGACCTGCCATTCTAAGACGGTATATCTCAAAGAAGGTCAGACACTAACCGACTGGATCAGAAGTGAGCTTAAAGACAAGCTATCCAACAGGAACAGAGTAGTGCACATGGCAGAGGATATTGGTGTGGTGAACGCAACACTGCACCGCTTCATTCATGGTAAGTCAGTCAATAGTGAGTTCTATGATAAGGCGTTTAAGTACTTGATGAAATAACTGAGGCTCGGCAGCCAACAGGGGAGTGTAACAGCTCCCCTTTGTCATATATAAAACTTTGATTATATTTACACCATGATAATCACATACCTCTCCCCATTAGTAGTCTCATGGTGGTTCACACACTTTGAGCCAACCCAGAACGCACTTGACAAACTGATACTACCAGACTGGCTACACACAGCACTCGGTTGCTGGAAGTGCCTGTCCTTCTGGTCAGCATTAGTCTGCTCACAATCAATCACTGTAGCCTGTGCTACTTCACTCACAGCAGTATGCTTGAACAAGCTGATATACAACTCATAGAAACCATCATCAACTTGCCAGAAGAGCAGATCATGACTAAGAGGTCATTGACTCAGCTTAGAACAGTCAAGCACAATGCAACAGGAGTGAGAGACAATGAGTGCTTCTGCTCTGGAGTACGTAGGAAGGTGTGGTATAAAGACTTCTTGACCTGGTATGAAGCCACTACTTGACCAATATATCAACCATCACTATGATGAGGTGCTCAAATATACTAAGCACTTCCTCAAGCGACTCAACATACCTACCTCAATAGATGCAGATGCCGTCATTAACAATGCCTACCTTCACTGCATCAAGGTCCACCTACCAGACATGACTCAAGATAAGGCAAAGAGCTACCTACTCAACACCATCAAGTATGAGTTGATCTGGACTCAAGGCTCCAGGACAAAGAAGGATGACATCTATAGATCACAGGAACACTTTAATGACTCCATTGATGACCCTACAGAGATGGAACACAAGATAAGACTTGAGAATGAGCACAACTTCAAGAAGGCAATGGTAGAGATATACAGGAGCTCATTGGATGATAGGATAAAAAAGATTATATTTGAAGCATACTATGATAAAGGTCACTCAACTCAGACTGCACTTGCTCAGTACTTTGACATCAACAGTACATCAGCTTACTTTCTGATACGTGAAATAAAACAAAATATAAAACAAATACAATATAGGTATGAAGAGTGTTGACATCATAGGCTTAATTAC
>Ga0208923_1000060_pt1 | contig 29491 bp, 40 predicted proteins | sample ColrivemetaGS575_FD_187620 | JGI IMG/M metagenome (GOLD analysis project Ga0208923, IMG submission 187620) | Estuarine microbial communities from the Columbia River estuary - Freshwater metaG S.575 (SPAdes) (version 2) | ecosystem: Environmental > Aquatic > Marine > Intertidal zone > Estuary ...
CATTCTTTCAGCGCCCGAACTACAAAATCCTATTCCATTAAAACCTGATAGCGCTAATAAATCAGTAGAGCCTCCATAAGACATACCATAATAAGCAACTGATGTTCCGTAAAGTGTAAAAGCGTCTGGAGTATTAAAACCGATTTTAGAACCAGCTTGATACATTATACTAATATTACCATTGACACTAATTTTTTCATTTGGAAGTATTGTTCCAACACCAAAGCTAGTTCCATTATCAAATAATTGACTATTCCCTAAAGTTGACGCTCCAGTAAATTTTGGTAAATAATTAGTCGTTCCCGTTCCTGTAATTGGGTTTGTTAGCGTTGCTTGTTTTCCGTTTAATTGCGTTTGAATACTAGAAGTAACTCCGTCTACATAACTCAATTCTGTATTAGTAATCGTTCCTATTGAAGTGGTGCTTGGTAATACTACAGTTCCCGTAAAAGTTGGACTTGCTAAATTTGCTTTTAAACCTAAATTAGTATCTAAGCTCGTTACTTGACTTTGTGTTATTTGAATAGGCACGTTTGAAATTGCGGTAGTTAAACCTTTTGCATTTACAGTGCTTTGCGCTACATTTGACGCTGTCCCAAAAGTTCCTACGTTAGTATTTACAGTTGCTAAAGTTAAGATAGTTGCTCCCGAAGCATCGCCAGTATGGTTTGCGTTTGAAACTAAAGAGCTGTATTGTGTATTTGTAGCATTGTCTCCAGTATTACTTCCGCTTAAAGTAGTAATTCCTAACTTTGTTTTAATTGTCGCAGTCGTTTCGTCTCCGGTATTAGTTCCGCTTTGATTTGCAATAGTTGTTAAGTTAGCGTCTGTTACATAACGCTTATTAAGTGAGTCCGCAATGTCGGCAGTTGTAGCATCCGCACCGACGGTCACCAAACCTTTGGAGTCGTATGTAATTTTTGTTTTTGTCGCTGCTACTATTGCAGTATTTTTAACAACTAAATTTGACAAGTCTTGGTCTCCAGTATTAGTTCCGCTTTGATTACCAATAGTCGTTAAATTTGCATCCGTAACATAACGCTTATTAAGTGAGTCCGCAATGTCGGCAGTTGTAGCGTCTGCGCCAACCGTAACCAAACCTTTACTATCGTATGTGATTTTTGTTTTGGTTGCGCCAACAATCGCTGTATTTTTAACAACTAAATTTGTTAAGTCTTGGTCTCCGGTATTACTACCCGATAATGTAGTAATTCCTAACTTTGTTTTGATTGTAGCGGTTGTCTCGTCGCCTGTATTAGTTCCGCTTTGATTACCAATAGTCGTTAAATTTGCATCCGTAACATAACGCTTATTAACTGAGTCCGCAATTTCTGCCGTCGTAATACTTTTATTTTTCCAAAGAGAAGTTGCACTTTCGTAAGCTAATAATTGATTATTAGTAACTCCATTAATAGCTACATTATGCAACTCTTGAAGTTCAAAACCATTTTGTATTCTGTAAACTATCGTCCCTAGAGTTGGCGAAGTTCTTATAACGGTACCAATATATACCAAATGATTTGGCGCACTAGGTTTTACATTTGTAATAAATCCGGCCGTCGTTGGACTTAAATAAATTGTATCTCCGTCAACCAAAGTATCCGAAGTAAAAGGATTAGTCGCGCCTGGTCGAGTGTCTAAATTATCAATTACTCCAATTGTAACGCAATTACCGTCTGAATTATTTGCAATGTCATTTTCTATAACTCCAAAAGTTCCAGCGCTTGTCCCCTCTGAGTTTGCTATTGACTTAACGAAATTTGGTCGGTTTCCCGTACTTCCTAAAATATAAACAATCGTACCTCTGTAAAGAGTCGATCCGGTTGAATTACGTCCGATTATTGTAATTTTATCCGCACTCGTAAAAGTTGGTATATCCTGAGCCGTAATAAAAGGATTAACTCCATTCTCTCCGTCGTTAATTAAGTCGCTAGTATTTGTTACCGGAGTTGGAATAGCTGGCTTGTTTAATATTTGAGCTAGGCCACTTATTGCATTCCAATCGCTATTAACTTGAGCTGCCGGAATAGTAGGCTTATTTAATATTTGAGCGTCTCCAGTTGTAGCGTTCCAATCGGCATTAACATTAACCTCAGCTCCATCCTGTATTCCGTCGAGTTTAGTTTTTAATGTATTTGTAAAATCATTTGTACTAAGTCCTTTGCCGGTAATCTTATCGACTTTTAATGCGTCTTGTTGGTCTACATAGGTAACTGTCGCCAAACCATCAATTGACGGAATAGTAGGCTTGTTTAATATTTCAGCAACTCCACTAGTTGCATTCCAATCGCTATTAACTTGAGTGTCCGGAATATCATTTGCAGTGATAAAAGGATTAATTCCGTCCGATCCGTCGTTTATTAACTCACTCGTATTTGTAACCTGAGCTGGTATTGTCGGTTTGTTTAAAATTTCAGCAACTCCGCTAATCGCGTTCCAATCGCTATTAACTTGAGCGTCTGGAATAGTAGGCTTATTAAGTATTTCAGCATCTCCGCTAATTGCATCCCAATCAGCGTTGACGTTAACTTGCGCTCCGTCTTCAATTCCGTCAAGTTTTGTTTTCAACGTATTTGTAAAGTCGTTTTCGCTCAATCCCTTTCCAACAACTTTGTCAACTTTTAAAGCGTCTTGAGTGTCAACGTATGTAACCGTAGCCAATCCGTCAATTGATGGTATGCTCGGTTTGTTTTTAATATAGTCCGGAGCCTGGTCGTCTATTTGATCCCAATCGCTTTGAACTTGCTCTCCGATTATACGATTAATATTAATAACATAATTATTTGGATTTGCTATAATATTAACTTCGTCAACCGCAACTTGTACGTTTATGTCTATAATGTCTGCCATAATTATCGTGTTATGTCGTTAGTAATTGTAAATAATCCACTTACCCACGTATTAACCTCTCCGTTTTCGGTTGTAACTTGAATGTCATATTTGTAGTCGCAAGCCTCAATATTAATGATTTGCTCATCAATACAAAACTCTCCATTTGTCGGATCAAAAATTGTAATTGTAGGCTCTAAATAAACAAGTCCTCCAGGTTGTTTTCTCAATTGTATTTTTACTTCTCCATCCGTTAGGTCTAATGGATTTTCATTTATTATTATTTGAAAGTCCGTTTGTTTGAACGTGTCTCCTCTTTTGGTTGTAAAGTTTAATGTCGATGCCATTTGTTAAAAATTTTTTTAATTTTTTAATATTCTCCTCTGTCCTTTTGTCTGTTTTCCTCATATTAATATGGTCTGTCTAGCCACCATTTGCCACAAATTAAATTCGAGCGCATTGGGTTGACTATATTAGTTGAACTACTAACGTACTCCGGTAAATTAAATTTATACAACCATCTTAACATTCGATCTTGGTACATTTCTGACTTTAATCTCATATTATTAACCAAATAATCTACCTCCGTTTTGTCAACGGCTACTGAGTTTTCGGGTTGCGCCTTAAATATTCCGTTATTATTTACTTTATAAGCTCCGATTAATAAATATTCAACCGCTGCCGCTGCAATTATAAACGGAACTATATAACCCTCGTAAAGAGTTAAGTAATCGCCATCCAAATCGTCGTTTTCAAAGTCTAAGCAAATCTTATTATATAAAGTTTCGCCTAAAATCTCCTCTAATCTTATTCTCTGAGCGTCTGCGATGCAAGGAATATATAAATCAATATCAATATTCCCGCCTAAAAGCGTGTTTTTAGTTAGTTCGTTTTCGCGAAGTAGTATTGTCGTTGCCATTATTGTCTATAATTTGGAGTTAATGACCAAAAATTGTTGCTCGGTGAGGCGATTTGTGCCACTTCAACCTCATTTTGTTGCCATTGCGCTTGAGGTCTGTCCGCTGGATCTAAGTCTAAAATCATTTTTCGAGCCTCGTTTACTCCGATTTGTTTATTATTTTTACGTAAATATATTTTTCTCATCCAAAAATGGTTGCAATTTACCCCACCTTTATAAAGCCAAATTGAATAGTTATCCGCTCCGTCTGGCCCAAGTCCCGGATTAACAACTTTTGTCTCTGCGATTGTAATATCCTCCTTGCGATAAGTACGCGCAGCGCTTACCATTTTATTACAAAAATCTCTTTGCGCTCCCAAACTACCCTCGTAAGAATATCGTATCTTAAAAAGCTCCGTGTCTTGTTCGCTTGTTACATTTGGGAAACTAGAAAACGACTTAGCTAAATTTAAAGTTATTTCGTTAATCTCTAGCTCTTTTGTTACCGGTATTGCGTCAATCTCAATCCATTCGTCCTCGTTTAATATTTCGCCCATTTCAATAAGAGCGTCGGCCACTTGTGAAAGTCCGTTATCGTCTTTTGCGCAGCAAATTTGTTGACTTGCTAATTGAATTGGAGCAACCGTTGGAGTTTCTGCAATTGCTTGCTCTTCGCCTCTAAGGTTTTCAAATTGTAAGTCCAAAGTAATTCCGTTAACGGCGAATATCTCCATTAAACTATCTAAAATAATTTCTTGTTTTGGTGAAATTACATTTATCATTAATTCAGCAAATCCAACTTTTATCTCCTCAGCGTTTGAACTAAAACCGTTTGCCTCTTTTATCCCTACTAACATCGGAGACGTTAGTTTATGAGACGTACAAAGTTGCTGTCTAGCCTCTGCGCTTAAGTACGCATATTGTTGATGAGCGTCCGATACTTCCAAAGCCGAAATTGTAATCTCGCTATCTTTGTTATCATTCCAATTTAAAAAGAAAGCTCCAGCGTTTTGAGATCCGGTTAAGTGATTTCTAATTTGTCTCGTATTTTCTTGAATTGTCTCTGCGCTCTCTTGGATACCACAATTCATATTTATAATATGACCGAATGACAATCCTTTTTGAATGTGATTGATTGAGTAATTACTTATTTCTTCCTCCATTTTAGCCCACGAAATCCCGGACACGTAACTTGGATTACTATAATAAAATTGCCCAACCTGGTAATCTCTAATTATATAAATTTCTGAGCGTTCGTTTGATCCCTCGCCAAATCCAAAAGCGTCGAAACGTTCCGGCTTGTATTTATTTACATTTGAGAAATCATAAGAGTAATAAAATCCTGTAATGTCTCCCTCTTCATTTGCAACCTCTGGAGCAATCCTTTGTTTTGCAATATGAAAGCATCTCTGTATTTTATTATTTATATATTTTATTTCAATTGATGCCTCGCCAAACATTTCAAAATCCTTGCATATTTTACGCAAATCTTTTTTAGAAACTAACGACATAATCGCAGCCCATTCGCTTGGCTTTTGTGCTTTGCCAGTTGAAGTCAAACCTTTGCCATAAATAAACTGACTATAAGAGTCAATTATCGCTGAGTTAGTTGGTGATCCATTATAAGCATCAATAATTATTTGATAAAAGCTATTTTTATCTCCATTTAAAACCCATTTTTTTCCGCTCACTTCTCTAATCTCTGGGCGAATGTAGTTTGATAGGTTAATAATTTGTAATTTTTCCATAAATTATACTTTTAGAACTCCTTTATTAAGTTCAAAATTTTCAAGGTCGGTTTGAGCAGTTGCAAAAGCCTTGCCTCTATAAATTAAAATGTCATTTTCATTGATTGTAATCTCGAAACTTTGCCCCTCTTTAAAAATAGGCTCGTCAAAAATTAATATTAACACACTATTTTGATAATAAGTAGCTAATATTTCAATCTCTGTCGTTGTATCTCGTAACTCATCGCGTAATAAAAACGTCAATTCACCTCCATTATAAGATCGAGGAATGCATTTGAATTGGTAGGGTGCTGTTAAATTAAATATCCACATATATATATAACTATAAAATAACGTTTTGTAACAAAAAAAGCCACCGAAGTGACTTTTTTTTAAACAAACTATGAAAGAAAATTAGGAAACAACCACGTCGCTAACCAAAGCCATTAATGCGCTTTTAGTTGCTGAGTCCAAAAATGGACTTAAATTACTTTCCTCGGCAGTTATGGTTAATGTAAACCCGGATAAATCCGCTCCGGCGCCTCCGGTTACTTTTGTGCAGTTTGACATTGTTCCGTTAGCTGCACCAACTAAAAGAATATTTCCATTATAATCCTCTACGAAAACGTAAGGACGAGATGCGCAAATTAATTGAATTTGACCTTGTAAGTCAGCCGATAATTTTGGAAGTGTAACCGCTAATGATTGAGCGTTTAAAAATGTTCCGTTATCCTGTGAGCTTGTTCCGGTTTCTGTTAATGTATTTGTAGTCGCTTTAACTTCGTATTTAAAAACTTCGTCCAAAGATCCCAAGCTCGTAACCTGGTGCGCTGCAATTACAAAAGTATAATCGTCATAATTGGCGAAATATAAATTTTTGTAACCACCTCTTTGATCTTTACATCCTAGAAGTTTTCCTTTTGATATAAGACAAGACATATATTTGTGATTTTTTTATTAAAAACCGCTCAAATTAATGAGCGGTTTTTATGTTAATTAATTAGTCTAAAGATAACCAAACGATTTCCTCAGCGTTGTAATATCCAACACCTACAGCGTAAACCACTTTTCCTCTAACTTTTCCAGTTAGTAAACCGATTTCGTCTTCGTCAACTAAAGCAACTTGATTGTAGTCAGCTGTTAAACCTGTAGCAAAAACTAAGTTTTTCTTTTCGTAGATAACAACTGAGTTAGCTGGTAATCCGTTTAATACTGTTAATGTGTGACGACCGAATGCCAAAGGAAAATCAGTGTTACCCATTCCGTAAGTAATTCCTTGAGTTGACAAGTGGAAAGCGTAAGCCTGAGCAACGTCTGGAGAAACCGCAACGATTAACTCTTTATTTCTCAAAGCAACTGGCACAGCGCTTAAAGCTGGTTTCAAATATTTAGTCAATACGTTAGCCTCAGTAACGGCAGCGTCAGCAGTTGGTTTGTTAACGTCAGCGTCAGCAGTAAATTGAGTTAACCAACCGTCAAAGTTAGTTGAAGACGTCCACATGTCAGACTCTAATTTTTCACCGATAGCTCCTAAAACTTCCGCTTGGATTGCGTCCATAATGTCGCTAGGTGCTGTTCCGTTAGCAGCTCCTCCGCCCATAATTCCGTCAGACCAAGTCTGTCTAAAATCTTCTTTACAAACATCAAAATCATTTTTGAATTTGAAAGGCTCGATTGCGTTTTCGTTTAATACGATTGTTCCAGCTGGAGCAAATCCGCAAGTGTAAGCAGTTGTCCCGTCTGTGTAAGCAATTTTTCTCAAAGAGATTTTAAAGTTTACATTCTCAGCGATTGTTACCGCTCCTTTTTCTATTGTGTCAATAGTTTTGAACGCTTGACCGATAATTGCACCGGCAGCCGTTCCATTGTAGTTCGATGATACAGTTGTAGTTGTAGCCATTTTTTAAAATTATTTTTTTAAGTTATTTAATATTTTTTGTGATCTAGTTAGTTTCACGTTTTTTGTTGAAGTTTCAGCAACTTCCGGCTTTGCTTTTGTTGACGCTTTTACTTCAACTTGAGTAGTTTTAACCTCAGTAATTTGAGCTGTTAATTCAGTACGAATTGACTCAATTTGTTTTGAAACTTCAATACTCATATTGGTAACGATAGCTTTTATCATTTCCTCAGTAGTCATTTCAACCTCAACTTCAGCCTCAGCCTCCGGAGTTTCCTCTTCAGCCATTGCGTCTTTAATTTCAGCAATTTTCCCCTCTTCGGTAATTACTAAAATTTTTCCGTCTTCAAGTTCGTGTTCTCCAACTGGAGCTGGAACTTTGTCGCCATTTTCAGCAACGATAAAAACCGCTTGCTCAGCCTCAAAAGACTCAGCCTCTAAAATAGTTACACCATCTTTTAGCATCATTGTAGCCATTGTAACCTCAACGGTTTCAATTACTTCAACTTGCTCAGCCTCGTTCGATAATTTTATCGATGCGAAACCATCTTTTATCGCGTTAACGATACTCTCTAAATTCATATTGATTTCTGTTTTTAAATTTACTCTCTCCATATCAAAGACTCCGTCAATCGAAAATCCTTTGACTTTGCCGGTCTTAACGTAGTCGTTCCAAATCTCGTCGTTATTAACTTTCATTAATCCAAACCAGGTGCCAACCTCTTCGTTAAATCCGTAATGTACCGACTTATCGTGTACCTCGTCTTCTTTTATCCAACTTTCAACAAATGTTACATTTTGGATTTGCTCTCCAGAGTGTTCGATTGTTGAATTATTTTGATATCCTTTTAAGGCAAAATTTTGTTGAACTTGTTTAATCGTTTCTTTTGGGAATACGATATTAAATTCGTGGCCGTCCTGATTTCTGTAAATCGGTTGGTTAGGAATTAATATTGCACCCATCAAAATTCTTTGCTCCTCGTTTACGGTTGCTAGTTTAATTTCTTTTTGTTTTGAAAGTGTGATAAAATTAACACCTATCGCCGGATCAGAAACTAACGACACACAATATACTCCGTCGTTTTCCTCTTCATTAAATAAAACTTTGTAAGTCTCCATATATACTATAACTTTAATTTGTTGTTTTGTTATAAACTTTTTGCATTAAATTTTAATTTAATGACATAACTTTTTTTTATTTTTCAAGCTATAACCTTAAAATTTATTTTTTATTTCAAGTTTTAGCTTGAAAATCCATATTAATTTTAAGGCTCTTTTTAAGCGTTTATTTTAATTAAAAGAACTTTATATATATTATATTGTCTTTTTAAAGTTTTTCAATTTAACGCAAAATCCTAATAAAATCAATATCTCACAGCTCAAGATTTTATCTATAGTAAATATTTTTACTATAAATTTTATCTATATTAAATTGACGCGTTTGTAATAATATTACGATCCAAAGCCTGAGCCGTACTAACGTCCGACGATACTACATAACTTTTTATTGGTTGTTGACTTTGACTTCCTATCGTCTGAGCAAGTTGGTTTGTTGAACTCGATCCAACCGTGTTAAAACTTGGGGCTGTCATACTCGGAGCGCTACCACCTTGAGCGCCACCTCCACCGCCACCACCTCCGCCAGGAATTTGAACTGAGACGATATCTTGTACCGCTTTAAATCCTGTCGCTGCGATTATAGCAACGTTGGCAATTTTCAATCCAATTTCAAAAGGGGTGACGGTCTTGGTTGCAAGCTCTGCCGTTATACCCTGATAAGTATTTATCAAAGCCGCTGCCGCTGCCATTGCTTTACCGGCTGCCGTATTTTTACCCAATAAATCTGCGCCCTTACTTAACGTCTCCGAAGTTTTAGCAAATAAGGCTTGTTTTGCCGCAGCTGTTCTTTTAGCGATTTCAACTTCGGCAGCTCCTTGATCCTCATCGGATTTTTTCTTTTTAGCTTTGCCCTCTGCGTCTAAATTTTCTAAGTCAGACAAATGTTGCATCTCAAGTTCAAAAGTACTTTTACCGGCTGCCTCTAGAATTGCTTTTTTCTCTTCAAACTCTCTTTGAAGTTTTTGAGTTGGAGTCTCTTTGCTTTGAGCTAACTCGTCAATAATTTTCTGCGCGTCGTCTTGTCTTTTTTTCTCTGCGTCAGCTTGAGACTTATTTAAATCCTCAATTCCTTTTTGTGTCTCTTCGTCAAATTTCTTTTTATCCTCAATCGCTTTTAGTCTCGCTGTCTCTGCGTCCTCTTTTGCTTTTGTCGCTGCCTCTTTGTTTTTATCGCCTACCTCTTTATTGTGGTTGGTTTGAGATTGTAATACTTCAACCTGGTGACGTCTTTGAATATCTCTCCTTTCGTCAAATGCTTTTTGTACGTTTTGATTTTGTTTGTTATAATCTAAAATTGATTTGTTGGTAGTCTCTTGTTGTTTTTTAATTACCTCCTCGTCTGCATCGGCAGCCTTTAAAGACGCTAAATAATTTTTATTTTTTTCGTAGGTATTAAACGCAATCGCTCTAGCCGATTTTTCGTAAGCAATTTTTTCATCAATCAATTTTAATTCTAACGCTCTAATTGACTCCGCACTCGCTCCGGAGGCTTTCGCCATTGCTAGCTCTTGATTTTGTTTTTTCTGCAATTCGCTAGAGTTACGCTCCAAAGTTTTGGTTTGACTATCTAGAGCTTTTTTATTTGCGTCAACGGCCTTAGTATTTGCTGCCGCTGCGGCTGAGCTTTCCTTAAAATAATTAACTAACGCAACTCCGGCAGCAATTAAAGCGACAATTCCGGCCACAATCGCCCCTATTGGGTTTGCCATTATTGCAGCGTTCCAAATATATTGACCGACTGTGACTAATTTTTGAACTATTGAATAAGATTTCGCAACGGCTGCTAATTGTTTGAACGAGTCCACGCTCTCTCCAATGGTTTGTAAACCTTGAGACAAAGCCATTGCGCTTTGAACTTTTAAAAGTGTTTGTTCTACCTCTTTTGATTGACCTCCAAATAACGCTTGCGCTCCTTGAACGGCAGCAAAACCTCCAGCAACTCCAGCCAAAGACGAACTCAAAGCCTTAAATTTAGCATCCGGATTAAAGGCATCGGTTAAGTTTTTAGCGTCTGCGATTTTGTCTTTTAATTCGGCGGCTTTTTTAGCGGCATTTGCAGCCTCGACAGAAGTAACTCCAAACTTATCGGACAATATAGCGACCTCAGCTTGCGCCTGTCTTAATTGTGATTTTAAACTCCCAACGGCCTCGTCTGCGTTCCCTTGTATATTTATGTCAATTACTTTCTCAATCGCCATTTTAATAAGTCTTTAAATTGTTGTAAATAGTTTTTTTTAAGTTGGTATTTTCCCTTAGCGCTTGCGATTATTTCATTGTGTTCGTATTGCTCAGCGTGTTTGAGCATTTCTAAAATGTTATTTATCATAATTCGTTTAAGAGTTCAATATCGCTCTCTCCAGTTGTTAAGTTAGTAGTAATTTTATTTATTCTAAATAGGCGATCCACGATTTTAAACCTATCATTTAATTCGAATTTTAAAAGTATTGACAAAGGCAAAATTGCCTTAATTTTTGTTAGTCTATTTTTAGGATTAAAAACTTGCAAAATGTAATCCTGATAATATTTTAAAAATAAAGTGTCTGTAAAATCATTGCCAAAAGTCCACTCGTTAAGCTCGGCCTTAAAATTTATATTTGACTTACTTACATTTGGATCAAAACTTCTAGAATTTGACGGAGCAATATAAGACGTGATTTGTTCTCGAGTTGACGTTGTAGGTCTCCATGACATATTCGCAACTCCGGTAACTAATACCGGATAAAATAAAAGCGGCTTTCCTAAGGCTGCCTCGTAGTTTCCTGTCGCAGCGTTGAAGTTATCCGTTGCCGAATATCCCCATTGTATATCTAGTGGAGTCGTTCCTCCATTTATGTCGAATATTCTCTCATATTTAAAATGAGAAAACGGAAGAGTCACTTTATAAATTGGCCCCTCAATTTCTGGCATTTCATTATAAATCTCTTTTGCCCAATCGTAGTTAAATTGCTGAGAATGTTTTAAAGCCAATAAAGTTTTTGTGTCTTCAAAACCAAACTCAATTTCTTTAAATGGTAATGCAACGTTTACAGTTCTTTGATCTACTTTTATATATTGCGTAATATCGTAAACGTCTGAGGTTGCATAAAAATCATTAAGAGTTTTGACAACCGTTATTCCATTTTCAACGTAAGCCGTCAAATTAAACATTCTAAAAATACCACTTAAAAAATCAATTACTTTTATCTCAGGAATTTGCTGAGCAATATCAAAAATGAAACTTGCATTTGTGTTGAAAATAGTTGCATAAAAATAATTATATATATTTTCCGGATATCCTTGCTCATTAATTATAGTATAACTAATTGTCAATATCATTTGATCAATTGTAATAACAGACTGGCTTTGAATAAAAAAAGTATAACTACCGGCGGGATATAAATATAAAATCGGTAAATCTATTTGAGATCCGTTTAAAGTATTACTCGACCAATAAACCGATCCGTTTCTATAAATTATAAATCGGTAGTCAGTTGTCGAGGTAGTTGTTATATCTATAAATGCTGGGCCATCAAAAAAACCTTCGTCAGATATAACAAGCTCACTACCAAACTCCCACGTTGTAATTAACTCCGGAGGTAAAATTCCACTTTCAACTCCTTGAACTCCTCCTTTTGCTCTGTGCAACCACATAAATAAATTATAGTAGTCTAGATTAGTACTATTAAAAAAGTCGTCGCTAAATACCAACCCGTATTGAGTTCCAATAGCTTGGATTATTGCATCCAAACGAATAGCATATTTTAAATCCGACCACAAAAGCCCATGATTATGAGCGCCTCCCGATTGATAATATAAATTAGTTTCGTTTTCGCTATGTCCTGAGCTGCTGTCAAAATAATATCTATTTGTATGCGATATAAAAGGAGTAATTACATCGGTCGTCGTTGGATCGGCTTGGAATTTTGTCTTAATATTTGTGTTATTATAGGCTATATTATAGCTTGACAAAGGCAAAACGTTCAATTTATCCTCTCCGATAACGTCTTTTAGGTTAACCGTGTCTCCGTAATACGTTACTTTATAGGCATAAGGTTGATTATTTTTCATTTCAACCCCCTCAAGTTTGATTTTACCACTGTTAAATCGGTTGGCATCAATCTCAATATAAGCGTCAATCTTTACTCTGGCATCAAATCCTCCGTCAATGTCATAATTATAATAGTGTTTAAAGAGTCTATTGTTTTCGTTACTCGCCGGCAAAGTAAACGTCTTAGTAAAATTCGTAAATATCAAACTTATATCTTTGACATCCTGGATCACCTGAGTAATTAAGATAGTCTCATCGTTAAATAAGTCACTCCTTTGGAATTTATTTAAGGTATTATTTTTTAAAAATAAAGCTAAGTTTAATTTCATTATATAACGTCATTAATTAAATTATAACTATATTCAAACTCTAGCTCATAATTTATAAGTCTATTTTTTAATTTTGTTTTTAGCTCAGTCGCTTGAGTTTTAACAATCACTGGCTTTTTATCAATTAAAACTTTCTCGCTTAAAAGTAAATCAGTTATTAATTCCTTATAATTTTCGTCAACCCAACCTGTATTGGCTTTTAAAACTTGAGTACCTATAAAATTAAAAGATTTGTTTTGCCCTCTTAATGGATTATAATCAACCTCGTTTGGACTTAGTTTATAGTCTTCATTTTTTACGCTTAAATTATTTGTTTGAGCTTTGAAAAAAGTAATTGTTTGCCAACCTCCAAAACGATTAATGAAGTCACAAAGTACCGGAGTGTATTTAACCTCGCATATTGGATAAGTATAAAACGATGGTAAAATTATAGGACTCCCCGTTGCTGGAGTGTATGTAATTGTAACTTTGCAACCGTTAATAAATAAATCAAGAACTTTAACAATACTGATAGGAATTTTAGTATTAAACACTCCAGCAAAACCTACCCCAAATGACGCGGTCAAAGAATAAGCAACCCCATCAATTCTTTCATACCTTATGTCTACAATAGTTGTGGTTGTGGTTGGCTTATCTACAATTAAATTAAAATACTGCATTAAATCATTTGGGTATGTTGACTGTTTGTAGTAATAATTATTAATATTTGGATTTGCTAATAACAATATTTTTACTTCGCTTGGATTTTGTATTCCATCCATATAATTAGTAAACCCATTTACCCCATAATAATAGGCATCCGTTAATAATACATAAACCGAACTTGAATTTAAATAATATCTTTTAATTCTAAATACACACCATTCATTGTTTTGCTCAGGATTTCCTACATAATTAGTATACACAGGCGCAATATTCTCGATATATTCTTTTACAAAATTTGAAACGTTGTAACTTGTCAATCTTTGAGCTGTAGTTGGTATTGGTTTGCTTAATATATATGTCGGAGTCGCTGGCTCAGAACTTCCAGCGTTCCAAATAAATAATTCTATTTTAGATCCCAACTGAGTAGCCTCATTTATTTGAATTACAAATGGACTTCTAACGTTTACTACTTTCATATTGTATGATATTTTGTGTCAATCAATTCGTCATTTATATATATTTCCTCTTTACAATCCCATAAAATTATGAATTGACTTGAGTCGATTACATTTTCGCTTTCAATTGTAAAAGTTGGAATAGTATCGTTTTCTTTATAAATTTTTACTTTATTCATTATAATTCTTTTAGTGTAAATTTTAAAAACAACTCCAAATCTAAGCCGTATTTTTCAACTATATTATTATCAAAATTTTTATACTCATTGTCAAAGGCATTCCTAAAAAATCTAGTCTCGTATGTTCCCGTTCTATTTATCGAGTTAGTGATTGACGTCACCATCATTTTACGATTTGCAAATTGACCTCCGGCGCCTCTCACTCCTTGTATGCCTTTACGCAATACCCACTTATCAATTGCTCCTCGAACAGCATTTGCTCTATATGGAGAGTTCGGAGCTTTTGCACTTGACTCACTTCCTTTCGTTCCAAAGTCTAACTCTTTCCAATAGTCCTCAGCGTAAAAATCAAACTCAATAGAGTTTTTATTCTCTTTGGCTTTGTAGTCTAACGACTTTGATAATTGACCGGATGCGTTGTTCGTTCCATAACGGCCTCCTATTTTCAAATTAAGCCTGGCTCGCTCAACTACTAACGCTCCAAAATCGTTGAGGGCTTGCTGTACGTTTTTAGTCTCCATTACAGCAAACTCCAAAATCGTTATTCGGTACGCTTATTTCAATATCACACTTCCAACCGTCTAAGGCATTTGTAAACGCTAATAAAATTGGTTGCAAAGTTGGATCGTTTTGTAATTCAATGTCATTGTCATTACGTTGCAATCTCATTTTTGTAATCATATAATTGAGGATTGCGTGGCACGTATTTAAGTTGTCGAGTTCGTTGTCGTTCCCAAGAAATTTATCTTTTGCATTTATTTTAGACATATTTCGAATGTCTACAATAGCAACCTCAAAAGTAAAATTAACAACTCCAGAGCTAATCGTCGAGCTGAGGATATTAATGTGAGCAAGTGGAAAAATATTTTTCTTAACATTGTCGATTATGTCTGTCCCGTGAGTTATGGTATTTAAAAGAGGTGCGCTTTCCAGCGTACTTTTAATATATTCAATTGCCTGATAAAATGCTCTCATTTTTTAAAGTGATTTTTAATTTGTTTTGCCTCCTCTTTGCTTTCGTCGATTAAGTAAGATAATAACGTGAGTGACTCGTGAAGAGGCTCGCCTCCAACTTCTCTAGGCTTAACTCCAAGTTCTCTTGAAAGTCTAACAAAAGATTGATACCAACCCCACCGGTCTCCAAAACCTCCTCGAGAGATTTCCCCTCCCTCATCGCCTTGCTCTCCAAATGCGATAGGATATTGTTCAATAATTCCTTGCTTAAATTCCAAAAAAAAAGTATTGATCCGATAACAACGTCCATTCTAACATCGTTAAATAACTCCGCTTTGCTTTCGTCTCCGTCGTATGCCTCAATTTGATAAAATGGATAAATCTTTTTTGTTATTGGGCGGTACATTACCGACATTAATAAACTTAAATTCTCATCCGTTCCTAGTAGTGAGTCCATTGTCGCATGTTCCCCTAGTGTCATCTTATCAAAGTTTGGGATAAAACCATATTCAACCCCGTTCATTTTAAACGTCTTAACTCTCTCGGGTTTTTGATCTAATACCTTTGCCAATTGCTCCACTATCTCAGCGAAATTGTTAACCGGTATTTTCATAACATCGGCCACGCTGAGGTTACAAAATATAGCAACCATTTGAATGCACACAAAGGTCTCATCGTCCTGGTTGTCTTTTAATACTTTTAAATATCTCAAATATTGAGACAATTTAATCTCCTTTAAATCCGTTGGAATAACTACTCTCATATATATATAACTAAAAAATGTCGTTTTGTTTATAAAAATTATTTTGGTTGTACGTTATTACGTACAATATTTAACTTTATGCACGTAATAAGCTACGTAATTATTAAGCGTCTGCTTTTATTTATTGCCAGGCTCATCATTGCAAAGTAACGAAGAGCGTCGATTGCGTGGTTAAATTCGTCAATAGGTCTGTTTAATTTTTTACCGGTCTTGTCAACGTCCCAGCTGTAGTTCCTCAACTCTTTAATTAGGTTGGTGCTAGACTTAGTGACTAAGATTTCCTTTTGCTGCAATACCGATATTCCGTAATTGATTGAGTCCGCACCTTTGACAACGGGTTTAATATTGTAACCGGCTCGTCTTATCTCTTCAATTGACTTTGGCTCGGCTGAGTCCGCCCAAATTGGAGCGGTGCGTTCCTGTTTCATTAATCGAATTATATCGGAGTTTAATAGTGAGGTACTATAAATCAATTCGTCAACGATAATTTTCCCATTGTAATCGTAGACAGCAATGTGAGCGGTTGGGTCATTTGAATAACCAAAATCGAGTCCCGTTCCTAAGAATTTCGCCTCCGTTGGTATGGTATCGATTTGCTCCCAATTTTGGAATATAACTCCCTCAAGTGAACCAAGTTGGCCGAGTCCGTAAACGTTCCACCAGTTCGCCCAATATGTCGACGTCTGCGCTTTGTCTTTTGCTTTTTCAATCTCTCGAACGATTGCCGGATCGAGTGCCTCGTTATCTTTGTACGTCAATACGACAAAGTCAGAGTCCGGATCGTTTAATAGTTCCGTTTGTACCCAAAACTCATTCGTTGGGTTGTAGTCAAGGTATATGAATTTCTTTGTACGGATTGCGAGTTGCTGATAGCTTTCAAAGTCGATATTATTGCACTCGTTTATAAATAGAATATCACGTCTCGCTCCTCGTAATTTGTCAGGCTGATCCACGCTAAAAAATTCAATATAGGAATTATTCGAGAATGTATATTTTAAAGATGAGCGGTTGAAATTTTGATCCTTATAATTGTCGGTTAAAAGCATTATCTTTTGAAAGTCTTTTAAAGCTCCCCTCTTTAAATGGGGAATGCTCTCACTAACTATTGATATTTCCGAAAATGGATTTTCAATAGCGTAAGTAATAAGTAAAGGTAATATCGAAAACGTTTTGGAGCTACTCGTTCCACCTTGCACAATCCGAACTCGTTTTCTTAGTTTGGCAATTTTACTCTGAGCTGTCGTTTTCTGGAACATCCAAGTCTAAGGAATTAAAAATCGGTTTCTCAATACTTATATGTTGGTCGATTGTCTGTTTTGGCATTCCAAAGAAGTATTTAAACCACAATTCAATCGCCCACTTCTCTCCAGCTTGCATCGCTGCCTCGAGTTGCAATATTGCCTCTGGTAAAAAAGGTTTCAATCTCTCGTAAGTGTCTTGCATTTCGGACTTTGTCATCAATCTTTTGTCGTCTGGCCTTGTCGCTTTGGTTGAATGTCCTCCGTTTAATTTTCTTTTATCCATAATTTAACACAAATTAACTAATTAATTTGAGCGTTTCCGTTGTATCTCCCTAAAATTACTTCGTTATTCATTAAAAACATCGACGTGAACATTTTAAACCCCTTATAAGACTTCGTTTTTAATAACTTGAATAAGTTATCCGGCATCCAAATTTCGTTCACTGAGAGGTCTGCTGGTGCGTTTTCAATAACAGCATCAAGGAATTTATAAAATTCGTCTTGTTTTTGTTTTTTAGTTACTTTCATACGAGAATAATTTGTATAAATCCTTTATAATCGTCTCGTGAACTTTCGAGCAAGTCGGACAATTAGAATTATCGATGCCAAAATAGTATAAATATAAACCATTTAAATAATTTACGTCTTCAAAAACCAACTCAGTTCGTTTTCCCTCAATTACTCTTTGACCTTTTGCCTCTAAAAATAGAGTAAAATGTTCCTTATCAATTGGAGTCATTTCAGACTTAACCTTTTTAAAGTTAAAAAGTCTGTTTAATTTAAATTGTCTTTCCTTACAATCTAAGCAAGGCTCAATTCCAACCGCTGAGGTTAGATTGGCGACAACGTCTCCAAGTCCTTGTATTTGTTTTTTAGTCCTTCTTTTTGCCATTTAGTTTAATTTTTACCATCTTATTAACTCGATGGATAGTTTGAATGTGTATTCCGGTTTGTCTTGAGAGTTCACGTTGACCGTGTAGCGTTGAAAGTTCAAATAAAGTCCTTTCATACCAGGTCAAGTCTTTTGAAAGCTCTTTATAATCAATTCCGTCGTTATATTCCTCCTCTTCAATTTCAAATTTAGAGAAATCGTCAATTAAAATATCGTTATTTTTAAGAGAGTCATAAAATAATGACCTCAAAGTTACAAATATATATCCGTCTGAGACAGGAATAGTCCTATCCGATAATTTAATATACATATTTTGAGTCAACTCGTCTGCTAAGTCTTTGCATTTACAAATTTGTAAAGCCATTTTTCGCCATTGGGCATCCTTTTTAGCGAGTTCGTTTATAATCATAATCGCATTGGATTAAAATACTCACTTAAAAAATGTAAAACGTGAGATTCATTTTCAATATAGTAAGCCGTCCCTCTGACAATTAAGACGATTTCGTCTGGAGTTTCAACCCAAAAACCATCGATACTATCGACGTTGACTCTAAAATCCACAAACGATCCGTTGAGTCCGAGATTGTCGTCTTCCTGTTCCAACCACATTTGAGTCGATATTGTGTACGGTTTAATCATTTGACAAATATAGTAAATATATTAATATAACGGTAAAAAGTTATTTTGTAACAAATTTGTTAAAAATTAGTTTCAAAATCCGACCATACTTTGACAATACATCCATATTTTGCAAGTTCTGATAATCTTAACTCTTGTAATGGACTCAATATACCATTTTCCTTTTTTACTTCAATAAACGTCGCTTGGCCGTCTTTGATAGCTAATAAGTCCGGAATGCCATTTGTTGAGGTCTTAATTAGTTTGGTTACAAAATACCCTTGCGCCTGGAGTTTCTTTTTTATCTTACTTTGGATTTGTTGCTCTGTCATATCGCTGAATTATTTATCTCCTCAGCTAGATCGAGCAATCCGTGTTTAATTACTTCCGAATTAAAAGTCAACTGAATTAATAATCCGTAAATAATTTGCAAATGTTCGTCGATAGTTAAATCGTCTCTTTGCATTTCAACGCTGTGCGTTATTCCGTAGCATTCAATAGTTATTTTCATTATCGTGTCATTATTATAATAAACGAAACGGCTAAGGTGATAACTGAAATCCACGCCATTATTTCTATAATTATTTCCTCTTTGTTATTCATATTTTTGTCGATATATAGTTAATAATTCCTCTAAGGTTAAATTTTTTCCTTTGTAATCCCAAAGGTATATTGAATTAAAATCACACTCCAAACGCAACCAAGTTACAAATTGAATGATCTCGATTAAATCGTCGTCCTTTGGGAAGTGTCTTGTACCTTTCATTTTGAGCCTATTTTAATTAAAAAATACCACAACCAAACTATTTTCGGCCTTATAAACTCATAGCATAAAATCGCTGCGATTAATTTCATAAATTTTCAATTTCTCGTTTAACTTCTTGCCAAAAATGTATTGTAACGTAATGAGAAGACATCCATAATATTTCATCAACTAATATTAAAGCGCATTCAATATCTAAAGAATCAAAAACAATATCTCTATTTTTCCAATCGTTTTCAATTTCTCCTCTATTTAAACAAGCGTATTTTTTAACTAACTCTTTTGATTTGTCTTTTGGTGTCATAATTTCTTTACAAAGTTATCATTATAGTCGAACTCCATTTCAAAAATCTCGGAGTTATCTAAATATTTAAATGTATATATCCAATGAGAGCAAAAGGCTTTTTTTTCGTTGCTCCACTTCTCCGGCATCTCTAAACTTTTAGCCGTTCCAATCATTCGGAACTCACGCCCCGAAGTTCCAACCTGAGGCTCTAAGTGAATTGCGATTTTATTATTTTTTACAATTAAGTGTTCCATAATATAAATTTTTTATCGCCCAATTTGCATAGTCAATAATTTTTTTAAAATCCTCTTTGTCTTGGTCTTTTTTTCTCCAGCAATATTTGTCAATATTAAATTTGCAAATCGCTATAATTTCCTCCTTACTTAAATTAGCCTCAGCTCGTTCAAATGTATCAATACCGATTTGATATTGCTCCGGCTTTGTAACTCCATTTTCGTCGTAATTGTTTTTGACGTATGGATTTGTAATTGTCTCAAAATATTTTTTACTCATAATATAAAAAAAAACCCTCCTCGATTGATACCGCCAAGTACAAAAGAGAAGGATTGTTAATGTTTTCACTTTGGCGGTTGCACAAATATAATAATTTTATTTTAATATATCCAAATTATTTTTAATTTATTTTACTTAGCCATTGCTCATATATATTTGAGGCGATTTGTGCTGTCATAATTGGAGGGACTGACATTCCAATTAAATACTCAGGTTTTAAATTTAAAAAATTATAATCCTGAGGGAAAGTTCCAATATTACATAATTCAATTTTATTTAATAATCTAGGATAATCAAATAAAACTGTATTATCGTTTGCAATTATAGTTTTATTAACTTCGTTCATTTTAGTAAATTTAAAACCAAAGTAAGTTGGCTTTTTAAATAAACGATCATTAATGTTACCCAAATCGTTATCAGTAGAAATTTTATTATTCCATAAATGTAAACATCCAGGGGTTAAATTCCTATCGGTTAAATCAAAAAAAACATTTTTAAAAGGAATTTCAATCTCATTAAAATTCATTTCAATAGTTGGTAACTCTGTAAACATATCGGCAAAAGATAAAAATTGACCCGCTAAGTCTTTACGTAAACATATAAAAAAAACTCTCTCTCTCTTTTGAGGTACTCCCATTTTTGAGGCGTCTAATAAAAAATGTTGACAATAATATCCAGCTTTGTCAAACTCTTCATAAATTTTACGGACGTAAGCCTTAGCCTCGCCCATTAATAATCCTTTTACATTTTCAGCGACTACGACTTTGGGTTGTAATTCTTTTGCTAAGTCAATAAAGTCAAAAAATAAAGTATCTAAAACTTGCTCAGCCTGTCCCTCTCTAAAAACTTTTTCTTTGCCCCAGTCTTTTTCTCTATTTCCAGCCATTGAAAACGAGCTGCAAGGAGGAGAGCCGTCTAATATATCTAAATTATATAAATCTTTTGGCAAATCTTTACGCTTTGCAAAAGTAGTTATCGACTCTAAAAAAGAATATTTTGGATTATGATTTTCTTTGTATACCTCAATCATTTTTTTATCAATATCATTATGACCTATAACGTCAAAACCTGCTAATTTATAACCCATAGTTGATCCTCCTCCACACGCAAAACAACTAAATACTTTGCCTTTGTCTTTTGTAAATTTAGCGTCTTTTAAATTCCAATTGTACGGAAATTTATGTTTATTTTCTTTCATTTTCTTTAAATATTTTAAGTGTATAATCTTTCTTTTTTAATACTGTTTTATAAATGTCAAGTTCGATCCCTCCTTTGCTAAATATCCAAAAGATCTCATTTGATTGTCGTTGCATTGTAGTCAAACGATCACGAGATTGCCAGTAACTTGTCGCGCTGAAATCAATATTATAATAGACTAAGTATTTTGCATTCTTTAAACTTATTCCCTCACGTCCGGAGACGATTTGCAAAGCAATACATTTGTCGCTATTGTCAAACTCCTCGACGTCATTTGTCAAGTTTTCGCCACCAAAAACTTGACATAATGCGTTGTATTCCTCCTTAAATTTATAGAAAATTGCAATCTTAACTCCCTTAAATTTTTCAAATATAAAATTTGCCTTTGACAAATCAATTACTTTTGAAGTTCCGTCTTCAAATTTGCAAGTCCCTGAGCTTAATTGGTGAATTTTTTGCATCAATTTAACTCCGGTATCTCCGAGAATGACCTGGCCGTCTGTATTCTTAACAACTAAATTCTTTTTTAACTTATTAATTATTAAGTTGGTGATAGGTTGCATCTCACATTCAAGGATCATTTCGTTAACTGAGGTTGTAAATCCGGCCTGAGCTTGTGTAAAAGTTATAATATAGTGCTGTGTCATTCTTCGTATTAGCTGCTCTTTGGCTTGGCTGTAATCTTTTATAATTGCATATCCTAAGCGTTTCTCTTTTACGTCCACATAATCGACAGCCCACTTATAAAAATTCGTGTATTGTTTAAAAGGCGAATTGTCGCTTATCCAAAATTGGTGAAACCATTGCGAATGACTCTCCGGAGTTGGCGTTCCGGATAAGAATATCATTGGCAATTTTGAATAACGCTTTTTAAATAGCTGAGCGACTTTATTCGGCTTTGGAAACGCTCCATATTTGTGATGCTCATCCGAAACGACTAAGTCAAAATCGGTATCCTTAATTTTATGTAAACTTTGATCGTTTATTATTACAATTTCAAACTCATAACCAAAATTAAAATGATCTCTCTCGATGCTTGAGATAGCTTTTTTCTTAGTTACAAATAATACCTTTTTAGCTCCAAAGAGTTTACAAGTTTCCAACGCAATAGCTGTCTTACCAATTCTCACCTCACAGCAATAGTAAACTATTTTTTTATGCGTTAAAATATCGACTCCCTCTTTGGCTAATTTTGACTGATAATCTCTGAGTTGTAGCATAATTAAAAAGCTAAGTCGTTTTCGTCTTCAACCTCTGTAATAAATCCGTTAATCGAAAATTTACGAATACCTCCGTTTGTCGTGTCTTCTCGTTTCCATTGTTTAAATTCAAAGTAAGTACCCAACCAACGACCAAACCAACTGACATTCATATTTCGAGGCATTTCTCTAGATCCGTCAGCATACGATTGCATTATCTCCTTAGTTGTATAAAAATAATCATTTTTCCATAAATACTCATTCTCGCAAAAGTCATAAAAATCCTCGCAAGTGTTTGCAATTAATTTTTTGGTTTTACCGGTTTTTAGTTCCGAATAAATTAAACCATTTTTAAAATACTTTTGAATGTTACTTATCATATAATTAAAAAAGTCGTTCCACTCGTTTTCATTCCAACCGTCAAAAAACATTTTACCAAACTCGTTAACTGGTTTGTATTTTTTTGAGTAGTGTCTAAATAGTTCGATTTCAATTTTACGAGCGTCGTGAGAGTCTCCAACTCCGGATAAAATATAATTTGAGGTAAATAATATCTTAGGACTTTTATAAAATGGAATTTCAATCGGTTGTAAGTTCTTTTTATTTAAAGTCAAATTTCCTGTTATTATACTAAATAAAGTCTCAAATTTAAACGAGCGCTCCATATCGTCAAAGCAAATAATATTATCGTCGAGGTTAATCGTTTGATAAGGGAATTGACCTTTATTATTAAATTCCTTTCCGTTTAACGTTACCATTTTTCGCAAATGACCTAGAGCCTTAGATATTAAAGTTTTACCAGTTCGTCCGCTTGGGTTGTCATTTAAAGTCTCATCGTAGTAAACAATCGCCAATCCCTCGTCTTGTTTTTTATATGTATTTAATAAGTAACCGATTGAGGTTTCAAGTGCTATTTTTCTGCTCTCATCCTGGTTTGATATATTTAAAATAAAAGTTTCAAAATCGGACTTGTCTTGAGTAATTTTAAAATTGTAATCTATTATGTTTTTTTGCCACACAAAACCTCCAATATTAATATAATCGATAAAATTAACCGAGTCAATTTTTACCTCAACAACTTTATTTTTAAAAAATAAATAGGAAGTGTCGGCGGTATCTCGTATCATTGTGAGATCCTTTGTGTCGAGTTGGTTTAAATATCCCTCAGTGAATTTCGTCGTTGACTTAGCAAAGAAATTGTAGACTTGCATGTCAACCTCAATCACGTGATTAAGTACAAAATCTTTGATTTGCACCTCGTTGACCTCGTTTATAATATTATTGTAAACTTTGACAAATGTAAACTCTTTGTCATTTAATTGGACTTTATAAAACCCTCGATTTTCTAAAAACAATTTAAATTTATAATCGTTTAAAGATAGTTTTCCATTTTTATCGGTATCCCAAAAAACCAAAAAATCGTCCTCAAAATCGAAATCGATTAACTCCTCAATATCTGTATCCGTTAATCCGTCTTTTCGAAATTGTTTTTTGGCTTTTTGCACCCCCTTTTTTAATATTTCCTGAGCTTCTCTAATTTTAGTATCGTCAACCAAAGTAAGGCTGTCAAATTCGCTTGTATTTTTATAAGCACTATTTATAATTGTTTCAAGTTCCGAGTCAGTAAGTCCAGCCGAATAGTAATTTTTAAACAATCCAACCGCCTCGTCTTTTGGAAGTCCGGCTCTGTTTAATCCGGAGGCCAATTTAAAAAGATTATTATTTCTCTCTCCAGCGTTTAAGGTAAATTTTTTATTAAACCATTTAATAATTACGTCGACCTTTTTTGAAGTATCGTTAATTTGAAAATGAGTTGGATAATTATTTTTGCGAGTTATTTCGGTGAACTCGTTTTTTAAAATCCATACTTTTGAATTATGATTAATAAACAAGTCCGGATCATAACTCTCATAACATACTCGAGATATATCTTTTGTCTTTGTGTCTAGGTTGGTGTCAAAAGTTTCACAAAGAGCCTCATAATATTTTTTATGATTTTGTATTTCGGCTGGTATTTTTACAATAGCCTTAACTCCGTTTCCTGACGGACTAATAAAAGCGCTATAAATATACTCATTATCCTGTAGGCTATCGCGTAAGCAAACCGCATCGTCAACGTCGTCAAAATCCAAACACGCAAATCCGGAATGAGTAACGCAATTTTTTGCAGCTCTTCGAGAAAATTCACCACTAAAACAAACGGACTTTAATTTTCCTTTCGCCTGGTTGCGTTTCTCTTTGTCTGAAATTAATCTTAACGACTCAATTTTATCTTTATTACTTCCGTCTTTAAAAGATAAAAGTACATTGTCAATCTCATCAAAGAATGGATTTTCAACGTCTGTGATTTTTGAAAATATTGTTATCATAATTACTTTGCTGTTCCGTTAAATTTATAATAGTAAATGTCATTTTTTAAAGTCATAAAATCTAAAATGACGACTCCCTCTGTATCGTAATTTGGAAGTAAAGTTAACGGAATGCAATTATCAATATCAATTGATCTTAATAATTCATGATAAGCGCTCGAGTGAATAAGTTTTGAGCTAAAAGTTTTGGAGTCTAAGTCATCAAATACGCTCTCCATTTCATACTTGTTTGAGATAAATAATTTCATAATTAAATAAATTTAAAAAGGGATAAATCCACCAACTTCGACACTGGTTTCATTATCCCTTAGTAATAATGTTTTTTTGATTGTCGAAGTGGTACAAATATATAAATTAATTTTTAATAAACTAACTTTTTTTAATCTTTTTTTTAATAACGGCATAATACAGCAAAAAGACAGCATTTGATTTTTTTGCTGTTGTACTGATAGCGTGGCTTTACATTACATTTTGACTATAAAAAACAGCAAAACAGCATTTTTTTACTTTTTGCCGAAAAATATTTTTTTTTTATCTTTTATAAAATATATATATAAGAGAGGCGTTTTTTTGTGTTTTGCTGTTTTGCTGTTTTGAGCAAAAAAAAGGAGGCCTAAGCCTCCTAATTAACCAACAATTAACCAACACTATTAAAAATCTAAATCATCCTCGTCGATAGTCTCTTCGGCTACTTCGTTATTGATAGGCTCAGCCTTTGTTAAATAAGTTTTTAAGTAAGCCTCTAAGGTATTAAATGCCTCGTCCGCTAAGTCTGCCTCCGACTCGCTTAATGACTTGTCAAACTCAAAGCCTGGAGTCGTATATTTAACAGCTCCCTTTTTGCCGTCGATTGCTTTGGCTACGACAACCCATTCGTCTGTTAAACGTGAGCGAGTCTTTGCTGTGAAATCTCCGTAACTTTGGCACGCTGCGCCCTTAAGTTGCAAATTAGCGATTGAGCCGTCTTCGAGCATACAATAGACGCTCTTAACGTAATGACCTCCGGCAGCTTTAATTCTCTCTTTAATGTCCTTATATAAACCCTTAGCGATTTCGTTTCCTTTAAATGGTTTTACAGTCATTTCGTCGCGTGAGATAAATTTAACCTCGTTGGAATTGATTTGACTAGAGCTTGCGTCGTTCCAACCTTTTACAGTGTGTAATTCGTCAAGGACTAAAAATTTAAAAGGTAAAGAGATTGAGACGTTTGCTGAGGTTTCACGATCGTAAAAACTAAAACATTTGTCATTTGATTTCCATTCGATAAATTTAGTCGATGGATTTGTCTGTGGTTGTGAAAACGCTTGTTTTCTGTTTGAAATTGTACTCATAATTTATTTTATTTATGGTCTGAAATTAAGATGCCCAAACCTTGCATCGGTATTATGATATTGCTAAATTATATAATTTTTTTTAATTAACAAAATTTTTATGTATAAATTATTAACTCGCTCTGAATTAATACCTCTTTTATAATAAAAATTTAATACTCTTTTGATCCTGGTTAGTTCGCTCTGTTTATTCATATACCGCCTCCAAATCTAAATAACGATAACTATTTGTAAATTTACCCCAATCAACCAAAACCGGGAGCGCTGGAGTTCGTTTTTCGTTTTGAAACTCGTTTCCGATTTCAACTATAACTCCGATTTTATCGGTTGGATTGTGTTTGTCGATTTCCATTGCGAAAACGCTTGTCTCTTTTAATCTTACTTTTTGTCCTATTCTCATTTTATTAAAATTTTAGTGATATTGAATTTTTGCGAGGAGTTGTTCCCACTTTGGGAACGTCGTTTCCGTATGCGTCGATTATTGGTTGTTTTTGCGCGAGCTTTAATAACTCAACCCTTGCGTCCAGGTCGGCTTTCAATTGGCAATAAATCTCATCCTCAGCGTAGTTAATTATGTCGCCTCCATTAGTTGGAACGAACTCAACTCCGTAATACTTCAATTTTTCAAATGGTAAATATTTGCGCATCTCTGAGTCAGCTGAATTGATCACCTCTTTTAATCGGCAAATATTTGCCATAAATTGATGCTTGTCAACGTGTCCGTTTTCAATTACATTGTCAACCATTCGCTTTCCTGTTAAGATTGCATCCTTTTTGGTGAAACTTGGCTCGTACATTGTTACGAATTGCTCCGAATTTTCTAAGAATAAATTTGAACTTGCTCCCATTCAGTTAATTTTTTGATAAGCGTTACACATTTTTTGATTGTTTGAGTAGTGGATTGACTGGACGGTCTTACGCATCCATTTGTCAAATTTTTTAATTTTTTTTAGTTTCTCTTCCATTTTTCTAAGATTTTTTCAATTGTTATTTTTATTTCGTTTTCTGAGTCGATAGGGATCAATCTTTTTATTATTTTAGTTTGAGTTCCCTCTTTAAATTTGGATTTGCGTCCGGCGTTTCTTTTATTCATTCTCTTCAATCATATTTAAAATATTACTAAGAGTCATTTCAATATCAAAAAACATACAAATTGAACTTGCCTCGCTAATTGTTAATGCGAAAACGCTTTGATTTTCTGATAAGCTAATTTCTATTTTTTTGGCTGAAGTTGGATATTGCTCTTTTACTAATTTTAATTTTTCTAAGTATTCCGATTTTAGTCTGTCTAGTAAATTCATAATGAATAATAATAATTTAATAATCTGTTTTCAATTTCTAACATTTTTTTTGCTCTTTGCAAGTTGTAGTTTAAATTTAAACCTAATCCAACCATTTGAATGTGATAGTCGAATTTAAATTGTCCGTTTTCTAACATTTTTAAAACGGCAATTTGTTTTCTGTGTCTGTGGATCAATTTTTTAAATTCCATATCTAAAAATTATTTGTATTAAAAAATAACTCGCTGCAATAAGGCAAAAGCTGTAATAAATTTTTTTTGATTTCATAGTTTGATTATGTGTTTGTTAATAATAGAGCAAATATATAAATCAATTTCAATTAAAGTACCTCGAATTAAAACTTTAACTTTTTATTAACATTTATGAATTATAGGTATTTATTATGAATTATAGGTATTTATCCGTATTTATACGTATTTATACGCAATAGGATATAAAAAAACCACTTAAAAAAGTGGCTTTGATTTGCTTAGGTCTGTGACGTCTCCAGTTAAGCGAATAAATTTAGTTTCTTATTTAAGTAGTATAATAAGATTACTAATAATATAAGCCAAAGCCACCAAAATTGACTTATAAATGATGGTTTGCGCTCTATTTGTTTAACGCTTGTTTTCGTTTGCGTGGTTGCCTTAATATTTTCTTTGTGACTACTTTGTAATATCTCGTTTTTTAGTGTCTTATTTGAGCTAGTTTCGTGTCTGTGACGTATTTTAGCATTAAGATAGGAAGTTTTTTTACCCTCACTATCTATAATAACAATCGCTTTGCAGCTGTCAACCGGCTCAATATAAAAATCATTAACTATTTTATCAATATTATATGCCGTATTGGTAACAATTTTAGTAGTATCTGAGACAGAAATTTCGCTTTTTGTTGTGATTTCAGTGTTACTTTTGTTTACTTTGCGAGTTCCGCACCCCACAAATAACAATATAATAAGGATATATTTGATTTTATTTTCCATTATAATGAGATTATCGGATTTTATTTTCTACTATTCTAAGGTTATTCACCTCGTAATCGCCATTTTTTTCCACTAAAATATGAGCAAAGCCGTTATTCCAACTATTAAAGGGCATATATTCTGGCTGTAAACCACATAAACAACCAACGCTCCAGGTCGTTGTTACGTTTCCACTTAAGGAAACCTCCGTATGTTCGGACGTTCTATGGTGATGCCCAATAATTGAGCTTTCCTTAGCTTTCATATACAAGCCTCGAGCTGGATTAACCGGAGGAGCAAACCCGCTGAAAAATTCGTGTCCGTGAAGTAGTGGTAATTTACCGGCCTTTGCAATTTGCTTACTTTTTACCTCTTGGACTCCAGCCTCTCCAAATCTTAAGATTGTTGAGAGTTCGAAATCCGGTATTCCTAAAAGTTCCGGAGCTTGCAACTTTAAAAAGTTTTGCCAACGATCCTCGTGGTTTCCAATTTTGTAATAAATCGGAGCTTGGAAGTGATCCTGTAAATTCTTTAAAAAATTACGTGTCATTTCTAACTCGTCGGCTATATTCCTAAGTCGTCTGTCTTTAATAAATCGGCTTAACATATACATGTCAATAGTATCGCCGTTTAAATAAACGCAATCGATTTTCTCAGACTTTCCGTAATCAATCGCTAACTTAAGAGCGTCGTTATTTTGATAGGGGAAATGAATGTCGCTTAAAAATAAAATGTTTTTGTTTGGGACAATTACTTCACTTTGTTTTTCATAGTCCGACTCTGGTAACTCAAAATTTTTAGTCATAAATTGTTTTTTTTCCTTAGTTGTTCTCTCCGATGTTGTTTGTTTAACATTATTATTTAGTTCGCCTCGATGCGATCTAACAATTCCTCTAGCGCTTTCTACACTATTAAAGTCGATTGGATAATCCGTAACCAACAAACGACTAATTGCGTTCGTGGATGCGTGTGGAAATTTAAGTAAATATTCTCTAACAATTTCACCTTTATATGTT